>Ga0187892_10009489_pt1 | contig 12792 bp, 15 predicted proteins | sample MA1701073metaG_FD_139345 | JGI IMG/M metagenome (GOLD analysis project Ga0187892, IMG submission 139345) | Bio-ooze microbial communities from a basaltic lava cave in the Kipuka Kanohina Cave System on the Island of Hawaii, USA - MA170107-3 metaG ...
GTCACTTCGGCGGTCCACTGCACCGGGACGCCCGCCGGCCCGGCGACCACCCAGCGCGAGCGGTTTTCAGCCACCGGCTGGACCTCGCGCACGTTGCGCATGAAGCGCGGAAAGTTCTGGTAGTCGGTCCAGAAATCGTACACGCGCTCGGCCGGCGCGGCCACGTGGATCGTCTTCTGCACGCTGATGCCGCGGCCGCCCAGCCCGCCGCGCGCCTGCGTCGCCGCGAGCATCAGCGCGGCGCCGGCGCCCCCCGCCAGCACCCGCGCCGCGGGCGACCAGCTCTCCTGCAGGAGCTCGAAGCGCTCGCCGCCGCGCGGCTCGCCGCCCTGCAGCGAGGAGACGTTGCCGGGCTCGCTGTAGACCGTGAGCTGGTCGCTCACCGCGCGCACGCCCGGCACGCGGCGCACCGCCCTTAGCAGCGGGCGCGTCTCGTACGAAAGGATCGGGCCGATCAGGGTCACGTGCCCGCCGCTCGCCGCGACCTCGATGGCGTGCGGGTGCGACACCAGGCGCCCGAGCTCGGCGCGTACCCGGCCGATCAGCACGTCGTCACCGACCTCTTCCTCGTGCCGGAACAGGCGCCTCGCCTCGGCCCAGGCCCCCTGCGCGCGCTGCACGGTGTCGCGCGCCGTGACTTTCGCGCCCTCGTTCGCCACGCGCGCCGCATGGACCACCTTGTCGCGTGTCCGCGCGCGGCGACGCCGGCCGGAATTCGGGTCCAGAAAATACATCAGCGCAACGCCGAGCGCGGCGCCGCCGAGAAAGATCGGGTTCATGCAGTTTCGACCTTGCGTGGCCGAACGGGTTTCTTCCCCTGCAGTCTCAACAGCATGCCTACCACCTGGATCGTTACGGCCGATTCGAGCCGCGCAAGAATCCTGCAAGTTGCGGGCCGGGAGCGCCTGGTCGAGGTCGAGGACTTCCTCAACCCCGAGGGCCGGCTGCACAACCGCGAGATCACGACCGACGCCAACCCGCGGCTGCACGGCCCGGGCGGCCTGGGCGCCCGCGAAGAGCCGAGCGCCGTGGAGCACGCGGTCGAGATGTTCTCGAAGCGGCTCGGCAACTACCTCGAGAAGGCGCGCACCGACCACCGCTATGACAGGCTGGTCCTCGTCGCCCCGCCGAAATTCCTCGGCGTCATGCGCAAGGAGCTGGGCAAGGAGGTCGAGAAGCTCGTGGCCGACGAGCTTGGCAAGGACCTCTCCTGGTTCAACGCGCGCGACCTCCAGCTCTATCTGAGCGGCTACGCGAAAGGTAGTGCGCGAGCGCCTTGATGTCGGCGTCGGAGACGCCGCGCAACGCGTCGCTCATGATGGTGTCGCCGCCGGCGCGCGGCTTGTCCCGGAACGTCTTCATCGTTTCCAGCAGGTAGTCTTCGCGCTGCCCGGCCAGGCGCGGCATCTGCGCGCGGCCCGAGAAATCCGGCAGGTGGCAGACCCCGCAGCGCAGGTTCTTCGCGGCCGCCGCTCCGCGGTCGAATATTTTCTTGTCCACAGCTCCCGGCGTCGAGCGCGCCTGCTGCGCGGCGAAATACTGCGCCAGTTGCACGATCTCCTTGTCCGTCACTCCGCGCAGCGCATCCTGCATCTCCTTCGCGCCGCGCAGTCCTTCGCGCGCGAGCACCAGCTGGTTCTCCATGTAAGTCCTGGGTTGTCCCGCGATCGAGGGGATGCCGGCCCTTGTCGAATTGCCGTCCTGGCCGTGACACTCGGCGCAGAGCTTCAGGCGTTCCTGCCCGTAGCCCGGAGAAATGAAAAAGGCGGTGAGCAGCAGCGCCCACCGCCCCTTACGGAGCGAGAAAATCACTATTCTTTCTTCTTCGCCGCTGCCTTCGGCCTGGTGTAGCTGATGCGGTAGATTGCGCCGTTCTGCTCGTCGGACACGAGCAGCGCGCCGTCGGGCATCTGCGCGACGTAGACCGGCCGGCCCCAGAAGTTGTAGCCCTCCTTGCCTTCCTGGAAGCCGGTCAGGAATGGTCGCACGGCCGCCTTGCCGTCCTCGCCGACGCGCACGTTGACGACGTCGAAGCCCGCCGCATTGGTGCGGTTCCACGAGCCGCGGCGCGCGATGAACATAGTGTTCTGGTACTCGGACGGGAACATCTTGCCCGTATAGAACTTGACGCCCATCACGGCGGCGTGCGGCCCCATCAGCGCGACCGGGCGCGTCACGCCCTTGCACGCGTCCGCTTTCTTGATGTCGGCGTCGACCACGCCGTTCGCGTGGCAGTACGGGAAGCCGAAGTTCTGCCCCGGCTTGGTGAGCCGGTTGAGCTCGTCCTGCGGGCCGTTGTCGCCCATCCAGTCGCGCCCGTGGTCGGTGAACCACAGCTCCTTGGTCTTCGGGTGCCAGTCGAAGCCCACCGAGTTGCGCACGCCGCGCGCGATCACTTCCTTGCCCGAGCCGTCGGCGTTGTAGCGGCGGATCTGCGCGTACTGCTCGGGCGGCTCGCAGATGTTGCACGGCGCGCCGAACGGCACGTAGAGCTTGCCGTCCGGGCCGAAAGCGATGTATTTCCAGTTGTGGTGCTGCTCGGGGGGCAGGTCGAACTTGGCGGTCAGATCGACCGGCTTGACGTCGCCGCTCTTCGCGATGCCGTCGAACTTCAGCACCTTGTCGATCGCGAACACCCAGAGCGCGCCGTCCTTGAACGCCACGCCGGCGGGCTGGGTCAGCTTGTCGACCACCACGCGCACGCTGCGCTTGGCACCGTCGTCGCTCACCTCGTACACGCGGCCGATGACGCGCGTGCCGAGGTACACCTTCTTGCCGTCCTCCGACAGCGCCATCGCGCGCCCGCCGGGCAGCCCGCTCGCCCAGATCTCCGCTTTGAAGCCCGCCGGGAGCTTGAGCTTGCTGATCGGGATCTCGCTCGCGGGCGTCTCAGTCATCTTGCCCGCGTGCGGCGCGAGCTTGGAGTCGGCCATCGCCGGCGGCTTGCCCTGGTGCCACGCGGGCGGGGGCTTGGGCTTATCCTGGGACAGCGCCGGAGCCGCGAACGCAGCCGAAACCGCTAGTGCGACGAGCTGCTTCTTCATGGTGTCCCTCCTCTGGGAGCCGCTATTAGAACTGAAGGCTTGCCTGGATGCCACCGCTGATGCTGCGCCGCGGTGAAGGCTCGTAGAAGCGGCTGTTCGCTTCGTTCACGATCACCGAGCCGGCGTAGTTGCGGTCGGTGACGTTATCCAATCGTACGTATTCGCTGACGCGCCAGCCCGCGCCCCGCTGCACCAGGCCGGCGACCAGGTTGAAAACCGCATAAGGGTCGGCGAATTCGGAATTTACGTCGTTGACCGGCACGCGCGAGCGGTACAGCGCTTCGAGATAGCTGAAGAACCACGGCTGCCGGTAGCGCAGTTGCGCATACGCCTGGCTCCTGGGAATGCCGGGAAGAGCGTTGCCCGCTGGAACCGTCACCGCGCTCCCCTGCACGGTGCTGGTAAAGCCGTCCTTGAAGGCGGCCTCGAGCCAGGTGAAGGCGAACTGCGCGCCCCACGGCCCCGCCGCCACCGTCTCCGCCCCGGTCTCGAAGCCGTAGCGCTCGGTGCGGCCGGCGTTCTTGAACGTGGTGCGCCCTGCCGCGTTGGTGTCGACCACGATCTCGTTCTTCGTCTCGATCGCAAACAGCGCGGCGTTCACCCTCGCCAGCCCCGGGACGATTGCCTTGACGCCGGTCTCGGCATGCCGGCTGCGCGAAGCCTGCAGCGCGAAGTTGAGCCCGCTCGCCGGCGGGTTCTGATGCGCGAGCTCGGCGAAGGTCGGCGTCTCGAAGCCAGCGCCGAGGTTTCCATACAAGCTCAAGGTTTTCGAGTACCGGTAAAGCAACCCCGCCACGGGCGTGGTCGCGGAATAGTCGCGCGTCCCGCTGTCGTCGGGATTGCCCGTGACGATGAACCGATCCCGGGACTCGAGCTCGACGCGGCTCGCGCGCAGGCCGCCGTGCGCGCTCCAGCGCTCGGCGAAGCGCCACTGCGCCTGCGCGTACAGATCGGTGCTCGCCACCTCGTTGTCCTCGTTGCGCCTGAGCTCGCCCTGCACGCCGTTGTTGTTGACGAAGCCGCGGCGCCGCTCGGCCATGTTGTCGTACTCGGCGCCGAGCGAGAGCCTGAGATCGCCGAGGGCGGTGAAATAGCGCAGCGCCGCGCCTGCGTAGTTGCGGTCGAGCTGCACCACGCCGCCCGAGGTGGTCGCCGGCGGCGCGGTGCCGGCGAAGCCGAGGAATTGCTCGACCCAGCGCTGCCCGCCGTAGAGCGTCGCCTCGACCCTCGAGTCCTTGTCGATGCGATGGCTCAGCGTGCCGCCGAGCTGCTCCTGGAAGATGCTCTTGCGCGCGTTGAAGGTCGACGCCTGCGCGATCGCCTGCTTCGGGTTCTGCTCGAACTGCGCGCGCGTCAGGCCGAGCGGATCCTGCGTCTCGGGCTGCCGCAGCTGGTTGCCGACCAGCGTCAGCGACGTGTCCGGGGTCAAGCCGTACTTGAGCTTGAGGTTGAAGTGATCGCGCCGCGCCGCGCTGTGGTCGCGGTAGCCGTCGGTCTCGAAGCGCGAAGCGTCGAGCAGCGCACCATAGCCGCCCAGCTTCACCGCCGTGCGCCAGGTGTCGTAGCTTCCCAGCAGAAAATTCCCCCCGATCGTGGGGCGTTGCGGAGGGTCCTCGGTGTCGACCACGATCACCCCGCCCGCGGCATTTCCGTACAGCGCCGAGAACGGCCCGCGCAGCACCTCGATGCGCTCGGCCGAGCCGAGCGCGAAGGTGGCGGCCTGCCCCTGCCCGTCGGGCATGGTCGCCGGGACCCCGTCGGCGATCAGGCGGATGCCGCGCACGCCGAAGGTCGCGCGCGCGCCGAAGCCGCGCGAGGAGATCTGCAGGTCCTGCGCGTAGTTCTGCCGGTTCTGCACCACGATGCCGGGCACGCGCCCGAGGCTCTCGGACAGGTTCACCTGCCCGCGGCCCTCGCGGATCTCGTCGGCGTACAGCCGGTCGACCGACGCGGGAATCTCGAAGCTGGGCTGCGGCACGCGCGTCGCGGTGATCACCACTGCGTCCTCCTGCGCCAGCGCCGAGGCCATAGCCAGCCCTGCCAGCCCTCCCCCGAGGATCTTCTTCATCTAGGACTCGTCGGGCGGACTGGTGAAGTCCTCGATTTGCCGCCGGTCGCGCTTCGTCGGCCGGCCCTTCAGGTCCCGCGCCGGCTCCGCGCCCCAGCGCCGGAGATCCATGCGCCGCGCGCGTTCAATGCGGCTCGCCTCGGTTTCCTGGTAGAGCTTCCTCGCCTGTTCCGCCGGGCCGCGCCTGTCGGAGAGCGCCTTCACCGTGATCTGCCATTCGAGATCGCCGACGCGAATAACAAGAGAGTCAGATGGCTTTACGAGGTGAGACGCTTTCACCCGAACCTCTCCGAGCCTGACCCGCCCGGCGGCGATCGCCTGCTGCGCCAGGCTGCGCGTCTTGAAGAAGCGCGCCGCCCAGAGCCACTTGTCAATCCTCACTCGATGACCTTCGTCGCGCGCGCCATCACCGACTGCGGAATCTTCACACCGAGCGTCCTCGCGGTCTTCAGGTTCACCACCAGTTCGTATTCGGCCAGCTGCTCGACCGGAATATCGGCCGGCTTCGTGCCTTTCAAGATCCTTGCTCCGAGCTCCGCCGCGCGCCGTCCCAGCTTTGCATTGCTGTGACCGAAAGCCACCAGGACACCGGCGTCCGAGCTCATCGTCGTGGTAACGAACGCCGGAATCCGGTGGTTCGCGATGAGCAGCGCAAGCGCAGCGCGATTGGTGCCCCACAACGGCGAATTGAACGCGATCACTCCGTCGACGCCGGCCCTGCGCCCGTTGTCAAAGGCGCCCGCCAGATCGTAGGGCGGCTGCGCGTACTCGGCCACGATTAGCTGCGCGCGCCGCACTTCGACCGCCTTTCTCAGCGCCGCGAGCTGGTCTTTGGAGTGGACGTCCGCCAGCACCAGGAAGCGGCGTGCTCCGGGCAGCACTTCGAGCGCCAATTCGAGACGTTTCGCCGCCAGCGCCGGCGCCGGCGAATACACGCCCGTGATATTGCCCTGCGGACGGCCGAGACTGTCCACGATTCCCGTCTCCAGCGGGTCATGGTCGGGAGCGAGGAAGACGACCGGCACCGGCGTGCGTGCGTCGCGCAACGCGCGAGACGCCGGATTGCCGAGCGCGAAAATCACGTCGCACCTCGCGTCGATCAGTTCGCGGGCAAGCTTCGGGTAACGATCGTCGGCGCCATCGGCGGAGCGCAGCTCGACCAGCATCCCGGCTCCATCGCGGTAGCCGAGCTCGGCGAGCCTTTGCAGGATCAGGGGCGCGAGGATCGTGTTGCGAAACGGAGCCAGTATGCCGACCCGTGGCGCTCGCGCCTGGGCGACGGCGTAGCGCGTGACTAGCGTGCCAAGCGCGCCGGCAAGCAGCACCTGCCTCCGGGTCGTCACATGAACCTCCCCGGCGGCAATCTACTCCGAATACTGCGGAGTGCGAAGCCGGCGGAGTATCATTTCCGGCGTATGGCTGATTCCTTTTCCGCGGCGCGGCTGGACCCCGTCGTCGAGCGGTACCTGCGCGACGTGGACCGAACACTTTTGCGGCGCAACCTGGCGTTGAGCCCGGAGCAGCGTCTGCATCAGCTCCAGGAGTTGGCGCGTCTTGCCGAAGAGCTGCGACGCGCGGGCAAAAAGGCGAGCGGGCCGCGCTCGCCGTGACGGATTTTCGCGCGCTGATCGAAGCGCTTTGCAGATCCGAGGTCCGGTTCGTCCTAGTCGGCGGCGTTGCCGCCACCCTGCACGGTTCGGCGCGGCTGACTCAGGATGTTGACGTGGTCTATGCGCGCGACGCCGACAATCTTGGCCGCCTCGCCCGGGCGCTCGCGCCGCTGAAGCCTTATCTGCGCGGCGCGCCTTCCGGCCTGCCTTTCCGGCTCGACGAGCAGACGCTGGCGGCCGGCCTGAACTTCACGCTTACGACATCGGCCGGGGACATCGACCTACTGGGAGAGATCGTCGGCGCGGGCGGTTACGAAGCGCTGATCCACAACACCATCGACGTGGAGCTGTTCGGCACGCGCTGCAAGTGCCTCGATCTGCCGACCTTGATCAAAGCAAAGATTGCGGCCGGCCGCCCCAAGGACCTCGAAGCGATCGCCGAGCTTCGCGCGCTGCTGGAGGAAAGGCCGCCGGACAAATAGTCAGGCAGTCAGGCGCGTTCCGCGACCCCTGCCGGGCAGGAGACGCCGGTGCCCCCGAGGCCGCAGTAGCCGCCGGGATTCTTGGCGAGATATTGCTGGTGGTAGTCCTCGGCGTAGTAGAACTCCGGCGCAGCGCGAATCTCGGTGGTGATCGGGCCGAAGCCCTTCGCCTTCAGCGCCTTCTCGTAGATTTCCCTGGAGCGGGCGGCGGCCTTCGCCTGGGCGTCACCATATGTATATAGAGCCGAGCGGTACTGGGTGCCGGCGTCGTTGCCCTGGCGCATGCCCTGGGTGGGGTTGTGCGACTCCCAGAACACCTTGAGCAATTCCTCGTAAGGAATGATCTTCGGGTCGAATACCACCAGCACCGCCTCGGTGTGGTTGGTAAAGCCGGTGCAGACTTCCTCGTAGGTCGGGTTCCTGGTCTCGCCGCCGGAGTAGCCGACCGCGGTCGAGTAGACGCCGGGCGTTTCCCAGAACACGCGCTCGGCGCCCCAGAAGCATCCCAGGCCGAACTGCGCGTGCTGCATGCCTTCGGGGAACGGCGGCTTCAGCGGATGGCCGTTCACGAAATGCTTCTCGGGCACTCGCATCGCCTGCGCGCGGCCCGGGATCGTGCTCTCGGCCGGAAGCAGCGCCTTCATCTTCTTCATGAACGCAAACATGACCCTAGAATAGCACCATGAAAATCTGCGTCTACGGCGCCGGGGCGGTCGGCGGCCTGATCGCCGCGTGGCTCGCGCGCGCCGGCCATGAGGTCTCGGTGGTTGCCCGCGGCAGTCAGCTCGACGCCATCCGGCGCGACGGGTTGCGCGTGCGCAGCAAGGGGCAGACCGAGTCCTTCCGGGTGAAGGCGGACAGCGACCCTGCAAAGCTCGGGCCGCAGGACTACGTGCTGGTCACGGTGAAGGCGCAAAGCCTTGCAGAGGTCGCGGCGGGCATTCCGCCCCTGCTCGGCAGGGAAACGTCGATCGTCACGGCGATGAACGGCGTGCCCTGGTGGTTCTTTCACGGCATGAAGCGGCGCGATGCCCGCCTCGAATCGCTCGACCCCGGCGGCAAGCTGTCGCGTGCCATGCCGACCGAGCGCATCGTCGGCTGCGTCATCCACCTCGCCGCCTCCACGCCCGAGCCCGGGGTCGTCAGCCACAACATGGGCGCCAAGCTGATCCTCGGCGAGCCCGGCGGCGAGAACACCGCGCGCACCTGGCGCATCGCCGAGGCGCTCACCGCCGCCGGCTTCGAGGCCGTGGTCAGCGAGTCGATCGAGAAGGAGTTCTGGGTGAAGCTCCTCGGCAACGTGAGCTTCAACCCGGTGTCCGCGCTCACGGTCACCACCGCCGACCAGCTGATCCAGAACAAGGAAGTGAAGGCCTACATGGTCGAGATCATGCGCGAGGTGCTCGCGATCGGCCGCGCGGTCGGCGTCGACGCGGCGATCGATCCCGAGGCGCGCATCGACATGGCGCGCGCGCTCGGGCGCTTCAAGACCTCGATGCACCAGGACCTGGAGGCGGGCAAGGCGCTCGAGATCGACGGCCTGCTCGCGGGCACGCTCGAGATCGCACGCAAGGCGGGCGTCAGAGCGCCGTTCACCGAGAGCCTGTACGGCCTGATCCGCGCGCGGGCGCAATCCACGGGGCAATACTGATGATCCGAGCCGTATTGGCGATTTGCGCATTCCTCGCCTGGTCGTGTTCCTTTGCTCAATACAACGGCCCGGCAGTCGAGACTTGCCGCGCCTACGCCAAGCGCGAGATGGAGCGCGAGGGCACCAAGGCGAAGGACGTGGTCATCGAGCGCGACACGAATCTCGTGCTCGAGCGCTACACCCGCAAGCTCGGCAGCCAGTTCGTCTCCTCCATCCTGCGGGGCAACGGCGCGGTGGTGCTGGACAACGCGCCGAGCGTCGAGCTCGGCTTCATCTGCCTGCTGGCCGACGACAAGCGCGCGGTGTTCTTCGAGTGGGTGCCGCGCGTCGATGCGTCCGCGTTCTTCCAGTGCACGCGCGACGGCAGCGTGCGCGAGAAGCCGCGGCCCTGCCTCGAGCTCCTGCTGCAGATCGCCGAAAGCGACCTGATGACCGCTTCGGCCAATCGCTTCCAGGACGCCCGCGAGCGCGACCACGGCAGCGGCCAGGAGAAAGCCGCCGAGCGCTTCCGCAAGTCGAACGACGAGTGGAAGCAGTACCGCGACGCCGAGTGCGCGCGTCGGCGCGAGGCCGCGCCCCAGGGAATGGCGCCCGAGGACTACCAGCTCGCCTGCATGATCGACCTCACGCGGCGGCGCTCGCTCGACGTGAGGTAGCGATGTCGCTCGAGATCTACCTCGCCTGGCGATCCTGGTGGTGGGCCTGAGCTCGGTCATCGCCGCGATGGGGTGGCTCTTCGACTGGCTGCGCTGGGCGGGCGCCGCCTATCTCGTGTGGCTGGGATGGCAGCTGCTGCGCTCCCCAGACATACTTCAGCAGGAAAAGACCGCAACTACGCCGCGCGGCGGCTTTTTCCTCCAGGGCTTCCTCGTGCTGATGGCGAACCCCAAGGCCCTGCTCTGGTTCGGCGCTTTCATCCCGCAATTCGTCGACCCCGGCGGCAACTACGTCGCGCAGATCATCCTGCTCGGGGTCACGGCCATGGCGGTGGCGCTGGTTTCGGACGGCGCCTACGCGGTGCTGACCGGCCGCGCCGGCGCTTTCCTTTCGAGGAAGCGGATCCGGCTCGTCTCCCGCCTGAGCGGCACCTGCCTCATCGGCGGCGGCATCTGGCTCGCCTTCACGCGTGCGCGATAGAAAAATCTCGGTCGCGCCGATGATGGACGTGACCGACCGGCACTGCCGCTTCTTCCTGCGGCAGGTCAATGCCAAGGCGTGGCTGTACACCGAGATGATCACCAGCGGCGCGCTGATCCACGGCGATGTCGATCGACACCTGCGGTTTGATTCTTCTGAACACCCTGTTGCTCTCCAGCTCGGCGGGAGCGAGCCGGAGGAGCTCGCGCGCTGCGCGAAGCTCGGCGAGCAGTACGGCTACGACGAGATCAACCTCAACATCGGCTGTCCGAGTGAGCGGGTGCAGCGGGGCGCGTTCGGCGCTTGCCTGATGGCCGAGCCCGCGCTGGTGGCGGATTGTGTGAAAGCCATCCTCTCTGCGGTCTCGATCCCGGTCACCGTCAAGCACAGGATCGGCATCGACAAGGTCGAGGACTACGCGTTCGTTCGTGATTTCGTGGGCATCGTCGCGGAGGCCGGCTGCCGCACGTTCATCGTGCATGCCCGCAACGCGGTGCTGAAAGGCCTCTCGCCCAAGGGGAACCGCGAGATCCCGCCGCTCAAGTACGACTACGTGTATCGCCTGAAGCAGGACTTCCCCCGCCTTGAGATCGTCATCAACGGCGGCCTTACCTCGCTTGCCGGAATCCATCTCCATTTGAAGGCCGTCGATGGGGTGATGGTCGGCCGCGCTGCGTACAGCAATCCCTGGTTCCTCGCCGATCCGGGGAAGACGCGAGCGGACGTCGTCCATGCGATGGTCGACTATGCAAAAGGCGTCTCAAGCCTGAGGCACGTGGCGCGCCACATGCTGGGGCTCTACCACGGCATGCCACGCGCCCGCTTGTGGCGGCAGATGCTCTCGGACTCCGAGCGGCTGAGGCACAACCGGCCCGGGCTTCTGCTGGAGGCGCTGGAGACGGTCGAGGACGAGCTCGCTCGCGCCGCCTGAAGCCGCGCTTCAGCGCCTCAGGGACTGGCGTGCGTGATGAACCTCTCCGGCACCGGCTCGCCCCACTGCGAGAGCAAGCCTTCCTCGGCCGGAACCAGGTTGGCCGGATGGCGCGCGTTCAGCTGGTCGGTGTCGGTCCAATGCTCATGCAGCCGGCCCCAGGGATCCTTCCAGTAGTCGAACACCTGGCTCCCGATGACGTGGCGCCCGACACCCCAGATGTGCTCGTACTTGCCGGCGCGCTTGAGGTGCTCGTGGCCGAGCATCAGGTCGTCGAATCCCTGCACTTCGTACGCCAGATGATTGACGCCGGTGCTTGCCCCCTCGACGCACAGGAAAGTGTGGTGGTCGACGTAGGTGTCGCCGCGGTCGCAGCGGTTGAATGAAGCGAGGATGTTGCTCTTGTCGCCGGCATACACGTCGTCCGAGCAGACGAAGCCGAACATCTCGCGGTACCACTTGATCCTTTCCCGGGCGCCCTGCGTCATGATCACCGCGTGCCCGAGCCGCTTCACCTGCGACGGCCCCGCCGCCATGCGGAGCAACTCGCCCGGATTCCGCGTGGCGCGCCGCGGCGCGAGCGCGGGCAGGCCGCGCGAGCCCCATACCACCTCCATCTGGTAGCCGTGGGGATCGCTCAGACGCACGCGCTTGCCGCCGCCCGGCTCATCGAGGGTTTCGATTCCCCCCGCTCCCGGCGCACGGGCGAGGCGCTCCAGATCGTGCTCGCTCTGGGCGTGGAAGGCCAGACCGAGGAAACGCGGCGGGCCGAGATGCGTGACATGAATGTGATGCGCCGAGCCGGTGCCGCGCATGTACAACGCCGCGGCGGTGCGCTCGGCGCGGACCATTCCGAACGCGGTCAGAAATTCCTCGGCTTCGTCGAGGCTCGGCGATTGCAGCCTCGCGTAAGCGAGGTCAGCCACCTTGATGACTGGCATGATTGTTCCCTCCTCCGCGGAGTATCATTCCATTTATGAGCGCAAATCTCAAAACTATCAAGCCTTCGGTGCGCGAGCGCGTCAGCAAGGAAGAGTGGCAGATGCGGGTCGACCTCGCCGCCGCCTACCAGCTCGCCGCGATCTACAAGTGGACCGACCTCATCTACACGCATTTCTCGGGGCGGGTGCCGGGCACCGACGAGTTCCTGATCAACCCCTACGGCATGATGTTCGACGAGATCACCGCGTCGAACCTGGTGAAGATCGGCTGGGACGGCAAGATCCTCGACGACCCGCTCGGCATGGGCGTCAACGAGGCCGGGTTCGTGATCCACAGCTGCATGCACGCGGCGCGGCCCGAGATCAACTGCGTGATCCACACGCACACCCGCGCCGGGGTCGCGGTGTCGGCGATGAAGCACGGCCTGCTGCCGATCAGCCAGCACGCGATGCGCGTGCACGCCGAGATCACTTACCACGCCTACGAGGGGATCGCGCTCTACAAGGACGAGCAGGAGCGCATGGCGCGCGACCTCGGGAAGAAATCGAAGGCGATGATCCTGCGCAACCACGGCCTGCTCGCCCTCGGCGAGACGGTGCGCGAGGCCTTCGAGATCATGTATTACCTCGATGCCGCGTGCCAGATCCAGATCGACGCCTGCGCCGCCGGGCTGCACAACGTGCAGCTCATCCCGGACGAGGCCGCGCGCAAGTCCTACGAGCGGCTCAGCATGGCGGACCATCCGCGCGAGCAGCGCGACTGGCCGGCGCTACTGCGTCTTCTCGACCGCAGGAACGTTCCTTACCGGGACTAGCAATATCGCCAGGATGGCGGCCGCGGTGAAGCCGAACACGGTGTAGAACACCGCCTGCGGCAAGGCGTGGTCGAGCATCCAGCCGTAGAACACCGGCGTCACGAACGACCCGA
>Ga0187892_10009490_pt1 | contig 12791 bp, 21 predicted proteins | sample MA1701073metaG_FD_139345 | JGI IMG/M metagenome (GOLD analysis project Ga0187892, IMG submission 139345) | Bio-ooze microbial communities from a basaltic lava cave in the Kipuka Kanohina Cave System on the Island of Hawaii, USA - MA170107-3 metaG ...
ACACCCGGGAAAAGGAGGAGGGACAAGGCAAAGATGATCGGTATTACTCCCGCCGCATTCACCCGCAGGGGCAGGTGTGTTTCGACCGACCCGTATGAACGCGGTCCCCGAATACGCCGGGCATAGACGACGGGCAATCGGCGTTCTCCTTCGGTCACAAGGACCACCAGCGCCAGGACCAGCAGGGCCAATAGCGAAACCACCCCGTAAAGAACAAGTTTCCCGGTGTCGACGACGCCACCCCCAAAGACCAGGTTGTAGCCGTTGACGATTGCCTGGGGGAAATCCGCAACAATTCCGAGCGTAATGATTAAGGAAATCCCGTTGCCAATGCCGTTTTCGGAAATTATCTCCCCGAGCCACATGAGGAGGATGGTTCCGGCCGTCGCCGAGATGAGCATCAGAGAGAGGTCGGTCAGGGTATAATTGGTCACCACTCCTTGGCTCCGTAAGAAAGTAATCATGGCGTAGGATTGCAGGATGGCCAAGGGCACGGTCAAAAGCCTCGTGTACTGATTAATGACCCGCTGCCCCTGCTCACCCTCTTTTTGGAGCTCTTCCAACTGCGGAAAAACCATCGTCAAAAGTTGCATGATGATCGAGGCCGTAATGTAGGGTCCGACTCCCATGAGGGCGATGGAGAAGTTGGCAATGGCACCCCCGGAGAAAGCATTCAGCAATCCAAAGAGCGTGTTTGAGCCAAAAAACTCCTGCAGCGCGGCTCGGTCCACCGCCGGCATGGGGATGTGGGCGACGATCCGAACCAAGATCAAGATTCCGATCGTAATCAGGATCTTGTTGCGAAGATCAGGGTACGAGAAGAAACGCCGTATTCCGTCAAGCATGCGTCTTTCTCCTGGTCTTTTGTCGGGCAGGGCGTTTGCCGACGGGCTTTTGACGGGATCGGGGCTTGGTCGGTTTTCTCGTTTGAGGTCTTCGCGGTGGATGAGGCAAACTGGTCAAGAGCTCCTTAGTGATCAACACGTTCTCAAACCGTAAGAAATGTTTCAGTGAACCCGGGCCGACAAGCTTTACCTTGTCGGCATGAAACGACACTAATCCGCGTTCAAAAAGTGTTTTGGGAGAGAGTCGTTCACCGGCGGTAAAATGAGCATTGATGTCTGCTATCCGTACGATCGGATATTGAGTGGAACGGCTTACGAAACCCCCCGCTTTAGGCAGCCGCTGTACCAGCGCCGTCTGCCCGCCTTCAAAGCGAGTCGGGAGGTTAAAGCCGCTTCGTGCTTTTTGTCCTTTTGTCCCCCGGCCGGCCGTTTTGCCGCGCCCGGAGCCCGCCCCCCGGCCCAATCGGCGATGGTGCCTGCGACGGGTGGGGTTTACAATATTGTGCAGCTTCATGACTGTCTCGCCTTGGCGGCGGCCTGTTTCCCATCCCATTTCTGCTGCAACCCCTCGAAGGCCAGAAAGGTTGCCCGCGCGTTGTTCAACCGGTTTGGTGCACCCAACATCTTGCTGACAACGTTCTGAACACCCGCCAGTTCCATGATGGTTCGCACGGCTCCTCCGGCGATGATCGACGTGCCCGGCGGAGCGGGTTTTAGAAGGACGTGGGCGCTCCCGTAGGTCGCTTCCACTTCAAACGGAATCGTCCCATTAATAATAGGAACGGAGATCATCGACTTTTTGGCCTTCGCCGTTGCTTTGGCAATCGCTCCGGAAACCTCCAGCGCCTTGCTCAAACTCATACCGGCTTTGCCCTTGCGGTCACCGACGATGACCAGGGCTCGAAAACGCATCCGCTTCCCGCCGGCCACCGTCCGAGAAATCCGGCCAACCTCAATGACGCGTTCCTCGAGCTCTTCTCGCCTCTCTCCACCTTCTGGCGTTCCGACTGACCACTGCTTTTCACGGGGCATCTATACCTCCAATCCGGCGTCTCTGACCCCGTTGGCGAATGCGGCAACGCGGCCGTGATAGCGGTAGGACCGACGATCAAAGACGACTCGCTTGATTCCTTTTTTCATCGCTTTTTCAGCCAGGCGCTTGCCGACTGCTGCGGCTCGTTCCGTTTTTGTCCCGGTTAATTTCCCTTTGTAATCGGAGTCGGTCAAAAGCGTCTTACCGGCCGCGTCATCGATCAGTTGCCCGACAATATGCCTGTTACTTCGGAAGACCGCCAATCGGGGTCGAACAGCGGTGCCAAACAGTTTTGCTCGAGTCCGTCGTTGGCGACGATCTCGGACTTGTGATAAGGATTGTTTCATGCTGCACCTCCGGGAGCACCTGCCCCGATCGCTTTGGCTGCTTTGCCGGGTTTGCGACGAATCAGTTCGTCAACGTACATGATCCCTTTCCCCTTGTACGGCTCCGGCTTCCTGAAAGCCCGAATCCGGGCGGCCGTCTCGCCGACCAGCTGCTTATCGATGCCGGCCACCGTCACCAGGTTCTTATCCACCGTCAAGGAAATTCCCGCTGGCGCGGTGATGTCAATGGGATGCGAATATCCCAGAGAAAATCGCAGGCCGTTCCCCGTTACTTCCGACCGGTACCCCACCCCCACGATTTTCAATTGTTTGGCGTACCCTTGTGAAACCCCGGTAACCATGTTGGCAACCAGGGCACGGGAGAGGCCGTGGAGAGCGCGGTCCTGTTTCTCGTCTCCCGATCTTTTGATCGTAATTACCCCGTTTGCGTTGGCAAGTTCAATGCCCGGAGGCAACAACCAGCGCAGCGTGCCTTTCGGGCCGGTCACCACGACCTCCGAACCCTCTCTTGAAAGAGTAACTTGGTCGGGTAACAGAATGGGGCGTTTTCCGATGCGAGACATTATCGCTCCGTAAAGAGAAGTTCTCCACCCACGCCGCGGCGGTGTGCTTCTTTGCCGGTCAGGATCCCTTGTGGTGTTGAAAGGATAACCAAGCCGTAGCCTTTGAGCGGACGCGGAATTTCTTTGGCTTTGACGTAGAGGCGCCGACCGGGTTTGGAGCGGCGGACGAACTCCGGGAAGAGTCGGCCATGCTCGCCCCCTGGTAGCGCCACCTCAATGATCTTTTTCCCTTTGACAAGCTTTTCGGATGCACTCGCGACGACACCTTCTCGGGCCAAAATGGTCAGGATGGCCGCTTTCATCGCGGAGTGCGGCACGACAAGCTTTTCCCGCCGAGCGGCGGCCGCATTGGTTAGTCGTACCAATAAATCAGCGATTGGATCTGTAATCATTGCTTCTCCTACCACGACGCCTTGGTGACGCCGGGGATTTCCCCTTTCTGGGCCATTTCTCGAAAACAAATTCGGCATAGTCCGAACTGGCGCAGGTACCCTCGTTTTCTCCCGCAGCGACGACAACGGCGGACGAGGCGGGTGCTGTACTTGGGTTTTCGATTCGCTTTTTCAATCAGCGCTTTGCGAGCCATCAGGCCTCCTCTTTTTCAAACGGAAAACCCAGGGCAGCCAACAAGGCCCTCCCTTGGGCGGCATTGGCCGCGGTGGTGGTAATGGTAATTGCCAGTCCGTGAAAATTTGCGGCCTGGTCGGGCGGGATTTCCGGAAAAACCAGTTGTTCCCGGATTCCGAGCGTGTAGTTGCCCTGCGCGTCAAATCCTTGCGGAGGCAGTCCCCGAAAATCGCGAATTCTTGGCAAGACCACGTGCACGAGTCGTTCCAGGAAGTCGATCATCCGTTTCCCGCGCAAGGTGACCATGAGTCCCACTGGGGCGCCCTGGCGGACCTTGAAGCTCGCGATTGCTTTCCGGGCCCGGGTCAGCTTAGGCTTCTGACCGGTAATTTCTTGGAGGGTTTGCTCAACCTCTTCCAAAGCCTTCGGGTTCTGGGTCGCCCGCCCCACCCCGCTGGCTACCACAACCTTGGTGATCTTGGGCACGGCGAGCCGATGCGGGATGCCAAACTCCTGCATGAGCTTCGGTACTGCCTCTGCTTTGTATGTTTCCTGCATGGTCGTCATTTCCGTTTCCCTTCTTCGAGGGCTTTACCGCATTTTTTGCAGGTACGCATTTTCTTGTCGCCGGCGATCGTTATCCCGACCCGAGTGAGCTTGCTGCAGTGCGGGCAAACGACCATCACGTTACTGGCGGGGAGTGGTCTCGACACCTCAACAATGCCGCCTTGCGGGTAGCGCCGTGTCGGCTTGAGGTGTTTTTTGAACCGATTTACTTTTTCCACGGCCACGGACGATTCCTTGAGAAAAAGGTGTTCAATCTTGCCGCGCTTCCCGCGATCTTTCCCGGTCATAACCTCAACCAGGTCGCCCACTCGCAATTTCATGCAGCCTCCTGTACCGTCACCGTGGAAAGGGAGGAGCGAGCTTGCCCGTAGGGTCGGTGTAGCCGACGAGCGTGGGAAGGGAAAACATGCGTTTTGCTCACAACTTTTTTCATACAACCTCCGGGGCCAAAGAAATAATTTTCACAAAACCTTTTTCGCGAATTTCTCTCGCGACCGGCCCAAAAATACGGGTCCCGCGCGGTAATTTGTCTGCCAAGTTAATGAGCACGGCAGCGTTATCGTCAAACCGCACGACCGAGTCACCCCGATGAATCGGTCCTCTTGTCCTCACGATCACCGCGTGGACCTTCTCCTTCTTCTTCACCGTACCGTGCGGCAGCGCCTCTTTCACCGAGGCGGAGACGACGTCGCCAATGCCCCCCCGTCTGGTTGCTGCCTGCCCGATGATTCGGATGACCTGAATCATTTTGGCGCCCGTGTTATCGGCAACGGCAAGCTGCGTCCGGGGTTGAATCATGCCGCCTCCTTTTTCTTGACCGCGCCTCGCTTGGGCAGCGGGGCTTCATGGCTTTCTTTTGTCTCGTTCACCTGCTTCAGGGGAGCGGCGGACGGCATTATGCTAGCAATTCTCCACCGCTTAAGTTTGGAAAGTGGCCGCATCTCTTTGATGGTCACCAGGTCTCCGAGCTTGGCCCGGTTTTCCTGATCCTGGGCAAAAAAGCGCCGCGAGACTCGGTAGCGTTTTTTATAGAGGGGGTGTCGAACATTGCGAGTCACTTCCACGACTCTCGTCTTATCCATACGCGCTGACACCACGTTGCCGGTCAGTATTTTCTTCATACCTGCCCTTTCTTAACCGGTGCAGGAGCACTGCGGACTTGCTCACCCAAAACGGTTAAGACCCGCGCAATGCGTCGCCGGCGAGCGGTCACTTCGTGTGTTTTGGAAAATTTACCCAACTGCAACGCTATCGAATCTTTCGCCAGCTGATTCTTTTCCTTGGCGAGATCGGCCAGAAGCGTTTTCGGTTCCTTCTTTCTGAGTTCGCTCATTTCTTTGCCCGAGGTCATGTTGACTCCTTGGAAACGAACACTGTTTTTACCGGCAGTTTGGCCGCCGCCAACCGCAGGGACGCGCGCGCTACCTCCTTTGTGACTCCGTCCATCTCAAAAAGCATTTGCCCCGGGCGCACCACCGCGACAAAGTGGTCGAGCGCACCTTTACCGCCGCCCATACCGGTTTCCAAGGGCTGGGCCGTGACCGGCTTGTCCGGAAAAACCCGAATCCAGACTGCCCCACCTCGCTGGATCTCCCGGGTAATGGCGCGCCGGCCGGCTTCGAGCTGCCTGGCGGTCACCCAATCTCTCCCCAGACTTTTTAACCCATAGCGACCAAAAGCCAGGGTGGTTCCCCGAATGGCGGTCCCGCGGCGCTTGCCGCGAAACGCTTTTCGGTGTTTCAGTTTTCTCGGCATGAGCATAGTCGTTCCTTACTGTTGTTCTTCCTGTTCACTGGGCTGTCCGGCAAATAACCATACTTTCACCCCGATGACTCCATAGGTCGTCAACGCGTCGACCTGGGAGTAATCGATGTCCGCCGTGAGTCGGCTGCCCGGGATTGTCCCTTCTTTCATTACTTCACGCCGGGCGATTTCGGCACCGCCCAGCCGACCGGAGAGTTGGATTCTGACCCCTTTAGCGCCTGCATCGAGCACGCGGCCGATGGCTTGTTTCATCGCCCGACGATGGGTAATCCGCTTCTCAATCTGGGCGGCAATCGACTGGGCAACAAGCTCGGCCGACAGTTCCGGTTTTCTGATTTCCATGATTTCCAAACTGAATTTCGTCGAGGCGGGGAGCAGTTTCGCGATTTCGCGTCTGAGCTCGGCGATGCCGGCCCCGCCCCGTCCGATGATAATCCCCGGGCGGGCGGTGTAGAGCAGGACGGACACTTCTTTGGGACTCCGCTTGATCTCGACTTTGGCCAAAGAGGCCTGTTTACCCAGCTTCTTTTTGAGGTACTCCCGAATCGATCGATCCTGGTGCAGCGCCTCCTGGTATCCACGACCAGCAAACCACTGGCTCTGCCACGTCTTGGTGATACCAAGACGAAGACTCGTCGGCGAAACTTTATTTCCCATGATCCACCGGTGGAATGAAAAATTGAGAATTGAGAATTGAGAATTGAGACATCATTGTCTTGCCTCTACCCGCTTCTTTTTCTTTATCCCTAATTCTTCATTGTCCAGTCGCTCGTCTGACAAGACGAGCGTAATATGACTCATCTGCTTATCAATAGGTCGAATGGTCCCTCGAAAGTGGGACCTCGCTCGCTTTAATCGAGGTCCTTCCTGCACGAAGGCCTTTGTAACGGAGAGTTCCTGCTCGACGAGCTTTTTGGCCTTGGCAGCCGCAATCCCGGAGTGAAGGAGCTTGGCGATCATGCGCGCCGCCTTCCTGGGCACCGTCGCCAGGTACGATTCGGCCCAAGCCACCCGCTTCCCACGGATAAGATCAATGACCGCCCGGGCTTTTCGGGGGGCGAGACGAGCGTAGCGAAGCGTCACATCAACGTCAGCCATTGGGGCTTCCTTGTTTGGTCACCGGGGCAGCAGACGGAGCACCGGGAGTCGCCGCAGGAGCCCCCGGGAGCACGGCCGTTGCCGCCGCGGCGGCTTCTTCTCGAGCAATGCGACCACCGTGACGAATGAACTTTCTGGTTGGGGCGAATTCCCCGAGCCGGAACCCGACCATTTCTTCGGTCACTTTGACCGGAATATGGTCTCTTCCGTTGTGCACCCCGAGCGTTAACCCGATCATCTCCGGAAAAATAACCGAGTCCCTGGACCAAGTTTTAATCGTCTCGCGTGATCCTACCGCTTTGGCCTTTTTCACTTTGGCCAAAAGCTTGGGATCAATAAAGGGGCCTTTCTTGAGACTCCGGCTCATGGCTTTCTCCGTTGGACAATAAATTGATCGGTATGCTTTCGGCGCCGTGTTCTGACTCCGCGGGCCGGCTTGCCCCAGGGGGTTTTCTGGTGCTTCAAGCCAATCGGTGACAATCCTTCTCCGCCGCCGTGCGGGTGGGCGGCCGGATACATCGCTTTGCCCCGTACGGATGGACGAATACCCATATGGCGGGACCGACCGGCTTTTCCGATCGTCTGGGCGGAGTGCAAAAGGTTAGAAACTCTTCCAATAGAAGCGAAGTTGGCGGCCAGGATCCGTCGGACCTCTCCTGATGGCATCCGGACCTGCGCATAGCGGCCGTTCTCTTCAATGCCGGTCATGATCGCCACCGTACCGGCAGAGCGGACGAGCTGCCCGCCCCGTCCGGGAATCAGTTCGACATTATGGATTTCCAGGCCGGAGGGAATGTTTTTGAGCTGCATCCGGTTCCCGGTCTTGATATCGGTTTTCTCGCTGACCACAATCGTCTCCCCAACCTTCAGTCCATCCGGGGCGATGACGTAGGCCCGATCTTTGTTGCCGTATTCTACGAGGGCCAAAAAGGCAGAGCGAAACGGATCGTATTCGATGGCCAACACGGTCGCCGGTTCGTTCAGGCGTTGCTGCTTAAAATCAACTTTCCGGTAGAGTTTTTTTGCTCCGCCGCCCTTGTGCCGAACGGAGACCCGGCCGTGGTTATCCCGGCCCGGACTTCTCTTGATCGTTTCCAGGAGGCGCCGTTCCGGCTCTTTCCTTGTCAGGTATTGCCGATAATGGACATACGAGACGGCCCGCTGCCCAGAAGTGGTTGGCTTAACCTTGCGTAATGCCATGCTATTTCCCATCTCCCGTTATTGTGGAAAGGGAGGAGCGAGCTCCTACGTTTAGAGTAAGACACCCTCGGTTTCTTCCTCTAACTCCATCTTCCTCGATGGAGGGAAAGTGGAGCCAAGAGGAGAAAACCGGGAGGTTGTCGCCTCTTACTCCGGAAAACGACGTTTTCACTCCCAGATTCTTCATTTCTTCTCCTCGACAATAAAGTCGGCAATCTTCTCGCCCTTTTTCAGGGTGACAATTGCCTTGACTGTACCGGCCCGCCGTCGTCGAGTCTTGCCAAGTCCCTTTTCTTTAGGAGGAATTTTCAGGAGAGAGACCGCAGTGGGATGAACGTTGCAAAGGGATCGGACCGCTTGCCCGACTTCCTGGCCGCTGACTTTTTCCGGGACCAGAAACGTATACTTGCCCACTTTGGCCAGGCCGACACTCTTTTCGGTCACGTGCGGAAAAATCTTATGCTCCATACTGTTTCTCCCAGGTCTGCCAAACGTCTTTGGTCACCACGACCGAATCGGCGGTCAAAAGATCCAACAGGTTGACCAGAGAAGCCGTGCGCACCGTCAAATAGGGCAGGTTCTGACCGGCGCGGGCAAGGTCCGCATGCGGTTTTCCCGTCACCACAAGAATCCGTCCTTCTTTCAAGGGCAGCTTCTGCAAGTAAGTCTCCAAGAGACGAGTTTTTGGCTTGGAAAGTTCCAGGGAAGCAACCGTAAATACTTCGCCATCCTTGATCTTTTGGGCCAGCACTTGCTTGAGGGCGGTTTTTTTCATGGCAGTCGGCACCCGCGCTTCGTAATTTCGATCTGATCGCGGACCAAACGTTGTTCCCCCGCCTCGCCATAAGGGCGAGCGGATGGACCCGGCCCGGGCCCGACCGGTCCCTTTCTGTCGCCAGGGCTTTCGGCCACCGCCGGACACGTCGCCTCTCGTCTTGGTGTGGGCGGTTCCTCGACGCAGGTTTGCCTTAAGTCCGGTGACCACTTGATGGAGCAGAGCGTTGCTCCGCTTGGTATCCGAAAAAATTTTGGGGACCGCAAGCGTGCCGCTTTTCTTGCCGTCTTTGGAAAAAGAGGGAATCGTCATACAACCCCTTGTATCAAAATGGTTCCCTTATTTGGGCCGGGGACGGCACCCCGTAGGGCGAGGAGCTGCCGGTCGGGGTCCACTTTCTCGACCCGCAGATTCTTGACGGTGACCGTCTTGCTACCCATTTTCCCAGGCAGGCTCTTGCCCTTGAGGACGCGCTGTGGCCGCTGGGAGCCGATCGCCCCGGGTTGCCGCTGGTGATCTGCCCCGTGCGTTTCCGGAGATCGGTGGAATCCATGGCGCTTGATCACGCCGGCAAAGCCCTTACCCTTGGAAATACTCGTCACTTGGACAAAATCCCCTTCCTGGAAGGTCGTGAGATCGACTCGCTCCCCCTCTTTCAAGTTGATATCGCCACTATCGACCCGGATTTCTCGGAGCGTTCTCACACTCGTGATCCCTGCTCGCTTGAGATGGCCGGCTTCTGGCTTGGCAAGATTGCGCCTTGCTCCAGCACCAAGCTGAACCGCTTGGTAGCCGTCCTTCTCGACGCGCTTGACTTGGGTCACGACATTCGGCTCGGAGTGGATCAGCGTCACTGGAATCGCCTTGCCGTGCTCGTCAAACAATTGCGTCATACCGATTTTTGTTCCGATAATGGCCTTCATTTCGCTTTGCTCTCCTACGAACTACGAATTATGTACGAACATACGAATGGGTTTTGAACTTATTCGTAAATTCGTAAGACATTCGTACATTCGTGATAAGGTTCGCGCAGCGAACTAGATGGCCTGGAACACGTCCGCTTTTATTGGCGGTAGTTTTCCAGACTTGACTTTACGGCTCGCGGCCTCTGAGGTGAAAAGGCGTTGTGCCTGTCCCGTTGACGGGAACAAAGAAAGTATAAGGGAACTTTCTCAAGATGTCAACAGGTTAACTCTTGCGGTCGAGGTGGCGTTTTTTCGTCTCCGAGATTTCTTGCCGAATAATATCCCGAACCTGCAGGCTCCTGTTTTTGATCCGCGCTTCGATATCGGGGACAAAACGCGTCACGTAGACTAAGATTTCCTGGTCTTCGGGACGCTCGGATACCATCTGCATGAACCGGTCATGTTCGGGCCTAGGGAGGGCGGAAAGAATTTCTTCCAAAATGTGGTGATGGTAGGTCGAATCGATCAATTCGATCAGTTCCGCCTGCTCCTCGGAAGAAAACGGCAGCGCTTTGAGCTCACGGAGCAGCTCGTCGAAGTGGATCAGGTGATCCCAGAATACGCTACTCATTTATTTCTCCCCTTGAGGTGATCACCGGGGTTGATGTGGCCGAGCGGAATTCTGTTTTCCGGGTCATCGACAAAGTAAACGATGACCGGTCCTTTCCGGGACCCCCGCGAGTGCCCGACCGCGTCCATCACTTCCGGGGAACCGCCAAAGCTCTTCTTGGTAGAAAGACCCGGGCCGGCATCGCCGATCACCGCTACACAGCCCTGCCCGGTCAAAGGATTAATGACGATCATTTTTTTGAACTTGAACCAGCGCGACATGCCCATGACATTCTCTTTCCAGCCGGGGGCGGCAAACGTTTGGGCGGCGATGTAGAATTTTTCCCGCTCGTAGGCTTGTGGATCCGCATCGAAGGCTGCTTTGGATGGCGCAAAGTAGCCCCAGCCGCCCAGACCAGGGGCAATCCCGGCCAGCTCGGGGCGGGTATCAACATTATTCCGGTGCGACGCCACCGTATCACCCGGGTACCGTTTGAGGTGCTGCTCTCCGCCAATCAACCCGTAGACCACGTTCAGTCGCTTGCTCTCTAGCTCGGCAGTAGCCGGTACTCCATAGTACTGGGAGATGATGTTCGAGACCGCCGCCTCCTGTTCTTTTGACCAGTTGTGGGCCGGGTTCTCGCCGACGACTTCTTTGAACGCGTCTTGGACAGGCTTGGCCGGGAGGGTCGGTTCCACCCGCTCGATTTCGGGAAACGTTGCCCGTTGCTCCTGGGCTTGGGCTGATCCGACCGTCGGCAGACGCTGTTTGGCCAAATCAGCCGCCGGCACGGCAGCCATGAGGGAGGTGGAAAGAACAGCGGTAGCAGCCGCTCGCTGCCCGTGATGGCGCAGTCTGTGAACCTGAAGGCCATGCTTTTCCGCCAGACGCCCAACGTGCCGGTGCGCGGTATGCAAATGAGACACCGCGTGACGGTGGTGAGCAGAAAGTCGTTTTCGTAAGTGATGAAACGCTTTTTTCCGGCTATCTTTTGGTTTAAGGAGACTTAAAAGCATAACCTTAGTATAGCGAACAGGGGCTCGAGTATGAATCGAGCCCCTCAAAGCTGACGGATCACCCGCGGCTTTTTCTTGATTACTCTTTCCCCGATGACTCCCGTGGGCCCCGGTGAATCTTCCGCTGATGGTATGTCAACGACGACCGCACCCAGAAACCTTTGCTGCGCCCGAGTAACAGCGGGGGTTTTAAGGCCCAGCTGGGCATGGGGAAAAACGAGCAATACTATGCCCTCCATTCCTACAGACCGATGAAGGTAGTGCAGAGCGGTTTCATACAGGAGATACCGGAGAAGATCATCAAACTGGGTAAATTTCCTCGGGTCAGTTTTTTGGATCGGCTGCCCGTGAGGTATGGGATAGAAGTCGGACTTAATGCTAAGCCTGAGTCCGACCCAGTCCCGGGGGATCCACCGGTTGAGCTTGGCCGTAATATCTTCTGTACTCGATACTGCTTGCACTAGTCTCCCTGGAAGCTGAAGGTACTGTTCCCTTATTTCATCCGGCGTCAACGGATTCACCCCCTTAAGCCGGTGCGGCGTGGGGCAAACTTTACCGTATAAGGGCTCTAAGATCAATTGGGATGTTAGTTTTCGGTCAGCCAGCGGAGTTCGGCAAAGAAGAATTTGAGGAGGGTAAAAAACCACGATGATTGAGATTTGCTGACGATCTTAATCGCGTCGCAACCCTGGAACTGTTGGCCGGACGCGGTCGCCCCGGTCAGACAGGCAGCCGTGTCACCCGATTGAATTCCCGTTTCTTGGGTCTTAAAGAGGTAAATGACGTCTATATCGCTGTCGTTGCCCAGGTCCCATTTAAAGCCCTTGTTAAAAAGCGGCTTGGCTTGTCCGCGGCCAAAACGGACGGTGGCTGGATCAACAGTTTGCGCATCAAAGTCAGGGGTGGTCAAGACAGCGACGGGAATGACCCCTTTACTGTTGGGATTGATAGGGTTAGTGCTCAAAGCCGGGCGGATGTCGATGGTCACATCGAGGGGAATCACTGTTACCCGCTCATCCTCCCCTTGAGTAAAGGTGTGTACAATAGCTGCTTCACTCCCCTGTTCCTGGGCCTGCGATAGTTGCTGGCGATAGACCCTATCAGTGAATTCAATAGAGTTCGACCGCTGTCCATCGGGGGTGACAACATAGATGGCTATTGTCGGGCCTGTTCCTTCAGCATGAGGCTCTAGGTAAACTTTGTTAGATTCAAGGCTTGCAAGATCGACAGATGAGGTGAAGTCCATGTAATCGAAGGGTGGCGTATAGTGGGTTTCAATTACAACATTTCCCTCGGTCAATATGTTGCCTTGCTGATCTTGCATTTCTATGGTCACGAATGCCCCTGCAATGTAAGGTGTACTGGGTCTGTCACACGCGGGACTGCTGTTACATGTATAGGCAACTATCTCCCCGGTGTTATACCTTCGATTGGTCGGATCTGTATCACGGAAGAATCCATGCATGATGAATAGCTCGTCTATGAAGTCAAGGCCGTTACC
>Ga0187892_10009491_pt1 | contig 12787 bp, 9 predicted proteins | sample MA1701073metaG_FD_139345 | JGI IMG/M metagenome (GOLD analysis project Ga0187892, IMG submission 139345) | Bio-ooze microbial communities from a basaltic lava cave in the Kipuka Kanohina Cave System on the Island of Hawaii, USA - MA170107-3 metaG ...
CGACTGATGTGGCCCTACCCGCGCGGTGCACTCGGCCCGCTGCACTGGCGCGCAGATGCCAACGTGCTCGTGGTCCGCGCACCTCGCACGGGTGAACGGGTCGCCTTTGTCGCGCAGGATCCGCAGGCCCGCTTCGAGGTGCGTGACGCATCGGACGGCGACGCGGCCGCGCTGCAGTGTACGCTCGTGGCGCAGGTCTCGGCTTCGCGGCGGCTGCGGCTCGTCGTGGCCGCCGAGACGGCGGCCGGCGATGAAATGAACGACACGCTGCTGGCACTGCGCGACGCCGCAGCCAGCGTCCGCGCCCGCGCCGCAGCGCTGCACGGCATCGAGCAGCGGCTCACACTGCGGTCGCCCGATGCTGAGGCGAACCTCGCATTCCAGTGGGCCTGCTTCCGGCTCGATTCGTTCCTTGCCGAGACACCCGGCCTCGGAACCTCGCTGCTCGGCGGCTACTCCACGTCGGGTCCCGGCTGGAACGAAGGGCGCCCCGGCTACGCCTGGTACTTCGGCCGCGACGCCGCCTGGACGGCTCTCGCCTGCCTCGCCATCGGCGACTTCCAGACGCCGCGCCATGCGATTGCGTTCCTCGCCCGACACCAGGACCTGAACGGCAAGATCCTGCACGAGTGCACGACCAGCGGCTCGATACACTATGATGCTGCCGATTCCACACCGCTGTTTCTGCTGCTCGTCGCACGCTACCACGCCTGGACCGGCGATCACGCATTCGTGCGCGAACATTGGCCCCACGTGCAGAGCGCGCTCCGGTTCTGCCTTGAAACCGATGCCGACCAGGATGGCCTCATCGAGAACACGCGCGTCGGGCACGGCTGGATCGAGTTCGGCAGACTGGGCGGCGGACGAGCCACGTTCTACAACGCCGGCATCTGGACGGCCGCGCTACGCGAGCTGATTCCGGCAGCGCAGGCACTGGGTGAGACACAGCTCGCGGCAGAACTCGAGCAGCGGCATGCGCGCGCCGCGCTCGCCATCGATTCGCGCTTCTACAGCGCCGAGCGCGACATGTACGCGCTCAGGATCGATCCCGCCGATTTCACGCCCACCGCAACGCACGCGGTCCCGCTTCTGCTCGGCGTCGCCAATCCCGAGCGCGCCAGCCGCTGGTTCGACGCCGTCGCCTCTCCCGAGATGTCCGCCGATTGGGGCGTCCGCATGCTGCCCAGCTCCGAGCCCGGTTTCAATCCCGGCAGCTATCATGGCGGTGCGGTCTGGCCGCTCTATACCGGCTGGACCAGCTGGGCCGAATACGTCGCCGGCCGCAGCCGGGACGCGTTCCGCCACTGGCGCATGAACCTGCAGCTCGCGTTCCGCAACGCGCAGGGCGAATGGGACGAGGTGCTGCACGGCACCGAGCCGGAGAGTATTGGCGTCTGCGCCGGCCAGGCATGGTCGACCGCCATGGCCATCGCGCCGCTGGTCTACGGTCTGCTCGGCGCTGAGCCCGATGCGCCCATGGGCCGACTCCGGCTGCGACCCCAGATCCCTGAAGATTGGGACCACCTCGAGGTCCGCAGACTCCGAATCGGCCACGCAAGCCTCAACTTCCAGTTTCGCCGCCTGCACGATCGACACATCTTTCTCGTCGCTCAGGAATCCGGCGATGTGCCGATCCGGCTCGTCCTCGAACCCGCCGTGCCCGGTTCGATTCGTGCCGCCAGAGTCGATGGTGCGCCCGCTTCACTCAATGTTCGACCGTTCGGCGATCGACAGCTCGCTCCCGTTCAGCTCGTCCTCGACCATGAACGCCAGCTCGAAATCGATGTCGACGTCGGTCGTGAGGTCTGACCGGAAACAGAAAACCCGCCAGCAAGGCGGGTTTTCCAAGGATTCGGATGTCGGATGCAGCCGGTCAGCGACTGCTCGCTCGACTGTCTCGCAGCAGCTCGCGCAGATGCGCCGGCCGCTGCGGTACCGCTATCCGCACGATCCTGCGAGCGTAAGTGATTCTCTGTTCATCAGATAGCTTGTCAACAACCGCAATCGGTGCGCCGTAGCGCAGGAGCAACCGCTTGGCATCTCTCGCCACGCTGTCGTCCATCGGGCCTCCTGAGAGGTGGGAACTGCGACACGCCAATCTATCACTTTTTTCCGCCCGATTCAACGCCGGGGTCACCATCCAGCCGCGCATTCATGGCCCGTTCTGCCGCCTGCTCCGGCACTGCCGCGTCGTGCCGATCGCGCTGCTCGCAGCCTGTGGAAGGCCCGCCGAAGATTGCGTCCGCGTCGTATCCTGGGCTGACTACCGCGAGCTGGCGCTCGAGCAGGAAATCGCTGATTCCCTCGCCATGCGCCACCCGGAGATCCCCGTCTGCCTGGAATCGCTCTCCGGTTCAGGAATCTACCGGGAAAAGGTCCTCACCTCGATCGCCGCCGGAACGCCACCTTCCGTGTTCCTCCTGGATGGCATCGACATCCCCGCCTTCGCCGGACAACACGTCCTGCTCGATCTACGACCCTACACGGCCCGGCTCGCCATTGCGCTCGACCAGTTCCACCCGCGACTCCTCGAGCTCTTCCAGACGGACAGCCAGCTCATCGCGTTCCCCAAGGGCTTCACTCCCATGGCGGTGTACTTCAACCGCAACGTCTTCGAGGCCGCCGGCGAGCCGCCGCCCGCCCCAGGCTGGACATGGCGGGATTTCCGTGAGACCGCGCGCCGCCTCACGCGTGACACCGACCGTGACGGACTGCCGGACCATTGGGGATTCGGCTGGCCTCGCGAGTTCTTCTACCTGCAGTCGTGGCTCTGGGCTGGGGGTGGCGACCTGCTCTCGCCCGACGGCTCCCGTGCCACGGGCTTCCTCGATGCACCGGCCACCCTCGGCGCCCTCGATTTCTACATGGGTCTGGCCACGCGCGATTCCGTGGTCCCGCGGATCGAGATGTTCCGCCGCGAATCGAGTGTGCCGATCGTGCGCCTCTTTGCGAGCAACCGGCTGGGCATGTTCGTGTCCGGGCACTGGTCGATGCCGCAGCTGCTGGAGCACGAACGGGCCGGCCGGATCCGCTTTGGCGCTGCGCCGATCCCGACGCGGGATGGCGGCGAGGTCACGCCGGTGCTGTACGCATCGGGCTGGGCGGTCCCGCGGAATGCGCCGCATCGGCGGTGGGCCGTGCAGGTAGCGGCGTTCCTTTCGTCGGAGACGGCGCAGCGGATCCGCTCGCGCGGCGGCCTGGAGGTGGCGGGATTGACGTCGGTCGCGGGCGAGGTGGCTGCGCGGGACACGACGGGGCGCGAGGCGGTGTTCCTGGACATGACGTCGAACGGACGGCACAGCTGGGGCGCGCGGGTGGCGAAGTGGCGCGAAGTCGAGGATGCGTTGCTGGACCTGCTCGACCGGCCACTGGTGCGCGGCGAGCCGCTGCCTCGCGTGGCGGCGGACATTGCGCAGATCATCGACCGGATCCTGCGGCAGTGAGTACGGATCTGACGCCCGTACGCGCGACGTTTCGCGTGGTTGCCGCAGGTGTGCTGGGCCCGCTCGTGCTGGCTCTTGGCGTTAGTGTCGGCAGGTTCGGCCAGGACGCGCGTGACGCGCGTGCCCGTGCGCTCGTGCTTGCGCTCGAAAGCGCACTGGCCATCGATGCGTCCGCGGCTGCCGCGGCAGGGCTCGACAGCGCGATGGTCCTGGCTCGCACACTCGGCCGGCTCGTGCGGCTGAGCGAGTCCTTCGCCTTCTACGATGCGGCCTCCGGTTATGCGCGTGCGCGCGGCGTTCTGCCGCGCGCGCCGGATACGTTGCCGCGCGCCGTTGTTGCGGCGCTGCTCTCGCTCGATCGCACGTTCGCCGCTCGCGTGGCGGGGAGAGCAGTCGCCATCGCGCCCGTCAAGGATGCGGACCAGTGGGAAACCCTGGGCGCGGTGCTTCTGGACGATCGTGCTGCGGAGCCGCCACTCTTCCCTGCCGGAGCTTCTGCGCTCGCGCTGCTCGCACTCGTGCTGACCGGTGCAGCGCTCGTGCCGATCACTCGTGCGCCGGGCCGATCACGCCGCTGGCCGGTGTTCCTGCCATCGCTCGCGTTTGCGATCGCGCTGATCACGTCCAGTGCATCGCCGGACGCGGCGGGCCCGGAGTCACATGGCGAGTGGACCGCGATTGTCATGGGCGGATGGGCGGTCATCGCCGGCATCGCGCTCACCTGCGTGCGACGGGCCGATCGGCCGCTCGAGCTGCGGGAAGCGGGAAGCGCGTGGTTGTTTCTGGCGCCGTCCTTTGCGCATCTGCTGATCTTCTCGATCGGGCCGATCCTGTTCTCGCTCTGGCTGTCGTTCCACGAGTGGAACCTGCTGCAGCCGGAGCGCCCATTCGTCGGGCTCGACAACTACCGCGAGCTTGCCGGTGATGGCGCGTTCTGGCACGCCGTCCGCAACACGGCGCTGTATGTTCTGTTCGTGCCGGCCGGCATGGCCGTTGCCCTCGGCCTCGCGTTGCTCGCCGATCAGCGGCTGCCGGGCGTGCGACTCCTGCGCACCGTCTTCTTCCTGCCGTACGTGACCAGCTTCGTTGCCATCAGTCTGGTCTGGCGCTGGATGTTCCAGCCGGACATCGGACTCCTGAACCATCTGCTGGGCGCGCTCGGCGTCCCGCCCCAGCCATGGCTGTCCTCGCCTGTCACGGCGTTGCCTTCGCTCATGCTCATGAGCGTCTGGATGTACGCGGGCTACATGATGCTCATCTTTCTTGCCGGATTGCAGAGCATTCCCGAAAGCCTGTATGAGAGCGCACGCATCGATGGCGCCGGTCCGTGGCACCGCTTCTCGCGAATCACGCTGCCACTTCTGCGGCCCACCATGCTCTTCATCCTGGTGACCATGGTCATCTTCATGTTCCAGGTGTTTACCGCGGTCTATGTGATGACGGAGGGCGGGCCGCTGCATTCGACGGATGTCGTCGTATACCACATCTACCGCGCGGCCTGGGAGTATCTGCGTGTGGGCTACGCCTCGGCGATGGCCTGGATCCTCTTCGCGATCGTGTTCATCATCACGCTCGTGCAGTTCCGTTCGCTCGGCAGCCGGCCCGCGCAATGAATCGAAGCGACGTCTCGCCCTGGCTCCGCTTCATCGCGCTCGCTTTCGCGCTCGCGCTCGCCTTCGCCTCGCTGGTTCCGTTCCTCTACATGATTTCGACATCGCTCATGGACGAGCTCGAGGTCTACGGTCATCCGCCGCCCGTGCTGCCCGGCGAGCCGCGCTGGTCCAACTACCCGGAGGCGCTCACGGCCCTGCCGTTCAACCGCTTCTTCGTCGTGTCGCTCATCTCCAGCATCAGCGTCACACTCGCCGTGCTCATCACTTCCGCAACCGCGGCGTATGCCTTCGCGCGGCTTCAGTTCCCGGGTCGCGACCGCGTCTTTCTCCTGTACCTCGCCACACTCATGGTGCCGGCTATCGTGCTGCTCATTCCGCGATTCCTCATTGTCAGCCGGCTCAACTGGGTCGACTCGTTTGCCGGCCTGATCGTGACCGAGGCCGTGCAGGTGTGGGGCATCTTCCTGTTGCGGCAGTACTTCCTGTCGGTGCCCCGCGATCTCGAGGATGCGGCCCGCATCGATGGTGCGGGCGAATTCCGTGTATTTGCGCAGATCGCACTGCCCCTGGCCCGGCCCGCGCTCGCAACCGTCGCGCTGTTCGTCTTTGTCGACCAGTGGAAGAGTTTCCTCTGGCCGCTCATTGTCACTCGCTCCATGGACATGCGAACCATTGAAGTCGGCATCAGTCGCTTTGCCGGCCTCTACTACAGCAACTGGCCCTACCAGATGGCCGCTTCCGTCGTCGCCATCCTCCCGATCCTCGTCCTCTTCTTCTTCGCCCAGCGCTACTTCGTCAAAGGCATACAGCTCACGGGGATGAAGGCCTGAGCGGACCCTCGCTTTTTAACACGCGCGTTCGATCCGGCATCTCTCTCTCAGGCGCGTTCAGTACGAGCGCCTCGTGAACGGAGTGGATTGTGGAGGATGACGATGCGATATCATGGAATCATTGCAGGTTTTGCAGTTTCTCTGCTGGCCCTGAGCACGCCCGCCTTTGCGCAGGCGCCCGGCCGCGCCGCGCGCGACCGGATCGAAGACGTGCGCGACCGTCGCGAAGATCGCCGTGATCGAGCCGAGGATCGCAGGGACAGGCGTGAAGACCGCGTCGATGCACGGCACTGTGGTGGCAGGGCCGACCGCATCGAGGACCGGCGCGACCGGCGCGAGGATGTGGCGGACCGGCGAGAAGACATTCGCGATCGCCGCGAGGACCGGCGCGACCGGCGCATCCCGCCGCGACCGATCCGCTGACACGATCGCACGTTGCAAACGGGGCGTCTCCGATTGTCCGGCGACGCCCCGTTCCTCATACAAACAGCCATCCCCTGTTCCTTACATGCCGTTGAAGACGGCGCTGGGCAGGCGCTCGTCATTCACGGGCAGCGAGCGCCCCGCCGAAACTGAGAACGTATGGGTCAGACGGTTCCAGCTACCCTGCTGCTGAGTGTGCTCGCGCTCGGCCCGTGCGCACAACGCGATGCGCTCGCGCCGTCCGCCGAACAGGATCCCGCCATTGCCGAATTCACTCAGCTCGTCAACGCCGCAAGGACGGATTCGCGCTGCCCGGCGCTCAAGTGGAATGCCAGCGTGGCCACGGTCGCCAGACGCCACAGCAAGGACATGCGCGACCGAAACTTCTTCGCGCATGACAATCCCGATGGCCTCTCGCCTTTCGACCGGCTGAGAGGCGCCAGAATCGAGTTCACCGCTGCAGCCGAGAACATCCTGATGGGTACGACGTCAGGACGGCGTGCGTTCGACCTGTGGATGAACAGCCCGGGGCATCGCGCGAACCTGCTGAACTGCGGCCTGGCAGAACACGGCGTGGGCACTGCAGGCACCTACTGGACCCACGTCTTCGTCACCCGCTGACTCTGCGCCTCTGCTCCCTCTCCCTCGAGCTACTTGCGACGCGCACTCTTCTGCGGCTTCGCCGCCGTCTTCTTCCTGGGCCGCGTGTTGCCGTAGCTGCCGCGGTACCGCTTACCCTTCTTTGTCCGCCGATCGCCTTTTCCCATTGACCGTTCCGTTGGCGTGTGGAGTTGCAGCCGGTGTACGCCGGCGCGATCAATCTCACGCAAACTCGCGATTCGCGCCAGCGGGCTGGTGTGTGGGCTGCGGCAAGGAAGCGTAAGGCCGATCCCTGGCCGGGGAGTGTTCTCTTGCCGCAGCCCGTTTCGCTAGCGACGGGACCCGAGTCCGATCGACAAGCCCGCCTTGAAGAACAGGTCGTGCTGTGTATTGCTCGTCGTGCTCGCGTTGCCGTCGTCGAAATCGAAACCGCTGATGTAGTCGGTCAGCTCGACCATCAGGTTTACCGAGCTGCTCGGAAAGAACACAACGCCCAGCCCGGCGAGGCCCGTGAACTTCGTCTGGTCGCGCAGTGTGTTCCCGAGATTCGCGTCAATGTCGAAGTCGTACCACTTCGCGCCCAGTCCGCCCACGGCGTACGGCTGAACCAGCGGCATCGGCAGCGGCCGCAGCACGAGCGCGCCCGCCGCAGTCAGAACCGTCGACCGCAGTTCGCAGTTCGTGCAGCCAACGCCTTCGATCGGCACATCCGAATTCGTCGCGTACGCGCCGTCGATGCGGAACCCCAGAACCTGGTTCCTGCCGCCAAAATCGAGCGTCGCTCCATACGCCAGCGTCGATTCCTTCTCGCCGAACTCGATCGCCTGAACGGTCCCCAGCTTCGCCGTCGGCGCGTACATCCCGATCCACGGCGAAACGCGGAGACCCTGACCCGCCGCCTCGCCCGCCATCGCCACCCATGCGACTGCGGCCATTACCAACACTTTCCTGCTCATTCGTCACTCTCCAGCGACTGTTGATCACCTCGGGCCGTTTCCCTTCACCGCCCGGTCCCCGTGTCGGCCGGCCAGCAGCCCGGCCCGGTCCCGGGTCCGGCCCGCATCCGCACCGATGCAAAGCCGGTGCCCGGTCCCGTATCTGCCTGCAGGACAATCACTTCCACCACGATGCGGGAGGCCGGGTGCCGCCAACTCCGATGGCGTGTCACGAGCCATCGCGTCCAGCCGTTTCTCTGACATACGTCGCGCCGGCGCCCGCGTTTCAGGCAGCGACGTGCGCAACCTTTTCCATCGCGCTCTCGTCTATATTGGATGTCGGAGGGGCCCTGCCCGGGCTCCTGAGGGGTTGTCGGAACCGGACGATGAATCTCTGGCTTGCACTGACGATTGCGATGGCGTGCGCAGCCATTGCGGGAATCGTGCGCGCGCTGGTGCTCCGCGTTGTCAAGCGGCGCCGGCCGCGCGCCGTCGAGAAGCCGAATTCCCACTACACGCCGAAGCTCGTGCTCGACCGCGACGCGCGTTATCGCTGGCACCACATCCCGCTCGAGCGCGTGCACGAGATCAACCGCGACGAAGTCCGCCGCCTGCTCAACAAGGTCGAAGCGCTCGGCGTGGACGGTCTGACGCTCCGCGAGCGCAGCTTTCTCGAGCGGATGGAGGAGCTGTATCCACCCGTTGTGCCGCCCGTCCACGAGGAAGCCGAAGACCCCTTCTGGGCCAACCCCTTCGGCATTGAAGGGCGCCTCCATCCTCGCGACGCCAACAACTGAACGGACAACGGAATAGCCCCGCCCGCTCCGTTCATCGCGGCCACGCGCGGCCGGTAACTCGACAATGGCCGCCGGCAATCGGGCCAGTTTCGAGTTGTACCGGCTTCAGGACGGATAAGTCGACACCGGGCCATTCCTAGCCTCGCGTGTATCGAGTTATCCGTCCGGTGGACGGGCTAACTCGACAATCGCCCCAAACGCAGCCGCCGTTGTCGAGTTTTCTGTCATCGCGCACCGCCTTGAACCGCCGTACGCCTGATGACCCATGCAAAACCCGGAAGAGCCCAAAAACAAAACCAAACAAACCCACGGATTCGAAGCGCTGACGGGTGAATACAGATCCGGCATTGTGACTCGGCCTGGTCTCAGCGCCCTTTGCGTGCTCTGCGGTTGATGCCGTTGAGGCAATTCGCGGAGTCGCCCACGCAAAACTCGCAAGACCCAAATCCGTTATCTCCCCCATCTTCACCCATCCCCCTATCCCCTGTTCCGTTAAATCCGTAATCCGTTCAGTCCGTTCGCGGCACACTCGACTTCACGTATTCCGCCGCGGCGCGATGCGTCGCGAACCAGACACCCGGCCTGGCGCGGATGTGATCGATGAGCAGCTCGAGGGCGACGATGCGAGAGCGGTGGCCGATCAGGTGTGGGTGAGTCGTGAGTACGAACATGCTGCGTTCTTCCCAGGCCTTGTCGAATTCGTCGATCCAGACCTGCGCGACTTCACGCGGGCTCTCGTACGCGTTGCCGCGCGGGTTGAACAGCGGCGCTTCGTCGAGGATCCATTCGACGGGCAGTTCGACAATACCGGTCGGCTGGCCGCCCGAGTTGATTTCGTAGGGATCGTCATCGGCCATGAGCGAGCTGTCGTAGAGGAATCCCAGCTCGCGCAGAATGCCGAGCGTGTTGGCACTGAAGTTCCAGGATGGCGCGCGGTAGCCCACGGGCTTGTAGCCCGTCATCTGCTCGAGTTCGATCATCGCTCGCTGCACCAGCTGCTTCTCCGTAGCGCCGTCGACGGCCGTGTTCATCTCGTGTATCCAGCCGTGAACGGCGAACTCGTGGCGGCCGGAGCGCTTGATCAGGTCCGCCATCTCCGGCGCCAGCTTCAGGCTGATCGCCGGAATGAAGAAGCTGGCAGGGATCTGGTGCCGGTCCATCAGCTCGACCACGCGGCGGAGCCCCTGCCGCGCGCCGTACTGTCCTTGCGACAGCTCGCCGATCGTGGGCTGGCCGAAACGCAGGTTCACCGTCTCGTTGTCGACGTCGAAGGAGAGCAGGACGGCTACGCGGTTGCCGTCGGGCCAGCTGGCCGGCCTCAGGCTGCGGCCCGCTCTAGCCGCGTTCACGGTTTCGGTGATGCGCTCGAACGACCAGTCCCACGGTCGCGGCGCAGAGTCCTGTGCCGCTGTCGCGGCGGCCGCACCGCCACCCGCCGATTCGCATGCGGCCGTTGCCCCGGCGAGGGCCAACACCATCCATCGAATGATCCGGCTGTTGCTTTGCATGACCGGGCCTCCCGGCATTGAGGTCAACGGGACGAAGCCGTCCGTATCACGAGTCGAGTGAAGTGCGCATCGTGCCGCAGCGCATCGAGCTGCGGATCCACATTCAGGAAAACGATCGAGTGCGAGCGCTCCGAAACGGCGCGGTCCAGCCACTCGAACGCCTTGTCGGCATTGTCCATTGCAGTGAACACGCGCGCGATCTCATAGGATGGCGCATAGCCGGCGGGCGCCTGGATGCGACCGAGCAGTGCAGCGGCCTCGGCACGTTGGCCGCGCAAGGCCAGCACACGTGCCAGCGACGCTACCATCAGCGCACTGCTGTCCGAGAGCTCGAGCGCTGTGCGCACGGCGCTCTCGGCGTCGTCGTACTGTTGCAGCTCGGCGTAAGCCCAGCCCATCCAGAGATGGGCCAGCTCGAACTGCGGGTTGAGCTGCAGTGTGCTGCGGCATTGCGCGATGGCCCGATCGTAATCGCGAGCGTGGTAGAGGACCCAGCCCAGCGCCGCGTTCGCGATCAGCGACAGCGGGTCCTGCTCCTGTGCCAGGCGCATCTCACGCTCCGCTTCATCGAAGCGGCCGGCCGCCGTCAGCAGATTCGCGTACCATTGGTGTCCGGTCGAATACGATGGATCGAGCGTGGTCGCGCGCACGAACTGCTCTTCCGCTGTGGTCAGGTTCCAATGGTAGTACAATGAAACGTAGCCGAGCGTCGCGTGCGCTTCGGCGTGTTCCGGATCCAGGGCGAGGGCCGCTTTCGCCGCGCGTTCCGCCGCTGGAAACGCCTCTCGCGGCGGGCTGTAGTCGTAGAATCCGCGGACGGCATGCGCATCGCCCAGGCCGATCCACGCCCGCACATAGTTCGGCGCCAGTGCTACGGCGCTGTCGAACAGCACCACGGCTTTGTGCAGACTTTCGCGTGTCCGGCGGTGCCAGTGGTAGCGTCCCTCGAGGTAGAGATTGTACGCGGCCGGATCCACCGGCTCGGAGAGTCGCGCATCGGCAAGGTCGACGCGCAGCCGGCTCACGATCGCGCGCGAGATCTCCTCCTGCACCGCGAAGATGTCGGCCAGCTCACGCTCATAAACATCGGACCACAGCTGGTAGCCGTTTGTCGCGTTCACCAGATTCGCCGTGATGCGGAGCCGGGTACCCGCCTTGCGCACGCTGCCTTCCAGCACGTGGTCCACCCCCAGCTGCTGGCCGATCTGCCGGACATCCTGATCCCGTCCCTTGTGCGCGAATACCGACGTTCGTGAGGCAACGCGCAGCCCTTCAATGCGTGAAAGCATGCCGATCAGCTCCTCGGTCATGCCGTCGCTGAAGTATTCGTTGTCGCCGTCCGGGCTCACGTCCACGAACGGCAGCACGGCAATGCTCGCGCCCGCGCCGGTCTCGCCGCGGCCCGGCAGCAGGTCGCGCCCGGCGGCGAACCACAGAGCGATCAGCCCGGCCGTGCCCAGCAGGGCCATCAGCCCGCGCGAGCGCCGCCGGCGCGACCTCTCCTGCCGGGCACCGGGCACTACCGTTGCGCCGGCCACTGCGCCTGCACCGGTCGTAGCGGCCTCACCCGAGAAATCGGCCGTGGCTGCAACCGATGCGCCCTCTGGCGTAGCGTTCGCGAGCGAGGCCGGCGGTGGCGGCGCCGGGCTCGCAACGTGCGGTGGCGGTGCAGGGCTCGCTACCTGCGGCGGCGGCACCGGCTTCGCGTGGCGCAGCTGTTCGGCGTACGCCATCACTTTGTCATCCGGGACCGCGCCCAGATCGTCGGCCAGCAGTGCCGCGTGCACGCGCGCATGCCGTATCGCGGCGGCGCGATCCCCTGCGGCATCCAGTGCCGCCATCAGCCGAAGCGCGATGCGCGCATTCAGCGGATCGTGGTTCGCGAGCTGTCTCCACCATTGCACAGCGCCGGTAAGTTCGCGCGCCAGCTCCGCGGCTTCCGCCAGGCTCTCGAGTGCGCGCGCGTACAATCCGGCAAATCGGGCGCGCTCCGCCTCGACCCACTGGTCGAACTCACGCGCATCCGGCAGGAAGAAACCGTCGAGGAACGGACCCGCGTAGAGCTGAGCCGCGCGATCCGTGTCACGTCCGTCGATCGCCCGGAGGAACGCCTCGATGTCGCTGGGCAGGACTTGCCGGTCCAGCCGGACTTCATCGGCCACGCTCATGATCGCTTCGCCGCCCAGCGCTCCGTTGATGCGATAGATCGCATCCGAGAGCAGGTGCCGCGCGCGTTCCGTGTCCGCGTCAGGCCATAGCCACGCGATCAGCTTGTCCCGCGACATGCCGCCACGCACGGTGAGCAGCGAGAGCAGCGCAAGGCGGTGCCGTTGCACGGCCCGCCCCGTCAGCGGACCTACCGGCGTCTCGATCGATGCGCCGCCGAACAGCTTGAGATAGTTGGAGTTCGTCATCGCGGAACGAGGCGGGCGAGAACGCGTCGATTCTCCGTCGACGCCCCGCCCGCATACTGCCCACGCCGTCCGGAACCGGCAAGGAGCGCGTCCCTGCCGGCCGGGCTGACCTTTGGAAAACTGGAGGTATTCGCATGTCTCGCTGGCCCGAATTCCGCCCGGCCCGCGTCGCCGCCCTGCTCGCCCTGATCGTGCCCGGGGCCTGCCAGTTCGGTCCGACGCAG
>Ga0187892_10009492_pt1 | contig 12787 bp, 13 predicted proteins | sample MA1701073metaG_FD_139345 | JGI IMG/M metagenome (GOLD analysis project Ga0187892, IMG submission 139345) | Bio-ooze microbial communities from a basaltic lava cave in the Kipuka Kanohina Cave System on the Island of Hawaii, USA - MA170107-3 metaG ...
CGTCGCACGCCAGTAGCCATAGCCTCGGCCGCTTCGCGGGCGCTGAGGCTGCCTTTGAACTCCTGAGGCGCTATCAACATCTTCACGGCGCGCCCATCATACCACTGCAAAATTACAAGAAACCTTTAAAAATATACGTTCCCCCTCTTGACAAATAGAACATGCGTTCCTAATATATAGAACGAAAGTTCTATATAAGAGCCGAAAATGCAGCAGCTTCGATTACCTCTCTTCCTCCGGTGTCCTGACTGTGGCGGACCGCTGGTCCATGGCGAAGGTTGCCTGGCCTGTCCCATCTGCGGCTTCAACCGCTGCGGCGCCTGAGCCAGCTTAACTGGCGAGGGACACGGATTGGGTTAACGGACGGGGCCGTGTCCCTCGCTTTTTCCCAGACGTTTGAATCCTTGCTCCTCAAGCCCTATCATGTCTGAGGGCTATGAGAGAGATCAACCGCAGCATAATTATTCTTCTGGCGGCATTGGTCATTATTGGGATGGCCATGATCATTTTCCTCGCCTGGGCCGCCCCCGATGAGACGATCGACCGCCTGGGCGACCTTGTCCAGTATTTCGATGCTCATAACGATAATCCAGGGCGGCTCATCCTAACCTTGGGCGCCCTCACCGTCATCGTTCTGGCCGTCCTGACCCTCGTAATTGAGGTTGCCCCCCAGGAGCAGGCCGGCGAACTGAAAGTAAAACAGGCAGGATCTACCACCATCGTCTCCAGCGAGGGCATTCGCCAGCGGCTGGAGGAGGCTTTACTGGGGGAGCCATCGATCACTACTGCTAAGGTGCGTGTCGCCTCCCACAGCGATGGTGTCGGCACTACGCTTAACCTAACGCTGGCAGCGGGCAGCAATGTCGCCAATGCCACAGAAGAAGCTACCCGCATAGTCACTCAGACCTTGGAGGAAGAAATGGGGCTGCCGGCAGCCCCACCGCGCATACGCGTCGCCTTTAGCCCAGTCCCGGTTGCGGCATCCACCCCTTCAACGACTGGCCCTTCCGAAGTCTCCGAGGGGCCCAGTGGCGGAAGTCCGTCTGACGTTGAGCCGACCAGTGCGGAGTCGACCCCGATTCAACCCTCGTCGGAAGGGCCTGGGGAGCCCGAGTCACGTCCAGACACGGAAAGCTAACTAGATATCAACATGGACGAAAAGCCCGATGCTAACCGGTTCAAGCTTATCGTGGAAAGCATCCTCTTTCTCGCCGATGAGCCAATTGATATCTCTCATTTAGCCCGCATCGTCGAGGCCAACGTCGATGAGGTCACCCAAACCCTCGAATTGCTGGCCGCTGATTGCCAAACCCGTGGCGTTCGTCTTCAGCGTACGGGCAACGTCGTCCAACTTGTTACTGCTCCCGAAGCGACACCGTACGTCGAACGTTTTCTGGGGGTGGACGAAGATCATCGCCTCTCCCATGCCTCTTTGGAAACGCTAGCTATTATCGCCTACCGGCAACCTATAACCCGCTCTGCCATCGAGGCAATCCGCGGGGTGAATTGTGACCGCGCCCTGGCTAACTTAAAGGTTCGTGGCCTCATCGCTGAGATCGGCCGCTCCCCCTCAGTGGGCCGACCCTACCTCTACGGCACTACCTTTCGTTTTTTGGAGTACTTCGGACTCGAAAGGCCGGAGGACTTGCCTCCCCTAGGACCCGCCGAGAATACCGAGGATGACTAGCGTGTCCATGACCGTGGGCCTTTGTCGTGTCTGGCTCCGCCTACCCGAAAATCACTCCCTAAAGGACAAGCGTCAGGTCATCAAATCATTAACGGCTCGCCTACACAACAAGTTCAACGTGGCTGTGGCCGAGGTGGATGACCATGACCGCTGGCAGATGGCGTCTCTAGGCATTTCCTGCGTCACTAACAGCGACCGCCACGCCCACCAGATGTTGACCGCCGTAGTTTCTTTTATCCAGGCACAGCGCCTCGATGCCGAGATACTGGACTATCAATTCGAGGTAATGCACGCCCTCAGCGGCAACCCCTTTAGCGACTAGTACCCTCTCTCTTAAGTAGGTAACGGTCCAAAAACTGTTGGACCCTTTCCCGATACTCTTCCGGATAGTCAAAGCGAGCCATGGCGTGCTCGGCGCCGGGGGCGAACCAAACTTCCTTATCTTGTCCCGCCGCAGCGCACAGCGCCTCGGGATGGGAGGAGGGAATATAGCTGTCCTTCTCGCCGTAGATAAAGAGCATGGGCCGCGAAGCGATGCGCCCAACACAATCGATAGGCCGTACCTCCCGCAGGCGACCGCCCGAAAGTTGTTCCCCCACGCGAACGCCTAGCCAAGCAAGAGGCCCGAGCCAGGGATAACGGATAAACTCAACGGCTTTCTTGCGCACCGTCTCTTCAAGGTGGGCGAAGGGAGAGTCAAGAACGAGGGCAGCGATATCGTCCGACCGATCGGCCGCCATGATGGCGGCGGCTGCCCCCATAGATATCCCCAGGATACCGATAGGCAGACGCTGATAGTTGTCCCGCACATAGCGGACGGCGGCCAGAACATCCCACGTCTCTTTGTAGCCGATAGTAGTGAAACGCCCTCCGCTTTGCCCGCAAGCTCGGAAGTCAATGAGGAACGTATTATATCCCGCCTCATTCAAACTTAACCCTATCTCATAGGGCTCGGCCAGGCTCCGAACATAGCCATGACAAAGGAGAATGGTGGGGTAGTTCTCCCGCCCTTCGAAATACAGGCCGTGAAGGCGAGTCCCGTCCAGGCTAGGAAAAAATACGCGCTGGCATTGCAGGCCCTGGTGGTCGGGCAGCGGCTCCCGTCGAGGAGTGACCCAGCGCCAGCCCATATAGCCTATGGCCGCTGCCAAGGCGGCCACCAGGGTAATTGGGATCCATTTAGTCACAGTCTCATTTTCTTTGGGCTCTGGCTTGTGAGCAATAGTCTAACGACTTACAGTCAACGTAACTGTCTGGCCAGGAGCCACAGTCGCCCCTGGCGACGGGTCTTGGCTTACTACTTGACCCTTCGGGACGCCGCCAACCTGTATAGCAACGATAACGTAATCTACGTTTAGCCCATCCAATTGGGCAACGGCATCGGTCTGCTGAAAGCCCAACAATTCGGGAACGCTAACTGAGCTCCCACCGGCCGGCGCTGTTGGCGCCGGTTCCTGTGTTTGGCTGGCGGTACCGAGCGGCTGGCTTCTATCCAACAGGCGGGAGCCACCGCTCTCATGCCCGAAGCCATAGAGGGCCATCACCGCTAGAATGAGGATAGCCACCGCCGCCACAGCCACGAAACCACTCATGGGCAAGGGTTTGGGTTGCCTAACGTGAGGAAGGGGCTCCAGTTTGGGTTCCTCTACATGGCCGACAGGAAAGAACGGCATGAGTTCAGCCGGGTCTAAGTCCAGGTAGCCAGCATATGATCGCAGAAAACCACGGGCGTACACAGGTGGAGGCAGGATGGTATAACGTTCCTGCTCCAAGGCTTCTAGATATTTGCGAGGAATTCGCGTGACGCGCTCAGCGTCTTCTAGGGTTGTCCCTCTAGCCTGACGAGCGCGCTGGAGGGTTTGCCCCAGGGAATGGGACTGTCTTGCCTCTGGGACATGCACGCCTGAGTATAATCACGTCAAGCTGTAAGGCGTCAACCCCCTGGCCGCGTTGGGCCTGCAACTTTTCTTACAAGTTAACACTTTATAGGCTGCCTTCCCTGACGTTTAGAGCCTGTAAGAAGTAATGTCGCACTTCAATCGCTTGACGAATTAATCCAGTCGCCGTATAGCTAACGTAATCTCATCCCCTTCAAGTTTCTGCGTCTTACTATAAGCTTCAGCGGGCGGCTCGCTCTCCACTATCGCTTCCGAGAGTGTCTCTTGTCTTACGTAATCGCCGTGCGTGGCGAGCACCCTCTGCAGCTTCTCTGAACCTTGATAGTAGGTCTCGATACGGTCCGCGATCTCGAAGCCGGCCTCCTTGCGCAAGTTTTGGATGCGGTGCACCAACTCCCGTGCTAGCCCCTCATCAGCCAGCTCCGGTGTGATGGTCATCTCCAAGAGTACCAAATCGCCCACCTGGTACTCGGTGAGGCTTAGTTCATCAGACGAAAGTACGTATCGGCCCACCCTCACGCGCTGACCCTTCTCGACTGCTGCCCGTACCTTCGTCGCGTCGGCCTTCCTAAGCGCGTCAAGTACACCTCGCAGGCGCGCACGATATCTCGGGCCAAGCAACGCCAAGTTTGGTCTGATGATTGTAAACTTCTCTCCAGGGGCAAGTTTGCCGCCGGCTGTTAAGTATATGCTCTGCAAATCCGATGACTGACTCATTGGCTGAGCGATCCGTAGAGAACTGAGCGCCTCATCTGCCAGCTGGACTTCCTTGACGTTAAGCTCTTCCTTTATCAATGTGCTCATCTTCTCCACGGCTTTTCTTTCGTGATTTGTTGAGGTAAGCACCAGTACCGCCCGCAGCGGTTGCCGAAGTTTGATCCCCGAGCCGTGTCTAGCAGAGCGTCCAGCAGCAACTACCCGCTTGATCACCTCCATGTCAGCCATCAGCCGTTCGTTAACCAGCGAGGGATCGGCCTCAGGCCATTCGGCCAAGTGCACGCTTTCCGGTGCCTCTGGATAGAAAGAGCGCACAAGATTCTGGTACATGGCCTCAGCGACGAAGGGCGTGAAGGGGGCCAGGAGCTTGGCCAAAGCCACTAGACACGTATACAAAGTCCGGTAAGCGGCAAGCTTGTCGGCATCATTCCCGCTCTTCCAAAAACGGCGACGACTGCGGCGCACATACCAGTTGGAGAGGTCTTCCACGAAGTCCTGGATGGCTCGCCCGGCGCTGGCGGGGTCGTACTCTTCAAGCCCTTGGGTTACTTTTCCAATCAACACATTTAGCTCGGAAAGTGCCCATCGGTCCAAATCCGAGAGCTCCCCTGGGGGCGCGGTCGTCGGATCGTAGCCATCGATGTTGGCGTAGGTTACGAAGAAGCTATAGGTGTTCCACAAGGTGAGCAAAAACCGGCGCAAAGACTCAGCGACGAGGTCAGCGGAAAAACGACGGGCATCGCCTGGACGGGTAGCTGTGTACAGATACCAGCGCAGGGCGTCTGCGCCGTGGGTGTTGATTATGGGCCAGGGCTCGACTACGTTTCCTAGGGATTTGCTCATCTTACGGCCCTGATCGTCGAGGATATGGCCCAGGCAGATGACGTTGCGGTAGCAAATGCTTTCCGGCACCGCCTCTACCGCGTGCAGCAGGGTGGATTCGGCGTGGAGAGTATAGAACCAGCCCCGCGTCTGGTCCACCGCTTCGCATATGAAGTCTGCGGGGAAGCTTTGATGGAAGGCCTCCTGATTCTCGAAGGGATAATGCCACTGGGCGTAGGGCATAGCTCCAGAATCGAACCAGGCATCCAGTACCTCCGGTGTGCGAGCCATGGAACCTCTGCATTCCCGGCAGTTCAACGTCACGCGGTCGATGTAAGGCCGGTGAAGGTCGGTGAGGGCTTCGACAGCAGCAGTGCTCTCGGCCCGCTGGCGTAATTCGACCACACTGCCGATACACTCGCGGGCGGCGCACTCCGGGTTCTCGCATTGCCAGATAGGTAGCGGTGTACCCCAGAAGCGCTCGCGGCTCAGGGCCCAATCCACGTTGTTCTCCAGCCAGTCGCCGAAGCGGCCGTGCTTAATGTGCTCCGGATACCAGTTGATGCGCTCATTGCCAGCGATGAGGCTGTCTTTGACAGCCGTTGTCCGGATGTACCAGGTGGGCTTGGCGTAGTAGAGAAGGGGGGTGTCGCAGCGCCAGCAGAAGGGGTAGGTGTGGCGGATGGTCTCTCGTCGCAAGAGAAGGCCTCGTTTTTCCAGGTCTTGCATGATGAGCTCGTCGGCGTCCTTGACGAAGAGGCCGCCGAAAGGCCCTCCCGTCACCTCGCCCTTCAGATCAACGGGTTGCAAGAAGAGAAGCCCCTGCTCCTTGCCCACCTGAAAGTCCTCACCACCGAAGGCGGGCGCAATGTGAACAATGCCGGTGCCATCGGTCAGAGAAACGAAATCGGTGGCTATGACACTATGGGCACTCGCTGGCAGCTGGCCCCTCTCCAAGGGCACCAGCCGGCCTTCGGGATTGAACTGGAGCGCCTGCACACCCCAGGAAGTTGGGTCGTATAAAGGCTCATACTTTAGCCTCACGAGTTCGTCGCCGCTGAGAGCGGCCAACACTTGATATTCATCCAGGACAGCGCCCACCAGGGTTGAAGCCAGGATCAGCCCCTCACCATGGCTTTCAGCGACGACGTATTCGGCTTCAGGGTTTACCGCTAAGGCTGTATTGCCGGGCAGCGTCCAGGGAGTCGTCGTCCAGGCCAGAAAAGACAGTGGCAAGGCGTCGGGCAATTTAGCAGCCAGGCGGGCTCGTGACTCTTCGGTAAGAGGAAACTTTACATAGATGGACGGGTCTGGAGTGTCCTCCCGATAGCCCAAGGCCACCTCAGCGTCGGAAAGGGAGGTGCCGCAGCGGGGGCAGTGCGCCGTTGAGCGGTAATCCAGATAGACGAGACCTTTGTCCCACAACTGCTTGATGATCCACCAACAGCTGTCGATGTAGGTGTTCTCGTAAGTAATATAGGCATCGTCCAGGTCGAGCCAGAAGGCGATGCGTTCAGTCAGGGCCTCCCACTCCTTGACGTAGCGCATAACGCTCTGGCGGCAGCGACGGTTGAACTCTTCAACGCCCAGCTTTTCGATATCCGCCTTGCTCTTGAGGCCCAACTCGCGCTCTATTTCAAGCTCCACGGGCAAGCCATGGGTATCCCAGCCGGCCTTACGCGCCACCCGATAGCCGCGCATGGTCTTGTAGCGAGGAAAAAGGTCTTTGAAGGCTCGCGAGAGCACATGGTGAACTCCTGGCTTAGCGTTAGCAGTGGGCGGCCCTTCATAAAAAACGTATGGTCTATCCGGCGGCCTCTGTTCGATAGTCTTTCTGAAAACCTCATGTTCTTTCCAAAAGCGGAGGACGCCCTCCTCTAACTCAGGGAAGTTCACTTTGCTGCTCACCGGTTGAAACATACCCATCACCTTTATAACGCTTGAGGGCCCGTCCTTTTAGGGACGGGCCCTCGCCCGCGGTACCACCCTGATTCCCCGACGACTTGTCGGGACACTCATTTGAGGCATCCGCCTGAGGCGGATTCTCCTTCTGCCCTGCTAACGGTGGGCGTTACGGCCGAATCTACTAGGCCCCCAGCGAGTGAAAAGGCATCACAATTTGTTTGAGTTGGCCGTTCGGTCGGCGGCTCGAGAGGGATTTTCGGGTGGCGCCCTCTGGGTCCCCTCCCACCACTCGGGACTCGCTGACCGGGGCGACTGCCTTACTCGTCTCCGTCTTCGCCTTTATCGGTTGTGGCGTTCAGTCTACCCGCCGCCATCTATTAAAACAATCCCTCCGCTTACCCCCATTTGGAGGCATACTCCGCGAACCCGGCTCGAACCCGAAGCTTCTGTTCAGCGGTCAACAGTTCCCCAAACGAGGCTAGGCGGTCGTCCAGATAGGCGAGAGCGGAAGCGGGGCTAATTACATCATCGCAGGCAGCGGCCTCCTCCAACATAGCCCGCATAATATCGTCTATATGGGCCTCTACCAGAGCGTGTAGCGCTGACATCTGCTCATTGGTCAGGGACGATGGTAGCTGGTCCTGAGGTAAACCTAGGTTCTGAGCGAACTCTTCCCGGCCTAAGATGCGGGCAATCTGCTGGATCGCCTCGAAGCTAGCCATCCAGGAAAGAATACCGTAAACCGGGGAGGCCTGCCACAAGAAGAAATTTGCTGTCGATCTTGGCTACTGGCCGACAGCCTTAGCCGAATCCTTTACTTTAGCGAAGCAGTCGGAACAAAAAACCGGACGCCCTCCCTTGGGCAAGAAAGGCACTTCCGTCATCGTGCCGCATTGGGCACAGACAGCGGGGTGCATCTGCCTGGGGGTCCGCCCACCGAAGCTTACAAAGGGTCCGTAGTGGACATAGCCATCACCAGAAGGTGGATTTCCCATCTTGCGAGCATTGCGACAAGGCGGGCAACGCGCTGGCTGGTTCAACAGACCGCGGGTGGCAAAGAAAGCCTGCTCACCCGCGGTGAAGGTGAACCCTTCGCCGCAATCGCGGCAAACAAGCACCTTATCGAGATAGGGCATTGCCCCCGTCCCCGGCAAAAGTTAGAGATGTAGACTCATTATAGAAGAAAATGTCAAGGAAATCAAAGAAGCCTTATCGATATGCTAAAAACTATGACCGATAGACAAAGGAATCCTTTCGCCTTATGATGGGTCGCGTAGCTAAAGCCGTAAGGAGGATCCTTGCCTACACGTTCCGCAGCCAAGGCACATCGCCAGTCCCTTAAGCGCCACATGCGCAACCGAGCTGTCAAAAGTGAAGCTAAGACGACTATCAGAAAAGCGGACGACTCTATCAGCTCAAGCGAGGCAGAGATTGCCCGCGAAGCCGTGCGTCAAGCCGTAAGCATCTTAGACCGGTCTGCCAAAAAAGGCGTGCTCGCCCGGGACAATGTAGCCCGCCGCAAATCGCGTCTCCAGAGAAAGTTCAACTCCGCCTTCGCCTCCTTGGAGGTGGTCGCCCAAAAGCCTGGCGCCAAGAAAAAGGCAGCGACGCCCAAGAAAAAGGCAGCGACGCCAAGAAAAAAGGCGCCAACGCCCAGAAAGAAAAGCACGGCCTCTCCAAAACGAAAGACCGCCAAAAAGTAGTCGCGGTAACCTCTAACTTACGCCGTTCTCGCCGCCTTGCCACGGTGCCAGAATTATCTGCTAACTGTCTGGCAGATCCTTTAGGTATGGCTAAAAACGGTGACGCTATCCCTAGGCTCGCTCATTATGATAAAATCCGGCAAATGATCTAAAGGGAGGTCATCTTATGGTTCAAGAGGCCCAGCGCTTGCCCGAAAATATTCAGGAAGTGATGAAGGGTATGCCCAGGGTCTTCCGCCCTGATCGGGCCGCCGGGGTCAACGCCACCATTCAGTTTAAATTCGGGGGCCCTGAGCCCGGCAACTGGGTCCTCAAAATCGCCGACGGCACCTGTACCGTTGAAGCGGGCGAAGCCGATAACGCCGATGTCACCATCAATTCCCCTTCTGATGTCTGGCTAAAGATCGCCCGCCGGGAGCTAGACGGCGCCAGTGCCTTCATGAGCGGCCAGTTCACCTTCACCGGCGATATGGGTATCCTTATGCAAATGGGCAGCTGGTTCGGCGCGCAATGAATAAAAACCGAAAATCTAAAACTGGGGTTATTGGTCAAGGGATAGCCGTAGTTGGGATGCCAGCATCAGCCCCAAGGACAACTACAATATCCACGCCCCGCCCTAAATAGGGTGTCGCTTCTGCATCATCAGCTTTGATAATGCGATCCTCGCTAAGCTCCAACCACTCGGCTAGTTTCCGCGCTGTGAATTCTTTCCCATTCAGGCTGACGATACTGGTATGAGCCTGGAATTGCTCGCTAAAGGTATCGGCTACGGCAATGGCTTCGGGCAAAAGGCCTTGTTTCATAAGGAACGTGGCGAAAGAGGTGGCCAGCTCCGGCTCGCCGGTCCCGTTCTGGACCTCTATTACGGCCCGCTCTGCTTGCAGCCGCCCGTCCAGGAACAAGCGAGCCTTCAGCTCCTCCACCTTCTCCCAATCGGCTAGCAGGTACGCTGCCCCGCAGCCTTCCCCACAAGGAAATACCGCCTCCCGTAGGGAGAGCGTTTCCAACTGCTCTGTGCCGATTTGCTGGGCGAGCCTAGCCAGGCCCGGGATCTGAAAGTCACTGATATCAGTGTCCACAGCTTCCTTATATTTGCCGTAGAGGGAACTAGCCTCGCCGATATCAAACAGATTGAGCGTGGTGGCCTTTTCCACCGCCGCTCTCATCACCAAATGCTGCCGCTCGATGCGTAGAAGATCGTTGTCACTATAGCGGAGGCGGGCATAGGCCAGAGCAGCTTGGCCGTCCATGTGTTGGGGTCCCGGATAATACTCGACGAAATAATAAGGGCAGCCGCTTTGGCACTCGCTGTAGGAGGGATCGTAAACGTAGGCTGGGACGTCAATATCGATACCGCCCAACTCATCGATGAGGGCCTTAAAGGCATTGAAGTCTAGTACCACATAGTGATCGATAGGGATATTGAAATTGTGCTCCATTGTATCGATGGCCAGGCCAGGCCCTCCGCCCGGATAATCAGGCACGACGTCCGTTTCGCCATATTCATAGGCCACGTTTATTCGATCCTGGAAATAGTCGCCGTTGCCGTCGGGGATCTCCACCAGTAGGTCGCGGGGGATGCTGAGGATTCCTGCCGTCTTGCTGAAAGGGTCGACTGTTAGGATGAAGACAGTATCTGTGCGGGCGGGCACTTCCGCCACCTCGTCGACGCGGCGATCCAAGCCCAGCACTAGAATATTAATGCGTTCCTCGATATCGGCCACGGCAGGGTTATCGCCGCTATCTATGCCTGGCAGATTAATGCCAATGCGGATTTCGTTGCCAGGAAAGAAATAATCGTCAGCCCAAGTAATTGCCATTAGCGCCGCATAAACGGCGACCACAGCGAAAGCGGCAATGCCGAAAATGAGACCCGTGTTGTAACGCCGGCCCTTGGCCGTCGGCTCGTCCTCCCGCCTTGAACGGGATGGCCTTTCCGGCTGCTCAAAATTCGGCGGTTCTCTGCTCATATCGTAAAGGTTATTATCACTCCGGTTAGCTTAATTTAAAGATGCTGTGCAGTAAGCCTAGCTTGCGCCGACCCCGACAGCCGACAAGCCCTGCACCAGGGTCTCGCTGCCAACCACGCGCCCCTCCCTCATGTATACTCTAGGCACTCGGGCCGCGATGCCGCAAAGGATCTCATAGTTTATGGTGTCGCAAAGCTCCGCGATCTCCTCCACTGGGATGTTGCCTTCTTCCTGGCGGCCAATAAGGACTACCTCATCATCAACCGCTACATTTGGGATATCGGTCACGTCGGCCATGCACATGTCCATGCAAACGCGGCCGACGATGGGGGCACGCTGCCCTCGCACCAATACCGATCCTCGATTGGATAGGGATCGAGGCAGGCCGTCTCCATAGCCGCACATAACCAAGGCGATGAGGCTGAGGCGCGGCGCCGTCCAGGTACGACCATAACTGACGCACTGGCCAGGGAGGAGCCTGGTGAGACGGGCAATGCGGCTTTTTAGAGTAAAGACAGGCCGTAGCTTCAGACCTTTGTTAACCCAGCGCGAAGGGTAACACCCGTAGATGCCAATTCCCGGTCGTACCAAATCCAGACTAATTTCCGGCATATCCAGTAAGCTTGCCGTATTGGAAACATGACGGATAGATATCCAAGGCAGACGCTCGGCCACCTCTAGAAAGAGCTTGAATTGCTGAAGTACGAAGCTCTTGTCCTCCTCATCGGCGCTGGCGAAATGAGTGAAGAGCCCTTCCACTACCAGCGGAGATAAGTGCTGGATGGATTCAGCTAGGGAAATGAGCTCCTGGGGAAGCAAGCCATAACGGCTTAAGCCGCTATCCAGCTTGAGGTGGATGGGCTGGTTCACGCCTTCTTCAGAAGCTGCCGCAGCCAGGGCCACGGCCATCTCCTGCGAATTAACCGTGGGGGTGAGCCGCAGCTGGACGATACGGCGAGCATCGCTGATGGGGGAATGGCCCATCACCAGAATAGGAGCGCCGAGGCCAGCGCGGCGGAGCTGCTCGCCCTCGTCCACGCAAATAACGGCTAGCCTCTCGGCGCCAGCTTCCAAGACAGCGCGGGCGATGGCGATAGCGCCATGGCCGTAAGCGTTGGCTTTAACCACGGCGGCTAGGGCAGCGCCGCTGGCTTGCCCCTTTAACGCCTGAACGTTATAAGCAAGGGCGTCCAGATCTATCTCTGCCCACAGTGGACGCCCCCCGAAGCCTTCATGATGGCTGCTTGACGCCATATTACCGTGATTTACAACGTCGTTGGGGCCAAAAGGTTTCTCTCTTTCAAAGCTAGGGGACGAGAGCCCACTCTTCTGGCAGTCGGTAGCGATAAACCGTATCGGTGTGGTTGGTGCCGTCGAACACCCGCCCCGAACCGGAGCGCCTGATTTCTCGATAGCCGTTGACTATCTGAATTATTCGCTTGGCCTGGAGGTTAAAGATGACGGCCCCCGCCTTGACAGGGCGCAGGCTGGCTTCTTGCGTTAGTTCGTCCACCACTCGAAAGACGGGCTGCTTGTGCCGGGAGAGCGTCGTCAAGGACTTATGGATGATCTGGTAGTGTCCTTCCAGGTTGTGTTCATCGAAAACGGCCAGTCCACTAAACACGTAATCCTTCAAGCCTTTATAGAAAGGCTCGGCTAGATCGAGGAACTCTTCGGTAGTCTTTGGGTTAGAAGCACAGGCAGCCACTAGGGCGGGAAGCGAATCGCCGTGAGTGACAAAACTGACGGCGCCCGTACTATCGACGATAGTGCAGCGGATAACGTCCATAGCGAAACCCTAGCGTTGGGGCGCGGTTGCCGCGACAGTGCAGTTAGCGTAACATCGCCCTAATAGCGTGTCAATGAACCCGAGTTCGCCCTCATATAGCCAGCGCGCTCCCCCTAAAACTCGAGGCACCCTCTTATACCCGCTGATCAGCATCCTTTTATCTCTTCTGGTTTTTTCCTGCTTTGGCGCCGACTCTCCGCCCCAATTGCCGCTCGCGGTGCCCAGTCCTCGGGCCAGCCCCCCATCCCTGGACTTGACTCAGGCCGATAACCTGCGACACGACGGCCGACTGGAAG
>Ga0187892_10009493_pt1 | contig 12786 bp, 11 predicted proteins | sample MA1701073metaG_FD_139345 | JGI IMG/M metagenome (GOLD analysis project Ga0187892, IMG submission 139345) | Bio-ooze microbial communities from a basaltic lava cave in the Kipuka Kanohina Cave System on the Island of Hawaii, USA - MA170107-3 metaG ...
ACGCGATGGCGCGCAAGGGAATCATTCACCGCAACAAGGCCGCCCGGCACAAGAGCCGGCTCGCGAGCCAAGTCAAGGCGATGTCCGCGAAGTAGGTTCCAGCTCCCGCATTACGGCCTGACAGAGCTCACGGGTTCCCTCGCCCGTCGCGCCGGAGATCTTGAACAGCGTCCCGCGGAATCGCAGCCTGCGGACGATGTCAGCGCAACGCTTCTCGCGCTCCTCACGACTCAGCAAGTCGATCTTGTTGAGCACGAGCCATCGTTTCTTCCTCGCGAGCTCCGGGCTGAACTTTTTCAGCTCGGCAACGATCGCGCGGGCGCCGGCGACCGGATCGGTGTCCGGATCCAGCGGCGCAATGTCGACGAGGTGCAGGAGGAGCCGTGTGCGCTGCAGGTGCTTGAGGAAGCGGATGCCGAGCCCAGCGCCTTCCGCCGCGCCTTCGATGAGCCCGGGAACGTCCGCCATCACGAAACTCTTGAGCGGACCCACCGCGATCACGCCGAGCTGCGGATGCAGGGTCGTGAACGGATATTCCGCGACCTTGGGCCGCGCGGCCGACACCGCGCGGATCAGCGTCGACTTGCCGGCATTGGGCAGCCCGAGCAGGCCGACGTCGGCGAGCAGGCGCAGCTCCACGCGCAAGGTTCGCGATTCGCCCGGCAGACCCGGTCCGCTCTGGCGCGGCGTTCGATTGACTGAGCTTTTGTAGCGCTGATTGCCCCAGCCGCCTTTGCCGCCCTTTGCGACGAGGAGCGTCTGGCCCGCGCGCGTCAGATCGCCGAGCGTTTCATCGGTGCCGTCGTCGATGACGACCGTGCCGATCGGCATCGGCACAAATAGATCGTCGCCGCTCCGGCCCGTGCAATCCTGCCCACCACCGGGCTGGCCGTTCTGCGCGCGGAAGGTGCGCCGGATGCGGTAGTCCACGAGCGTGTTGATGCCTTCCTGGGCACGCAGCCACACGTTGCCGCCGGCGCCACCGTCGCCACCGTCAGGGCCGCCGAACGGCACGAACTTTTCGCGGCGGAAGCCGACCGCGCCGCGGCCTCCGTGACCGGCCACCACCTTGACGACCGCTTCGTCGACGAATTTCATCTGTGCTTGCCGCTGAAACGAAAAACCCCGGCCAGGCCGGGGTTTTATCGATTCGCGCGACCCTTGCTTACTCCGGCAGCACGCTGACAAAGGTGCGCTTGTCGGCGCCTTTCTTCCGAAACTGCACGCGTCCGGTCACTTTCGCGAATAGCGTGTGATCGGTGCCGATGCCGACATTGTCGCCGGCGCGGAACGGCGTCCCGCGCTGGCGCACGAGGATATTGCCCGCGAGCACGTACTCGCCGCCAAACTTTTTGACGCCCAGGCGCTTCGATTGTGACTCGCGCCCGTTCTTGGTGCTGCCGCCGGCTTTCTTGTGTGCCATGACTCGCTCCTATCCTCGCCTCAGGCCGCCGTGATGCCGGTCACCTTCACTTCGGTGTACGGCTGGCGATGGCCCTTCTGGCGCAGGTAATGCTTGCGGCGCCGGAATTTCGTGATGCCGACCTTATCGGCTTTGCCGTGCGCCTGCACGGTCGCGGTGACCCGGGCACCCGTGACATAAGGCGCGCCGATGGCGACGTCCGCGCCCTCGCCGATCAGCAGGACCTGGTTGAACTCGATGGTGGCACCCGTGTCGGCGTCGAGCTTCTCGACCCGCACGACCGTGCCCTCGCTCACCCGGTACTGCTTGCCCCCGGTGGCAATGACGGCGTACATGATTGTCTGGACTCCAAAAAGAGCCGGCAATTGTAGTGACGACACCCCAGCGGGTCAAACCGGCAGGTCCGGTTCCGCATTCTCCGCCGGGGCAATTGCCGCTAGGATGCGGCTGCGCGGTCCCGGCCGCGGGGATGCCATGCAACTCAAAGACATACAGGCTCTCGTTGCCGCTGACCTGACCGCGGTCGATGCCGAAATCCGCCGCCAGCTCGAAAGCGACGTCTCGCTCGTCAACCAGGTCGGCGACTACATCGTCAGCGGTGGCGGCAAGCGGCTGCGGCCGCTCCTCGTCGTGCTCGCCGCGCGCGCCGCAGGCGCCACGAATTCCGCCCACATCCCCGCCGCGGCGTTGATCGAGTTCATCCACACGGCGACCCTCCTGCACGATGACGTCGTCGACGATTCGGCCCGGCGCCGTGGGCGTGAAACGGCCAACCAGGCATTCGGCAATCCCGCTTCCGTGTTGGTCGGCGATTTCCTGTACTCGCGCGCCTTCCAGATGATGGCGGCACTCGATTCGGCGCCGCTCATCCGGGTGATGGCTGATGCCACCAACACAATCGCAGCCGGTGAAGTCTTGCAACTGATGAATTGCGGCGATCCCGACACGACCGAGATCCGCTACATGGAGGTCATCTACCGCAAGACCGCTCGCCTCTTCGAAGCTGGCGCCCAGATCGCCGCGATCGTCGCCCGCGCACCCGCGCAAATCGAATCCGCGCTCACGCGCTACGGCAAGCATCTCGGCATTGCCTTCCAGCTCATTGACGACGCACTCGACTACCGTGGCGATACGGAATCGCTCGGCAAAGATGTCGGCGACGATCTCGCCGAGGGAAAGCCAACGCTGCCCCTGATCCATGCCTTGGAGCACAGCGACGCGGACTCGGCCGCGATGATCCGGAACGCCATTGAGCAAGGAGGCACCGAGGAACAGGGCCCGATCCGCGCCGTCGTCGAAAGCACTGGGGGCCTCGATTACACCGCGCGCCTCGCTGACAACGAGGTCGAACAGGCCCTCGAAGCGCTGGCCGGAATTCCCGCTTCCCGCTATCGCGATGCGCTCGAGGCGCTCGCCCGGTTTGCTGTCAGCCGCGAATCCTGACCGTTACAAGCCCGCTCCCTCCATGACGATCCTGCCGTCGCTGATGACCAGACGCGGCTCGAAAAACGTCTTGCTGTCGGCCAGAGGATCGCCGTCGTAGACAACGAGATCGGCTTCGAGCCCCACGCGAACCGTGCCTGTGCGCGATTCGATGCCGAGCGCGCGCGCTCCGTTCTGCGTGGCGGCGGTGATGGACTCGAGCGGTGTGAACCCGGCATGCTCGCGCAGCATCGCGATCTCGTGCGCGATGCGGATGCGGCCGGTGTCGTCCTTGTCGGCGTAGCTGCCGTCGGTCGCTGCCGCCACGATCACGCCAAGTCCGTGCGCCATGCGCACCGCCGCTCGTAGCGGTCCCATCATCGCCTGTGTACGCAGTTGTAGCGCCACTTCATCGGCCGAGTTGCCCTGCGCATCGGCGAGCGGACTCATAACGGCGAGCGTCGGCACGAAGTACGTGCCGCGTCGCTTCATCTCGGCGAGGGTTTCATCGTCAACCCAGGTCCCGTGCTCGATGCTACGCACGCCGGCCCGGACTGCATTCGCGGCGCCCTCGCGCGCGTGGGCGTGAGCCGCCACGTACAGACCCTTCTTGGCAGCCTCCATAACCGCCGCATGCATTTCGTCTTCCGTGAGTTCCGGCTTGCGCGGATCGGTATTCGCGAGGCCCGCGCGCTCGCTGGCGCCGACTTTGATGACGTCCGCGCCTTTTGCGATCAAGGCGCGGGTGGCCTCGGCGATGCGGTCGGGACCGCGGAGCTCGCCGTCGATGGCAGCGCCGAACTGCGGGTACACCATGAAGAACGCCATGCCGGGCTTCGGACGGATGTAGCCAGGCGACACCAGGAGTTCCGGCCCGGGCACGTGTCCTGCACGCACAAGATCCCGCGTGCCGATCGCCTGCAGGTACGTGTCGCCCAGCACTCTTGCGGTCGTGACTCCCGACTGCAACGCACGCAATGCGGCCTCGGGCGACTCAATGTGCGCATGCGCATCGATTAGACCCGGCAACAGGTAGCGACCGCCAAGCTCGATTCGACGGACGCCATCGGCCTGTGCCGGCGCGTGCTCGGCAATCGCCGTGATCCTGCCGCCACGCACGCTGACAGTGACATTCTTGCGCAGCGCCGCGCCAGTTCCATCGACGAGCGTCGCTTCGACCAGGTCGATGTCCTGCGCTAAGGCGAGGAGCGGAAGAGCCGCGAAAACCAGCACGGCGACGCCGCGGACGGTACGGAACAACTCGAGCCTGGCGAAACCACCTTTCATGCCTGAGACTTCTCCCTTGCGACTCGAGCACACAAGGTACGCGGTATTGTGTGGCTGTGGTGCCTTGATTACACTGCCCGACTCGCTGAAAACGAGGTCAGCCGCAGCAGCGGACCGGTTCGTTGTCCCGCATTTCGGGGTGTAGCTCAGCCTGGTAGAGCACTACGTTCGGGACGTAGGAGTCGCAGGTTCAAATCCTGTCACCCCGACCAATGATGATATTAGAAAACTGTGCAACCCCTATTTGCGGAACGATTGCGTCACGGCGCCGGCTGTAGACGCTCGCGGGGAGTCGCCGCAAGAATGCATGCCACCGCTCCGATCAGTGCGAAACCAGAGAGGCTGTTGACGACCAAGTAGGAGTCGCCTCGCAACATCGATGCGGCCAGTAGGGGACCGAGGCTCACACCAATCGCCTGAACCGCAGGGGCCAACACGATCAGGCGTCCGCCTTGATCATGACTCGCGACGATTCCATAGAAGTACGGCACGGCGACCGCCCAGGCGAGGCTATACAGCGTGGCGCCGATCGCGAATGCAACCGCATTCGCATGCTCGGTCATCAAAACGACCGCCACGAGTTGTCCTACCATAGCGACGACGAGTGGCAGCCTGCGACCGAAGCGATTGCCGAATTGGGAGGCGCCCAGTGCGCCGAGCACACTGATCGCCAGTGCCGCTGCGAGCATGGTGCCGACTTGCGGCGACGACAGGCCGGCACTCACTCCGATGCGCTCAATGTAGGTCCATAACGCGCCGAGGTTGAGCGTGAAAAGCGCAACACCCGCTAACGCGAGCCAAGCGGACCGTGTCGCCGACACCGTGGTTCGGCGCTCCGATGACCCCTCGATAAAGTCGGGAAACTGGGGGATTCCGACGGATACCAGCACCGAAATGCCGCCAAGCGTGAGGAACAACGCACTCGGACCCCACACTACTGCGAGCCGGGGCAAGGCGAACAGCGCCATCACTTGGAAGATCACCTGCGCCGCAATCATCAAGCCGAACACACGGTCCGCAGCCGCGCAACGCGCCAGCGTGCTCATCGCAACGGAATAGACCGTCCCGGCGCCGATGCCGGCGAGCAGACGGGCGCTCAGCAGCGCCGCATACGACGGCGTGCCGAGCGACAGCAGATTGCCGACCATCAGCGCTACGAGACCCACGATGGCCGCCCGCCGCAATCTGCCTCTGCCGACCCAGTACACTGCGGCGAGAGCGGCGAGTGCAAAGCCGCACAAGTCTGCAGACGCGACGTATCCGGCAAGACTGGCGCTGAGCCCATGCGAATCGGCGATCGCGCCGACCATCACCGGCAGCACCGAAAACGCCGCCACACCCGCCACGCTGAGGCCAATCGCGGCAGCGATCGCGTGTCTCGAGGGAGAAACCACGGCTGGAGCGATCATCAATTCCAACGGTAGGTGAAGGTCACGCCGTAAGTCCGCGGCTCGCCGTACAGAAGAATCCCGTTGCCGACACCGTTGTCGAAGGCATCGACGACGAAGTGTTCATCCGCGAGATTGCGGACCCAGGCCGCGAGCTCCCAATGCAGGTCCGAAGCCGCCCAAGCCAAGCGCGCGTTGCTCAGCCAGTAGTCCTCGGCCGCTAGATAGCCGAAATTCACGGCCTCTTTGAAGACGCTGTCGGTATAGCTTGCATCCACTATTAGCCGCAGCAAATGCTCCGATGCGGGCGCCCATTCGTATTCCACCAGACCATTGAACGTGAGCTCGGGAGCGTTGGGCAGCTCCCTGCCCGCAGGCACAGGGCCGGTGGCTGATTCGAACGCACCCAGCTCCGTATCGACATAGCCGAGCCCAGCTTGCAATGTGAGACCTCGCCTGGCTCGCCATGCGACGTCAAAATCGAAGCCGATTACCTCTGCGCTGTCGACGTTATCGAGCCGCAACACACTCAGCCCGCCCACGGACACCTGTATGAAGGTCTGTATGTCGCGGTAATCGTAGTAAAACGCCGCGCCGTCAACGCGCACCTTGCCATCCGCCTGCTGGACTCTGAAGCCGATCTCATAAGCGATCAGCTCCTCCGGATCGAACGGCTCGAGCTCCGCGTCGCTGAAGGTAATGCCGCCAAAGAATCCACCGCTCTTGAAGCCTTTACCCACACTGCCATAGAGCAACCAGTCGTCGCTGGGCTTGTAGTTGAGACCGATCTTGCCCGACAGATCCGTTTCGTCGATGCTCGTGTCGGTCGCTGTCAATGGGAATGGGCCGACGAAGCCGGGATTGCATCCCGGGTCGAGGATACAGCTCGTTCCGTCCGGATTGAGGTCGGTGCTGCCACCGGTGAATTCCTTCTCCTCCCAGGTGAATCGCAGGCCGGTGACCAGGCTGAGCCCTTCGCTCAGCGGCCATTCCGCATGGCCGAACGCGCCGGCTGACCGCGTTCGTTGACGCCAGTCGGTCGAGAGAATCGTCAGCAGCAGGTCGCGGCTGTCAAAGCGATTCCCGGCAGCCGTATCGACTTCATCGTAGGAGTAGAACAGTCCGGCAAGCCACCTCGCACCGCCGGCGTTTGAACTCAAGCGCAATTCCTGAGAGAACTGGTCGATATCGGCATCCCAGGTCGAATTGACCGATCTCACGGCAAAGGCATCGAAGTCCTCGGCCTGCTCACGTTCCAGCGTCTCGTAGCCACTCACCGAGGTGAGCCGCAGCGAACCCCACTCGGCGTCGAAACGCAACACTGCGCCGCGCGACTCCACGTCCACCGACGACAGAAGGTCATAATCGCCCGCGTAAGGATCGCCATCCGTATCGCTGTAGCCGAAAAAGTCGACACAAGACGCTGGATCGACCCGGCCCTCGAGGATGGGCTGGCACACACCGAATGTGACCGGATCCTGCGTGCCAAAGTGCTCGATGCCGTAACTGTTCGAGCGATCCCTCCCGCCGTGCACATTCAAATTGGCGCTGACCCGCTCACTCAGCTCCCAAGCGAGGTGCGCGCGCCACGCAAAGCGGTCGGCGGCCCCAAAATCCGCGCCGCTGACGCGATCCTCGGAGAATCCGTCGCCCTGATCTTGCACCTTGGCTGCGAGGCGGAACCCAAGCGTCTCAGTAAGCGGGCCGCCCGCGGCTGCCTCCAGCTCGAATAGTTGATAGTCACCATAGCCCGCGCTGGCAAACGCTTCGAAGTCACGCGTGGGCTTGCGAGTCACAAAGCTCACCGCTCCGGCCGTGGTATTGCGCCCGTAAAGCGTGCCTTGCGGACCCTTCAGCACCTCTACGCGCTCCATGTCGAAGAGCTGCAGTCCCATCATCGCCGTGGACGCCAGAAAAACCTCGTCGATATAGACGCCAGCCGTTGGATTGTTGTTGGCGTTAAAGTCATTGAGGCCGACGCCGCGAATCGTCACAACCGGATTGGTCGCTCCCAAGGTGTTCTTGACGTTCACGTTGGGCAGATGACGCGACAAATCGCCGACGTCTTCGACCCGTCGCTCCGCCAGCTCATCTCCAGAGAGCACGTTGACGCTGAGGCCCACCTCCAGCAGGCTTTGCTCGATTTTCTGTGCCGTGACGACGATTTCTTCGAAGGCCTGCTCGTCGGCCGCCGTGGCTGTGCTCGCCCAGAGTGAGGCGGCGGCGACTATGACCTTGGCGATGTAGCCGTTCGCAGTTCTCGCTTGGGACATGAGTGCAACTTCCTCTGGTTGGAATTTGTGGGTTTGACCGGCTCAGGTGCCGACAGGAATGTCTCGCTCGCAGAATTCGCGGAGCGCAAGCAGAGACTGTGTGATGGTCTGCGTGGCGAGGCGGCGGCCGAACCAGCGATTGAAACCGTGTCGAAACACGGGCAGCGTGTTGCCGATCAGCAGGCGCACAGACAGGCGTGTGCCGCGCGGACGAAGGGCTGACGAATCGAGCGTGTAGGTCTCGTCCAGACGCAAGAAAGCCAACACGATGTGTGTGCGCAGACGCTCGAGCGGCACGACTTCCTGCGGCCGATCGATGAGCGTCAGCGGCAGACCCATCAGGCGGTATCGCCAGCGGACGGTTTGGCCGGGCCGAGGATAATCGTCAGGCGCGTCAATCGGTCGCACGATTCCGGTATCCCAGATCACGACCGCCGCCGAATTCGTAAGTGCCAGCCAGACGCGCTCGCGATCGGCTGCGATGTCGATGCTCTGTTCGAGCACTGCTGATTCCGGCGCTTCGCTCATGCGCACAATCCATTCAGTGCTCTGGCAATGACCTGTCGGCCACGCACCAGCACCAAGTCCCGCCAGTCCGCGTCGTCGGGATAAAACGCGCGTCGCATGTCCTGCTTGATCGCACAGTTGAGATCAGGACGACTTGAGGCGCTGTGCAGCCAATTGTCGGCGCAGAGCGCTTGCAGCACCTCAAGCGCGGGAAGCGTGCCGAATTCGACAGTGATCGGCGTCAGCTCGGTGTCGGGCAGCATGTGCTCGCTCGCCGAATCGATGGCGCCTGGCAAGCGCTCGAAGCCCGTGGCCGGGCCGAAGAAGATCGCGCCGTCTCCAAGCCAGCGATGAATCGCTGCGGCACGCGGCGCTCCTCGGTCTACGCCGCAGATCAGTTGGCAGGCGCCATAGGGACCGAGACCAGTGTGGATATCGAGGAGCGTCACCCGCTCCGCACTCTCGGTCAGACCCGCGAGCACCGACTGGAGCAGTCGACTGGACCAACTCGGCGCGCGACCGCCAAAAAACAAGCCATTGGCGTGGCGATATTGGCCCCGGGTGAGCACCGTTTCAGCCGCGGTACGGCCGCAGCGTGCCTGATAGTCGATGATGGCTTGCTCGACGCGGCGCCGCGTCGTTTCATTCCAGTCTGCAGGACATAGCAGCGTGTGCAAGGCCTCGTAATCAGGGTTCTCCGGGTGCTCTGCATCGTGCTCGATAAAATTGCGATTGACGTCAACATTTTCGTCGTCAACGCGGCGGAACCAGGCGAAGCCATAAGGATTCAGTGCGTGGACCAGAATCACAGCGGTATCGTCGGGCATGCGCGCTTTCTGCAGATCTTGCAGGCAGGCGATCTGCAGCGCCGATCCCGCAAAACCCTCGATGCCATGCGTGCCGCTGATGATCAGGAGGATGCGGCGTGCGTTTTGGACGCCAACCCGCACTACGTCGGTATAGAGGCTGTGGTTATCGACTGATGGGCCGGGATGTTGATGCGCGTCGACGACCGCGTGCCCAGCAGAAGCCACATCGAGCAGACGCTTACGGGCTGCGCGGTAGCTCGAAGCGAAAGAACCGTCGAGTGCTGGAGTCATGGTGACCGCCGCGGCGAAACGACGCGGGGAATATTAGGTCAATGGGGTGCGATGAAACTGTCAATTCCGGCCACGCGTTTGTTATGATCGGCCAAATACGCCTGCTAGGCGATCCATGAGCACCGATGGATTCCCAGCCGTCCTGACGGAAACGCTGCTCGAAATGCTCGATGAGTGGGGCGTCGATACGCATCTCGTGCTCGCCCAGTCAGACCTGACGCGCGCGGCCTTAAGGCGCTCTGGTGCCTACATCGAACGCGATGCTCATCTGCGCGTGGTGCGCCACGCACTCGCACTGTGCGTCGACCGTGGTCTCGGGTTGCACTTCGGCCGTCGCATCAGTCTTCGGCATTACGGCGTCATCGGCTATGCCATGTTGAGCAGCGCCAATATTCGGCAGGTCATGGAACTCTTCACTCGGTACCACCGCATGACCGGGCCGCTGCTTGGGATCTCGATACGCACCGCGGGTCATTCAGTGGTGGTGCGACGCGACGATCTCTTTGAGCTTGGCGCGTTGCATCAGTTCGCAGTGGAAGAATTCCTCAGCAGTTGGGTCACCGTGTTCGACTCTTTGCTCGAAGAGGCATTTCATCCGACCGAGGTTCGTGTCAACTACTCTCCGCCACGCTACGCCGACCTGTATGGGACGCTATTGAAATGCCCGGTCAACTTCGATGCCGATGTCGTTGAGCTGCGATTCGATGTTGCCTATTTGGACCGACCCCTGAGCTTCGCAGATCCTGCGACAGCCGAGCTGTGCAAAGTACGCTGCGATCAGCTGCTGGCACAGCTTGACGGTCAGGGAGGTGTCGTGGATGCGGTGCGTCGAGCAATCACGACTTCGCCGGGGCAATTCCCCTCGATCGACATGGTGGCGCAGCGCTTGCACACGAGCGTGCGCACGTTGCGTCGCAAGCTCGCGCAGCAGCATACATCGTTTCGCTCGATCGACCGCGAGATCCGCCACACGCTTGCGATCGAATACCTGCGTGGCACCGAACTACCGATCAAACAGATCGCCTACCTCGTCGGGTTCGAAGATCCCGCCAACTTCACTCGCGCGTTCCGCCGCTGGGTGGGCTGCAATCCGCGCACATCACGACGGAAGAAGAAGTCAGCTATCACCGCCACGCGCGCAAAGAGAGAACAGCGAAGTCCTGCGACTATCGTGCGAACGTAGTAATCGCAGTTTCAAATTCTGTCATCCCGACCAATTGCCCGCTTAGCGCGCGTCAACGTCCTCCCGCAGCATGCGCATCAGTGACAATGCCATCAGCACGCCCACGGCGATGAGTGGCAGTGACACGACGATCGTCGCCGATTGCACGACCTTGAGGCCCCCCTCGGCAAACAGCAGGGCGATCGGCAGGAAACCGAGTGCGCAGGCCCAGAACACACGATTCCAGCGAGTCGGGTTGTGCCCTGCCTCGAGCCGCTGCGTCGAAACGGAAGCGAGTGTGTACGAAGCCGAGTCATAGGTCGTCGCAAGAAGTACGACCGCGACCAGGACGAAGATAGCGAGTGCTACCTGCCCGAATGGAAGACTCTGGATGACCGCCGTGATGGCAGAGGCCTCGCCGCCGTTCGCCATCATGCCCGTCACGTCGAGCAAACCCTGCAGGTCCAGGTGCATCGCATAGTTTCCGAGCACGATGTAGAACGCTGCTGCACCCAGGCTGCCGAATGTCAGCATTCCTGCGATGACCTCGCGCAGCGTCCTGCCTCGGGAAATGCGGGTCACGAAGATTCCGACAAATGGTCCGTAGGCCATCCACCACGCCCAGTAAAACACCGTCCAGCTCTCGACGAACCCACTGCTGCGAATCGGGTCCGTCCAGGTATTCATCCGAAACAGGTTTTGCAGGATGAGGCCGATGCTGTTGGTTCCCATCTTCAGGATGAAGAGTGTGGGACCGACGACGAGAATGAACAGCAGCAGCAACAGCGCCAGCAGCATCGTAGCGTCTGACAGTCGCTTGAACCCGCGTTGCAGTCCGAGGAAAGCGCTGGTGCCGTACACGGCAATGCACCCGACGACGACGGCGACGTCAAGCATAAAGCGTCGATCGAGCCCGAGGAGCTCGGCGACTGCCGCCGATATCATCGGCGTCGAAAGGCCGAGCGACGTTCCGGTGCCGCCGATGAGGTTGATCATGTACAGGAAATCGAGCGCGCGACCGCGCTTGCTCGTCACGCCTTCCGGCAGGAACGCGCTGCAGCCGGTGCTGAGCCGCAGGTAAGGAATTTTGCGCACGTAGTACGGGTAAGCGATGGCAATGGCCGGTAGGCAAAAGATCGCCCAGCCGGTGATGCCCCAGTGGAACATGCCATAGGTCGCCGCCCATTCGATCGCCTCCGGGCTGTGGGGCGTCACCGCGTAGGGTGGCTTGCCGATGTAATAGCCCCACTCGATGACAGCCCAATACAGCAGCGTTGCGCCGACCCCGGCACAGAAAATCATCGCCAGCCAGCTGAACGTGGAGAACTCGGGCCGTTCATGCGAAGCCCCCAGTCGGGCCCGGCCGAATCGGCTCGCCGCAAGCCATGCCAGGAAGACCAGGACGCCGGTCCCATACCACAGGTACAGGATCCCGAAATTCCGCGTCACGCCGTCGAAGACCTTGGTGATCGTGGCGGCCGCGCTGTCGCGAAATGCGAAGATCGGAACGCACGCGAGCGCGATCGTCGCAACCGTCGTCAGGAATATCGTCCAGTCCGTGCGCAGTCCGGCCTCGTCGTTGTTTTGGCCCAATCGATGGCTCCTGTTGGCAGACTGCCGACGACTGTCGGCGCGGCTCAGGCCGTGAAATAGCGGCCGCCCGGCACGTCAGGCAGGCGCGAAGGCCGGCTCGACGGGCCGATGGACGTCAGATACCACTCGCGAAACGCTGCCACGTCGGCCTCCAGCAGCGAGACCGGGCCCGGCTGGTAACTTGGGGATCGCGCGCCCGCCGCGTTGTTTTCGACGATAGCCTTGTCCTGATCCGTAGTCGTTGTCCAGAGCCACGTCAGGCGCGCCAGATCGTAGTCCTTTCCCTCGCGCGCCTCGCCGTGCACGAGCCACGTGCAAACGATATCGGTGTGATCTGCATCCCGCGGCACGAAAGCGAAGAAAACCGCGTAGTCGTTGTACGCGAGCATGTAGGTCAGCGGGTCCGCGGAGAGCGCAGTCTCTCCGCCATCATATTCGCGGAAGCTTCCCATCAACGGTGCCACCGGCTGGCCGTTTTCCGTCGCAGTGACGTGCGAAACCCGCAAGGGCGCCCTGTAGGCGGCCACGATCGGGGTCGTCGCCAGTCTCTGATCGAGCGGCAGCGATGTGCCAACCTCCGCCAGCAAGGTTTCCAGCCGACTTGCGTTCACGCGCCATTCGCGCTCGCGCG
>Ga0187892_10009494_pt1 | contig 12783 bp, 12 predicted proteins | sample MA1701073metaG_FD_139345 | JGI IMG/M metagenome (GOLD analysis project Ga0187892, IMG submission 139345) | Bio-ooze microbial communities from a basaltic lava cave in the Kipuka Kanohina Cave System on the Island of Hawaii, USA - MA170107-3 metaG ...
AGGTGCCACTCGCGGTCGACGCGGTCGGCGTAGACGACGTAGAAGAAGGAGCCGAGCTCGAAGCGCTTGAACTCCTCGAAGGCGACCGGCTCGAGGGGCTTCCTGAGGTCGACCGGCTTGAGCGCGACGCAGTCGTAGTTGCGGCCGAGCGCGTGCAGGCGGACCTCGAACGACGTGCCGTCGGCGGCGTGGGCGACGATCTTCTCGACCTGCTCCGGCTTGAGCCTGCGGTCCGGCATGAGGATCGTGCCGTCCTTGTCGACGACCACGCCGTACGTGTCGAGCGTCTGCTGGTTCTCGGCGAGGCCGGCGACCTCCTGCTCCTCGGGCGTCAGCTCGTCGGGCTCCTGCCGGCGCTCGAGGCGGCTCGGCTTTCGGAGGTGGATCTCGAGGCCGACGACGGAGCGGCGGGCGGCCTCATAGCACTTCTTGATGATCTCTTTGTCGGGCTTGGGGTCGTCCTGGGCGCGCAGAGGACCCGGAGGAGGGAAGCAGCAGAGGACCCAGAGGACGCAGAGGGCGGATCGCATGGCTAGTCTTCTTCGATGCGTTCGGTGTCTTTCTCGAAGTCGAGGACCTGGGTGCGCGGATACCCGCCGCGCAGGAGCTTGAAGCGGACCTTGCGCTTCCCCTTCTCGAGCGCGAGCGACTTCTCGTACTCCGCGCGGATGTCGGCGAGCGTCTCGACGTCGCGGTCGCCGACGCGGAGGATGATGTCGAACATCGTGAGCCCGCTCGCGCGGGCGTTGCCGTTGTACTTCACGCCGAGGATGAAGACGCCTCGGGGGCGGTGGAAGTGGAGGAACGGGTCGGAGAAGCGGGTGATCTCCTTGACCGTCAGGTCCCACTTCTTGCACTCGAACTCCTCCCCCTCCTGCTTCGCCTTGCTGGCGGGCACGACGTCGAGCGCGAGGGCGTCCTTGCCGCGCAGGAGGCCGAGCCGGGCCGCCTTGTCGACCGGGAGGGCGCAGAAGAGACGCTCGATCGCGGGGAGGTCGATCTCGTAGATGCCGTTGACGTCGCGCGCGTTGCAGGAGACGACGATGTCGCCGGCGCGGAGGCCGGCCTTCTCGGCGGGGGAGGCCTCGTCGACGCCGGCGACGAGGACGCCGCGCGAGGCGTCGATGAACGAGCTCTTGGTGAAGTCGCGCAGCGCCTGGAAGCGGATGCCGGTCCAAGCGCGATCGACCTTCGCCTCCTTCGCGCCGGCCCTGGACTGCGCGAGGAGCGCGGCGACGATCTCCTGCACGACGTCGGCGGGGATGGCGAAGCCGAGGTTTTCCGCGCCGCGGATCCCGCGCGAGTTGATGCCGACGATGCGGCCGTGGATGTCGACGAGCGGCCCGCCGGAGTTGCCGGGGTTGATCGCGGCGTCCGTCTGGAACCAGAGGTTGTAGGGCGCGAAGTCGAAATAGCGCTCGGTGGACGAGATGATGCCGCGCGAGATGGAGCGCTCGAAGCCGTGCGGGGCGCCCATCGCCATGACGAGATCCCCTTCGGTCACCTTCTTCGCGTCGCCGAACTGCGCGAAGGCGAGCGGCGTCTTGTTCTTGCGCTCGCCGAGGTTGAGGCGCAGGAGCGCGAGGTCGGTCTCGGGATCGAGTCCGACGACCGCCGCGGAGACCTCGTCCTTGTCCGAGAGGACGCAGCGGATGTCCGTCGCCTTCTCGGCGACGTGGTTGTTGGTCACGACGAGGCCGTCGGCGGCGATGATGACGCCGGAGCCGAAGACCTGGACGCGCTCCTTCTTGCCGCCGCGGAACTCCTCCTGGATCGGCTTGATGAAAACGACGGCTGGGAAGACGCGGTTCTTGGCCTCCTGGACGATCTCCTCCTCGCTGCGGACGGTCGCGCAGCCCGCGGCGAGCGCAAGCAGGAGGAGGGCGCGGGAGCGCATGGGGGTGAGTCTACCACGGCGCCGGAGGGGCAAATCCCGAATCCCAACCCCCAACTGTCGGATGCCCGCGCTACAATTCCCCGCATGATCATGTGGGTCGTGGCGGCGCTCCTGGCGCAGGAGACGCCCGTCCGCACGAAGGAGGCGGATGACCTGCGAGCGCGGGCGTTGGTCGAGCCGGACGGGGGCGGGCGGCTCAAGGTGTCGCTCGACGGCACCGTGCTCTACGAGGGGCCGGGGGCGAAGGCGGCGGTCGACGTGATCGCCGTCGAGAAGATGGGGCGTTTCGTGACGGTCGCGGTGGACGGCGATGAGCAGGTGCGGCTCCTGGCGCGGTCGCTGGCGAAGCCGGTGAAACTGCCGCCGGCGGAGCCGCCGGACGACGGGTTCCTGCGAGTGATCACCGAGGATGCGGAGATGCGGGTGCAGCTGGTCACGCGGAGCGGCGGCGAGCCGTCCGAGATCTTCGCGGGGCCGGTCACGCTCGGGAAGCCGCAGCTCTTCGGGCGGGGCGACTCGATGGAGGTGAAGATCGGCGAGACCGCGATCTACCGGGCGCGTCGGCCGAAGCCCACGGCGCGCAAGGGAGTGAGCGTCGCGGAGATCGTCGAGCGCCTCAACGTCCACCGGCGGGCGGCGGGGGTGCCGGAGCTGAAAGTCCGCGCGGACCTGTCGCGGGCGTGCGACCTGCACGCGCTCTACCTGGCGAAGAACGTGGGGCGCGAGGAGGTGAAGGGGCTGCGGGCGCACAGCGAGGACCCGTCGCTGCCGGGCTGGACGGAGGAGGGGGCGCGGGCGGGGAAGGCGTCGGTGATCCATCAGTTCGGCGGGCGGAAGGACCTGGTCGGGGCGGTGGACGGCCTCGTCGCCACGCTCTACCACCGGGTGCTGATGCTGGACGTGCAGCTCGTGGAGACGGGCGTGGGGTGGGCGTTCGACGGCGACGGCGCGGCGGTGGTGGTGATCCACACGGGGACGACGGCAGGGCCGTGGCGCGAAGAGCCGGTCGTTTATCCGGGAGCGGGGCAGAAGGACGTGCCGCTGGAGTTCGCGCTCGGAGGGCGGGAGACGCCCGATCCGGTGCCGGAGGCGCGCGCGCAGGGCGGCTATCCGGTGACGATCCAGTTCGGGTGGAACCCGACGGAGGCGTCGATGCGGGTGACGCTCGACGGGAAAGACGTGGAGGGGTGGTTCTCGACGCCGCAGTCGCCGGCGCGGGGAGACACGCCGCAGCCGCGGATTCTCTGCTGGATCGCGAAGAAGCCGCTGGAGCCGGGGAAGACGTACGCGGTGGAGGCGAAAGCGAAAAAAGGGACAGAGCCGTGGGCGAAAGCGTGGAGTTTCAGTACGGCGAGGAAATGAGCGAAACGGGAGAACCCAGCAAGAGAATGACGGACCGCCCAGTCAGTCCATCCTGCTGAAGCCGACCGTGCCCGGGGGCGGAGCGGGACGCAAGAAGCCGCGCAATCCGTCCAAGCAGCTCGGACGCCGCGCGTACGACATCACGCAATCCGGCGGAAGGCTGTATTTCCACATACCGGTGACGACTATTCGCGGGGGAACAGCTCGGCACGGGAGCGCCAGCACGCACGCGCCTGCAAGCAGCAGCCAGAGTACAAGCTCGGCGAGAGTCAGGGCGGGTGGTGTACGCACATCTGTCGGACGGAATCCGTCGAGGCTTCGTGGGCGCGCTCCGGCTTCCCTTACTGGGTTCCCTGACTGGGTTCTTCGTCCCCAAACACCTCCGCCGTGAACACCGACAGCTCGCACGCCGGGTCGAGGAACGCGTCGGGGGGGAGGCCGGCCTTGCGGCAGGCCTGCCGCAGGAACTCGGCGCGGTCCCAGCCCCACTCGACGGGGACCTGCGGCAGGAGCAGGCCGGAGGCGCGCTCGATCCGCACGTGGAGCCCGTGCGTGCCGATCACGACCTCCTCGGGCCGCGCGCGGCGCATCGGCGAGAGCACGCTGATGCCGATCGACAGGCGCGGCAGGTCGGCGGGCGCAAGCGGCGCGAAGCGGTCGTCGCGCGACGAGGCGGCGACCGCCATCTCCTGGACGCTGAGCCAGAGCGGTTTGTGCGCTTCGAGGTGGCCGATGCAGCCGCGCAGTTCGCCGCCGACGCGCAGCGTCACGAAGGCGGCGCCGGGGTCGAGGAGCGCGTGCGGAAGCCCGGTCGCCGGCCGCGGCGCGGCGCCCCCGGCGGTCGCCTCGGCCGCCTCACGCGCGATCGCGAGGAGCCGCGCGCGCTCGTCGGGCGTCATGCCGCCAGTCTACAAAATGAAAGGGCCGCGAGCCGCCGTGCGACGGCCCGCGGCCATGCGGACTATGCGAGGTGTGGCTACTTGGTGACGAAGATCTCGACGCGGCGGTTCCTCTTCATGTTGGCCGCGATGCGGTCGTTCGGGGCGACCGGCTGCTGATTGCCCATGCCGACGCACTCGACGAACTGGCTCTCGCTCATGCCGAACTTCTTGAGCGCTCCCATCACCGCGACGGCGCGACGGGCGGAGAGCTCCATGTTCGTGTCGGTGTCGAGCGCCTGCACGGTCTTGGGCCTGGTGATCGGCGCGCGATCGGTATGGCCGACGATCCGGAAGCGCATCGTCTTGCCCTTGTGCGCGTCGGCGAACTTCTTGAGGACTTCCATGCCCTTCGCGGTCACCGTCCAGCTGCCGGAGTCGAAGAGCAGGTCGGTGCCCGCGGTCCACTTGCCCAGCTTGGGATCCCAGTTCATGGCCGAATCGCCGTCCTGGCGGAAGCCCTCGAGGGCCGCCTTCAGGCTTTCGGCGATCTGCTGGTAGAGCTCGTCCTGCGTGCGGGCGACGAGCTGCATGTCCTGCAGGCTGCCGAAGCCCTGGTTCTTGGACTCCAGGTCGGAGTTGCGGCGCTCCAGCGTCTGCTGGTACTCCCTGGCCGCGGCCATGTCCCGGTCGTAGATGTCCCGGCGGACGTACTGGCTGCTGCAGCCCACGCCGACGAGCGCGAGCGATGCGGCGAGCGCGAATCTGGTCATCGGATTCCCCTCTCTCAAATCTCTCTGACGTAATTTATAAATCATAAACTACGACATGTCAAGGGGAAAACGGCGGGCGAATCACGAATCGCGAATCACGGGCGGGAGTACGGGGCCTCTCCGCGGGTGGACAGAAGGAAACCCACCACAAGGAGAAACCCGCATGTTGACGACAGCCGTGGCCCTGTGCATCGCGCTGCAGTCGCCCGACGACAGGCTCAAGGACAACTTCGGAAAGCTCCAGGAGGCGTGGAAGTCGGTCGCCGCCCGCAAGGACGCGGCGAAGATCGACGACGACACGCTCCGCGCGTTCGGGAAGATCGCCGCCGCGTACGAGGCGGCCGGCTTCTTCGAGGCGGATCTCACCTTCGACGCCCGCGCGCTCAAGAAGCTGCTGGGCCGCAAGGCGGAGACGCTCATGCCGGCCGCGCGGTCGAACAGCACGCAGCGCATCCGCATCATCGCCGGCGGCGGCTTCAAGGCCGAGCCGGAGACCCCGCAGTACTCCGGCGACGCGCTCGGGCGGTTCGAGAAGTCGATCGCCAGGCTCGCGGAGCTCAAGGCCAAGGGGGCCGACGACGAGGACAACGCCCAGGAGACGCTCGTCGAGGCGCGCAAGGCGCTCAAGGACCTCGGCCTCATCCGCGACGAGCAGCCGCAGTGGCAGCGCCGCCGCATCCTCGGGCTGGCGCGTGCGGTCGCGTCCGGCGGGGCCTACCCGGCGATGCAGAAGGCGACGCCGGAGCAGGAGAAGCGCGTCAAGGAGCTGATCGTCCAGCTCGGCGACGGCGAGGTCGAGAAGCGCGACGAAGCGTCGCGTGAGCTCGACAAGCTCGGCGAGCCGGCGGTGCCGTTCCTGCATGAGGCGCTCAAGCACGCCGACACGGAAGTGCGGGAGCGCGCGAAGAAGCTGCTCGGCATCGGCCTCAAGGAGGAGCAGTCGCGCGCCCCGGAGCCCGAGGACGAGTTCGAGCACGTGTTCAAGGTCGAGGTGGTGCCGGCAGAGAAGGAGGACAAATGATCACGATCACGCTGGCGCTCTGCGCCGCGCTCCAGGACCCGCTCCAGGACGGCTTCCCGAAGCTGCAGGAGGCGTGGAAGACGGTCGGCGAGGCGCGCGCGAAGAAGGAGAAGGCGAGCGGCCTCACGGACGACCTCATCCGCGCGTTCGGGAAGGTCGCGGCCGCCTACGAGGCGGCGGGCCTCTTCGACGAGGACGCGGGCTTCGAGGCGCGCGCGATGAAGCGCCTCCTCAACCGGCGGGCGTCCGCGCTCCTGCCGGCCTCGGGCGACACGCGGTATTACGCCATCGCGGCGCTGAACCGTGCCCGCGGCGAGGCGGCGCCGGTCGACGGACTCGAGCGGTTCGAGAAGGCGATCGCGAAGCTCGCGGAGCTGAAGGCCAAGGGGGCCGACGACGAGGACAACGTCCAGGAGGTCATGGTCGACGCGCGCAAAGCGCTCAAGGACCTCGGGCTCGTGCGCGACGAGCAGCCGCAGTGGCAGCGCCGGCGGGTGCTGGCGGTGGCGCGCGCTCTCGTCACGGGCGACGCCTACCCGGCACGCGCGAGGGCGACGCCGGAGCAGGAGAAACGCGTGAAAGAGCTCATCGTGCAGCTCGGCGACAGCGAGCTCGAGAGGCGCGACGAGGCAACGCGGGAGCTCGACAAGCTGGGCGAACCGGCGGTGCCGCTGCTCCAGGAGGCGCTCAAGCACGCCGACAGCGAAGTGCGGGAGCGCGCGAAGAAGCTGCTCGGCATCGGCCTCAAGGAGCCGGAGGAGCAATCGCGGCTGCCCGAGCGCGACCGCGACCTGATCGAGGTCGAGGGCGCGCTGACGGACCTTCAGCGCGCGATTGAAGTGATTCCGGGGAAGAAGAAGTAACCGGGGCGATTCGAAACTCGTCATTCGAGATTCGACAAAAAAACCCCCGCGGAGACCCCGCGGGGGTTTTTGAATACCCTCTTCTACGGCGTCTGCTGGTAGACCGACGCCGGCCGGTCCGACTTGCGGTAGGACGGCCCGGTGTACCAGGCCTCCTGCGCGTTGGGCTGCGGCACCGGCTTGTCGCCGATCGCGTACGGCGGCGGGCCGCTCGGGAACTCGGTCGTGTGGAACTTCGTCCAGTTGTTGTCGCCCCAGAACTGCTCGAGCGTCCAGTTGGCGGCGCCGTCCGTCAGGCCCGACGGCCGGTCGGCCTTGCCCGTCTCGATCGACAGCAGGTCGTAGACGAAGAATCCGCTGTAGCCGGAGAGGACGAAGGCCGCGATGATGAAGAACGTCCAGACCGGGTGCGCGCGGCGGCGCTCGATCTCGTCCTCGGTCGCCATCGGCACCATGCGCTGGGCGCGCTTGCCGCGCCTGGGGGCCGCGTCGACGACCTCCTCGGTCACCGACTCGCTCTCGACGGTCTCGGCGGCCTCGACCTCGTCCGCGAGCTTGAGCGGCTCGGTCGTGAGGCCGGTGTCGCTCTCCTCTTCGATGAACGTCTCGTCGGCGTCCGTCTTCTCGTCGCTGGGCTGGACGAGCAGGTCGTCGTCGTCCGGCGGAGGCGGCTGGGGCGGCCGGGAGGGCATGCGCTCCCTCACGGGCGCGCTCTCGGCGGTCTCCGCGCTGAGGGAGGCGGTCTCCTGGCTGATGTCCAGGTCGAGCACCGTCTCGTCCTGCTGGCCGCTCGGGGTGGACGGAAGGATGATCGTCGGCTCCGTGATCCGCCCCTTCTTGAGGTTCTCGACGTCGTCCTTCTTGAACTTCATCTTGTTTTCGTCGCGGAAGGCGCGGAGCTCGCCTTCCGAGACCATTCGCTTGAGATCCTCTTCGGAGAGCTCAAGCTCCTTCATGACGTCTTCGAAGGAGAAATAGTCGACCATCCTTGCACCTCCGGCCCTACTTGCCCTTGTTCCGCTCGGCCTGCTTCTTCAGATCCGCGTAGATCTCGCCGACCTTCGGCTTCTCGCAGTTGTAGTCCATCATCTCTTCGTCGTAGCTCAGGTCGCGCGCCGAGATGAGCTTCATCGACTTCGCCTGGTTCTCGCAGCGGTAGAGGAGGAGCGACAGGCGCTTTTCCTTGCGCAGGTCCTTGGACTCCTCGGTCCCCTCGACCTTGAGGGCGGGAAGCGGCGGGTGCTCGTGCAGCACCCAGACGATGTCCTGGATGCCCTGCTGCGAGCCGCCCGTGGCCATGATAAGGCCCTTGCCGTCGTTGTCGGTCGCCTGCTTGGCGTAGGCGAGGTTCTCGCCGTGCTGGCTCAGCAGCGCGAACACCAGGAGCACGATGATGCCGGACATCATGCCCATCGTGAAAAAGCCCCACTTCTGCATCGAAATCTCCTCGGTAGAAGGCGTCTCCCTGTCGAATTACACATCCGCCCGACAGCCCCTGTCAAGGTTTACGGGGACGCCCCCGGCACCGGTATTCTAGACGGCCTGGAGCCATCGTTCCCTCCCGGGGGCAGAAAAAAAATCCCAAGCCCGAAAGTCCGACCCCGGAGGAGACGCGCGGGTTGCATGAACGTAAAGAAGGAACTAGACTGGGGGGCGTGATGGGTGCGCTGCTGGCGATCTGGCTCTGACTGCAGGATCCCTTCGAGCAGCAGATCCTTGAGGTGCTGCGCGAGGGGCTCGAGGGGCTCGAGCTCACCAACCGCCTGTCCCAGCTCGGGCCCGACGCGTCCACGGCGATCGCTCAGCGGCTTGTCCGCGAGGACGCGCCCACGGCGCAGGCCATGGGGAACGCGCTGGCGCGAATGGACGGACGCTCGGCCCAGCCGGTGCTGCTGTCGGCGCTGCGCGACCCGTCGACGCCGGCGCCGGCGCGTGCCGGCATCATGGATCTCCTCCTGCGCATGGGGCCGGCCCCGTCGTGGATGGAAGACGAGGGGCTGCCGGCGGAGTTCCGCTACGCGGCCGCCGAGCGGCTGTGGCGGCGGGGGGAGCTCGCGCCGCTCGAGCGGGTGATCGCGGCGCTGAGCGGCATTTCCCGGAGCGATCCTTCTTTCGCCGAGCGCGTGGAGTCGCTGCGGACGCGCCTGCGCCGGCGCTCGGACGAGCCGGAGGAGGTCGTGATCGACCTGCCGGACCCGGAGCCGCCGCCCGCGACGCCGCGACGCCGCCCGGAGGAGCCCGAGCCGCGCCGCGAGAGCACGGGCCGCGTGAACCTGCTGCTCGGCTTCGGCGCCGCCGCGCTGGCCGCCGTCCTCCTGGCGACGCGCCGCCGCGCCTGACGGCCTGCGGGAAGACCCAAGATGAAAGAAGAAAGACCAGAGGGGATTCCACCGCACGCGCGGACTCCCCTTTGATCTTTGGTCTTTGATCTGTGATCTTTCCCACGGTGGACCGATGAAAGACGAGACCCTCTCCAGGCTCCGGGCGTTCGACCAGCGGCTCGCGTCGCTGCGGGACTCTCTTTGAGATAGACAAGAAGCGCGCGCGCATCGCCGAGATCGAGGTGAAGATGTCCGCGTCCGACTTCTGGAGCAACCAGGACGCGGCGCAGCCGCTCATCGGCGAGCTCAAGGGGATGAAGTCGGTGGTCGAGACCTACTCGGCCCTTGCCCAGGAGATCGGCGACGAGGTCGGGCTCCTGGAGATGAGCGACGACGAGCGGGACCGCGCGCACATCCTCGATGTGGAGAAGAAGGTCGCGTCGTACGCGCAGCGCGTCGAGGCGGTCGAGCTGCAGACGCTCTTCAACGGGGCGAATGACGGCCGGGACGTGTTCCTGTCGATCCACGCGGGGACCGGCGGCGTGGACGCGATGGACTGGGCGGAGACACTGCTGCGGATGTACTCGCGGTGGCTCGAGAAGGGGGGCTACGAATACACGATCCTCGAGCGGCTCGACGGCGAGGAGGCGGGGCTCAAGCGCGTGGTCATCGAGGTGCGCGGGAAGTACCCGTTCGGGTACCTCAAGAGCGAGATCGGCGTGCACCGGCTGATCCGCCTGTCGCCGTTCGACGCGAACCACCGCAGGCAGACGAGCTTCGCCGCAGTGGACGTGGTGCCGGAGTTCGACGACGTGGAGGTGCAGCTCAACGAGCGCGACCTGGAGATCGACACGTTCAGCGCGGGCGGCCCCGGGGGCCAGCACGTGAACAAGACGCAGAGCGCGGTGAGGATCACGCACGTGCCGACGGGGCTCGTGGTGTCGTGCCAGAACGAGCGGTCGCAGCAGCTCAATCGCAAGTACGCGATGCGGGCGCTGGCGGCGAAGCTGCACCGCATGGAGGAGACGAAGCGCGAGCACGAGCTGGCGAAGATGTACGGCGAGAAGGGGGAGATCGGGTTCGGCTACAAGATCCGCACGTACACGATGAACCCGTACCAGCTCGTGAAGGACGAGCGGACTTCCACGGAGACCGGCAACATCGAGGCGGTCCTCGACGGCGGCATCGACATGTTCATCGAGGCGTTTCTGAAGTGGAGGGAGAGGAAGTACTAATTCGCCCAGCCATTAGGCGTCAGCCATTAGCCGTTAGCCCGAGGATCCAGCGTTGCGCAGGACCTCCGGCTAACGGCCAATGGCCAATGGCTACTTCCGCCTCACCTCCGCCCACCCGTCCTCGATCGCCTGGCGCGCCTTGCCGATGTCCGTCAGCCGCTCGCAGCGCTTGAGGTCGTCGTCCGACGGGAAGACGATCGGGTTCCTGAGCAGCTCCGCGTCGATCTTCGCGCGCGCCGCCTCGTTCGGCGTCGCGTACCCCTTGTCGTTGGTGATGTGCGCCGCCACCTCCGGCCGCAGGATGTAGTCGATGAACCTGTGCGCCAGCTCCCTGTTCTTCGCCCCCTTCGGGATCGACATGAAATCGGCCCAGAGCGTGCCGCCCTCCTTGGGGATGACATAAGCGATCTTCGCCCCTTCGTTGGCGGCCTGGAGCGCGTCTCCGCTGAAGCACTGGCACAGGGAGACCCCCTTGGCGAGGAGCTTCGTCTTGGGGCTGGAGTCGTAGGGCAGGAGGTGCTGCTTCTGGTCGATCAGCTTCTTCTTGGCCGCCTCGACCGCCTCGGGCTCCGTCGTGTTGCCGCTCTTCCCCGCGAGCCGCAGCGCCGCCGCGAACGCCTCGCGCGCGTCGTCGAGCATCGAGATCGGCTTGTACTTCGGGTCCCAGAGCGCGGCCCAGGAGTCGATCTTGCCGGCGATCTTCTCCGTGTCGACCGCGATGCCGGTCGTGCCCCACGAGTAGGGGACGCCGTATTTCACGTCCTTGCGCCAGCGCTCCGCGAGGTTCTTGAGGTTCGGGAGCTTCGACTCGTCGATCGGCTCCAGGCCGCCCGCCGCGACGAGCATCGGCATCAGGTCGTCGCTCGGCCAGACGAGATCGTACCCGCCCTGGCCGCCGACGACCGCGTTCTTGATCTGGTCGCTCGACGAGAAGTAGGCCACGACGAGCCGGCAGTTCTGCTCCTTCTCAAAGGCCTTGACCGTGTCGTCCGGCAGGTAGTCGGCCCAGACGCAGATGAAGAGCTCCGGCTGGGGCTTGCTGCCGCAGCCGAAGAGGGCGACGACGATCAGGGCGGCCGCGAGCGTCCTCATTTTCCGTCTCCTGTCAGCGAAGGCCGGTGGAGCTTCCGCGCGGCGACGACGAGCAGGACCGACGCGGCCAGCATCATCGTCGACAGCGCGTTCACCTCCGGCGTGAACTGGAACCTCACGCGCGAGTACAGGTACACCGGCAGCGTCGTCACGCGCGGGCTCGTGGTGAAATACGTTATCACGACGTCGTCGAGCGACAAGGTAAACGCGAGCAGCGCCCCGGCCGCCACCGCCGGCGCGATCGCCGGGAGCGTCACGCGGAGGAACGCCCGGAAGGGGGTCGCGCCGAGGTCCTGCGCGGCGAGCTCGAGGGAGGCATCGACGGCCTGCAGGCGCGCCGAGACGACCACCGCCACGTAGGCCATGCTGAAGGTCGCGTGCGCGACGATGACGGTCCAGTGACCGAAGCCGGCGCCCAGGATAAGGAAGAAGACGAAGAGCGAGAAACCCATGAGCACGTCCGGGACGGAGATCGGCAGCGACGCGATCAGGTTGAACGCGCGCTTGCCGGGGAATGAAAGGCGGACGCCCGCCACGGCGGCGCACGTCCCGAGCACGGTCGCGATGAGGGTCGAGCCGAGCGCGATCGTCATCGTGTCCAGAAACGCCTCCCGTGCGTCGGCGTTGGCCAGCGCCTTGCGGTACCAGTCGAGCGTGAACCCCTTCCAGACGACCACCTGCTGCCCCGCGTTGAACGAGAAGACCGCCATCACGACGATCGGCGCGTAGAGCGCGACCAGGACGAGCGCGGTCCAGACGCCGAGGGCGGGGCGCACCCCGTTAGAGGCCATCGGCTCCTCCGGCGGGTTTCAGGGGGCCTCTGACGGGGCGCATCAGACGATGCCCTCCGTCCTCTTCACGCGGTAGTAGACCGCCAGAAGGCCCATGACGGCGCCCATCATGAGAAGCGAGAGGGCGCTCGCGGCGGGGGCGTTTCCGCGCATGAGCACCTCGATCTGCGCGCCGAGCATCTCCGAGCGCGGGCTGCCGAGGACCGCGGGCGTCACGAAGGCGCCGAAGCAGGGGATGAAGACGAGGACGCAGCCGGCGGCGATGCCGGGCGCGGTGAGCGGCACCGTCACCGACCAGAAGCGGCGCGCCGGGCCGGCGCCGAGGTCGGCCGCCGCCTCCAGAAGCCGCTTCGGCACCTTCTCGATCGACACATAGAGCGGCAGCACCATGAACGGGAGATAGCCGTAGACGAGCCCGAGGATCACGGCGGCGCTGCCGTGGTACTCGCTGCCGAAAACCCGGACGAGGATGAGCTGGAGCGCCGTCGTGCGCGCGAGGAAATTCGTCCAGAACGGGAGCACGACGAGCGCGAGGAGCAGGCCCTTCGCG
>Ga0187892_10009495_pt1 | contig 12782 bp, 9 predicted proteins | sample MA1701073metaG_FD_139345 | JGI IMG/M metagenome (GOLD analysis project Ga0187892, IMG submission 139345) | Bio-ooze microbial communities from a basaltic lava cave in the Kipuka Kanohina Cave System on the Island of Hawaii, USA - MA170107-3 metaG ...
TACAGCAGACTGTCTAGTCTGCTGGGTCTCCTCAAGTGGGCTACTGGCGGAGACCTCAGCAGACTAGACAGTCTGCTGTACATCCACCCCGGAGCCGCCTCCGCTACTTCTCCGCCAGCTTCCTCCCCGCGTTCAACTGATCGAAATTCAGGATCGCATTGAACACGAGAAAATAACTGCCCTGCGTTTCGCCGCGCCAGAACGGGTTGTTCGAGAAGAGCACGACGTGACCTTTTTCAACCGGCACATCAATCACTGCGGCGCGCTGCGCGATCTCGGTTCCTGCTTCGAGCAGGCCTGAAACCAGCAGTTCGCGCGCATCGGCGTAACGCAGCACTGCGCGGGGACGCGCCGATGGCGGAATGACGTAGACGCCGTTGCGCAATTGTTCAGCGGTGAGCGGCATTGCCTCCCAAGGTTCGGCCTTCGGTTCTTCGGGCAATTCCGACGGCGCGCGGTTCTGCGGTGTGTCGGGATCGTCCGGCGCGCCACGACCGGTGAAACGTTCTCCGCCTTCGGGCGTAATGCGGCGTCCGCCTCTGCCACCCGCCGTATTGCTCAAATTGAAGATCGGTCCGTTGGCGCAGAAGATCGCCAGGTTGTCGTTGTATCCGTACATAATCGGGCTGGCGGCGTCAATCATCTTCGAGCGCAGTACGCTGCCTGTAACGCGCAACCGTTGCGGCGGCGTGATTGAAACTCCCTGCGTGAATCCAAACGACACTGCGAAATTGGCAGTGTCGTTTGCGGTGATCAGCAATCCGCCATTGCGCACAAACATCTGCAAATGCTGCAAGCCGAGCCAGCCCAGACCCGGCCGCATATCGTCCGTCTCGTCAGTCCCGCCAAGGTTCGGCGTCAACTCGGTCTTCTTCCACGGCAGCGGATTGCCGAACATCGGCATGCCGCTGACGATCTGCTGCGGATTGGCGCGGCCCACGGGCGCGAAGATGATCACGTCGTATTTCGCGTTGAGATTGTATTCCTGCGCCACATCCTGTGTGCTGATGTAACTGAACGGGACTTTATACTTGTCGAACTCCAACCGCCACCAGCCTTCGTCCTGCGTGCTCAGCCACGTGTGCATGATCGCGATGCGCGGCGCTTTGATCGGATGCGTTTTGACCGCGGGCGCAGCGTCCGTCGCGTAAATCTTCAAACCCAGTTCGCCCGCCGCGCGATGAAGCTCGTCGGCGTTGACGTTGCGAATGATGAACGAGCCGCGATTGAATTTCGCGCCGGCGGCTTCAAACGGCTCTTCAGCGACCTCGAATGGCGCGTCTTTGAAACGGTAACGCAGCGTGACGAGCGCGTTGTCGGCGTTGTGATTGACCACAAAGATCGAGCCTTTGCCATTCACTCCGCCCGCCGCTTTCACTTCGCCATTCACCTTCTCCATCGCCGCGTCCAGGGCTTTGACATCGGTCACGCGCACGACCTGCACGTTGCCCAACTCACCGAATGTCCAGGCGGTGTCGTCGTAGATGTTGCGCTGCGGATCGTTCGGCGCCCAGTATTGGTGATCGAGCATCATATCGGCGATGCGACTATAAGGTTGATCCATTCGCACGAGGAAGCTGCCCGCCGGAAACGTGCGAGTGTTGGTCTCTTTCGTCTCCTGCCTGGCGCTCGCTCCGTCGCCGTTGCCGTCGCCAGCGGCTCTGGTGTCAGCGGCGGCGGGCCTCGCCGGTCTCTTCTTCGCGGGCAAAGTAACGGTGAATGGCGCGGTCGCGCGGTGAACTTCGCAGCCCTGCATTTGCAACAGCCGCAGCAATTCAGCCTGACCGCCCGGTCGCGGATCATCACCTGGGAAAACGTAAGCCGCAGGCCCAGCCGCTTTCGGCTTCAGAATCGAGTTCTTGCTCTTCACGTAGAAATTGCGCAGGAAGTATTTGTTGTTCGTCGCAAAGTGCGCGAGCGAGACGAGCAAGCCCGTCTGCTGATAGTTGTTGTTGTTGCGCTGTGACCATCTGGCGCGAGGCAGCGGCGGATTCTGTTTGTACCACGTGCGCGAATACTCCGATGGCGAGAGCGTGCGCTCGACGGTGTCTGCGCCGCCATTTCCGAACGTTTCGTAAAGACGGCTGATGCCGTTGTGCGACGCGGCGATGAACATCAGGTAGCTCGGCGACCACGTGTCGAACGTGCCGTGAGTGAAGACGCCGGGCATTCCGAACTTGGTCATCTCGGCGACGTTGTACCAGCCGATCAGATGCCACTCATCGGCCAGGATCGGGTCAATCCAGGCGTTGTAAGGCTGATCGCCGACCGTGTTGTCGTAAAGGTACGGCACTGACTCGTGCAGGTCGTGCAAGACCTGAGCCTTCCACCCGGTGTATGTCTTGAGCACGTTCTGCGTGAGTTTCAACGACAACGCCATCGAGTCGCGGTTGTTGTCGTGCGCGACGTATTTGCCCCAATAAATCAATCCCGGCCAGTTCTTGCCCGGATTGGCCAGATGCCAGTTGTAGATGTCCACCTGCCGGTCGCGTCCGTCGACTTCGACCACGGGAGTGATCAACGTGATCAGGTTGTCGCGAATCTGTTTGACGTAAGGACTTTCATCAACCGCCAGCCGGTAAGCCAATTCCATCAGCGCCGTCGGCGAGCCGGTTTCGGGCGAATGGATCGTGCCGGTGATGTAATAGACCGGGACTGAGTCGGCGATCAGCTTCTCGGCTTCATCGTCATTGAGATTGATCACACGCGGATCAGCGAGCCGGCTGAGCCGCGCGCGATTCTCTTCGATTCTGGCAATGTTCGTTTCGGACGAGACCGCGACGGCAATCATCTCGCGCCCTTCTTCGGTCTGGCCGATGGAATAAACCTTCACGCGCGGGCTGGACGCCTCGAGCATCCGCATATAGCGATAAACTTCCGATGAGTAAGGCAATTTGTTCGGCGCGCCTGCCACGTCGCCCAGCACGGCTTTCGGCGTCGGGACTCTTGACGACGCGGGCAGGTAATCTGTGAGCGGCGAGTTGAAGAAGGTCTCGGTCGTGTATTCACGGATCTTCTTCGTGTACTCCTCGTCAATCGCCACTTTGGGGTCGCGGCCCAGCTTCGTCTGGACGGCGGTTTGAGCAAAGACTGACAGAGCGGCGCCGGCGAGCAGGCACAAGCTCAGGACGAAAAGACGTGCGCAATAGATTGTCTTCATTGATTCCCTCGTATGGTTCTGAATGACGGACGACAACACCTTTTCCGCGTTTTCTCCGAAACGAAAAGACAGGTAGGCGAATTTACACGGCTCATCCAAGCAAATCAACGGCTTACGGGCTTGGAATCCCCCACCATAATGCGGTAGAGTATGGCGGCGTTAGAAGGTCAATGTCCTCCCCATTCGATCATTCATTTCCCGGTATTACGGGAGCAGAAAAAAACTCCTCCAAACTAAAACTGACGCCAACAAAAAATCATCAGCGCCTGGCTGAATGCAGGCTGATGCCCCGCGTAAACTGATCTCCGACCCCATGACCAAAGAATGGCTGCCGTTCCGCTTGCCCCGGACAGCCAATATTCGCCCTTCTTCACACCCATATTCGAGTGGCAGTCCAGCTACGACGCGCCTGCCGTAAACAGGGATGCGTAGCTGAGATTCAAACACAAAATGCAAACGCTTAACTCCGACCTCTCTCATACAACCATTCATACCGCTTCGGGAATGCCGCCCGGCGGTATGAGCATATTGGAGGACAAAAACGTGAGGAATATCAGAACCTTTATCTTAGGCTTGTGCGCGCTGATGGCTTTTTCCGTCTCAGCGCTGGCCCAACAAAAATCGCTCTACGAACGGCTGGGCGGCGAGGAAGGGGTCTCGGCCGTGGTTGAGGACTTCGCCCAGAACGTACTGGCTGACTCCCGCATCAACAAGAAATTCGCCAAGAGCGACGCCCCGCGTCTGCTCACCAATCTCAAGGCATTCGTCTGTTTTGCCACTGGCGGCCCCTGCCGCTACACCGGCCTCGATATGAAAACATCCCATAAAAATATGGGCGTTACGGCCGGCGAGTTCACTGCCCTGGTCGAGGACTTGGTCAAAACCCTGGACAAGTTCAGGGTTCCCGCTAAAGAGAAGAACGAACTGCTCGGCGCGTTGGCCGCATTGCGGAAAGACATCGTCGAAATCGAATCGCCTGCTACTGGCAGGGAGCTGCCCGCAGCCTTTAAACCCGCTCCGCCGCTGGCAGCCGTCGCCTCAGCGCCAGCCCAACAAAAATCGCTCTACGAACGGCTGGGCGGCAAGGATGCGATCTCGGCCGTGGTTGATGACTTCGCCCAGAACGTACTGACTGACCCTCGCATCAACAAGAAATTCGCCAAGAGCGACGCTCCGCGTCTGCTCGCCAACCTCAAAGACTTCGTCTGCTTTGCCACCGGCGGCCCCTGCCGTTACACCGGCCTCGATATGAAAACATCCCACAAAAATATGGGCACTACGGCCGGCGAGTTCAACGCCCTGGTCGAGGACCTGGTCAAGACTCTGGACAAGTTCAAGGTTCCCGCTAAAGAGAAGAATGAACTGCTCGGCGCGCTGGCTGGATTGAGGGGCGACATCGTCGAAAGCGAATCGTCTACGACCGGCGGTGAGTTGCCCGCGGCCTTCCAACCTGCTCCGCCGCTGGGGACCGTCGCCTCGGCGCCAGCGCCCGCCCAACAAAAATCGCTCTACGAACGGCTGGGCGGCAAGGATGCGATCTCGGCTGTGGTTGACGACTTCGCTCAGAACGTACTGACTGACCCCCGCATCAACAAGAAATTCGCCAAGAGCGACGCTCCGCGTCTGCTCACCAACCTCAAAGCATTCGTCTGCTTTGCCACTGGCGGTCCCTGCCGTTACACCGGCCTCGATATGAAAACATCTCACAAAAATATGGGCACTACGGCCGGCGAGTTCACCGCTCTGGTCGAGGACCTGGTCAAGACCCTGGACAAGTTCAAGGTGCCCGAAAAAGAGAAGAATGAACTGCTCGGCGCGCTGGCCGGATTGAGGGGTGACATCGTCGAAAGCGAATCGCCTGCCACCGGCGGGGAGTTGCCTGCTGCCTTCACACCCGCTCCGCCGCTGGGAGAAAGTAGAGCGACCGTCGCCTCAACTCCGGCGCCAGCGCCGGCACGGGCGCCCGCCGCTTCCGTCCGAAGAGGTGGATTGTCGCTTTACGAACGGCTTGGCGGCAAGGATGCGATCTCAGCCGTGGTTGACGACTTTGCCCAGAACGTTCTGACCGACCCACGCATCAACAAGAAATTTGTCAAGAGCGACCCCGTACGCCTGGTCTCCAACCTCAAAGACTTCGTCTGTGTGGCCACGGGCGGCCCGTGCCAGTATTTCGGACTTGATATGAAGAAATCGCACAAACGCATGGACGTTACGGCGGGCGAGTTCAACGCCCTGGTCGAAGACCTGGTCAAGTCCCTGGACAAGTTCAAGGTTCCCGAAAAAGAGAAGAACGAACTGCTCGGCGCGCTGGCCGGATTGAGGGGCGACATTGTCGAAGACGAATCGTCCGCCACCGGCGGGGAGCTGCCCAAGAAGTTCAAACCAGCTCCGCCCATGGGAAGCTCGAAAGGCAAGAAGGCGATGAAGAACGCCAAGAAACGCTAGTTCGAAAATTCCGCTGGTCTCTTTTCAATGAAAACAAATTACAGCCACACCGATGGCCATTCGTTCGGTGTGGCTGTAATTTCATCCATCTCGCGGTTGGGTAACGACGAACCTCGTCCTCATTGAACCCAACGGTCGAGACCGCGTAACCCCGCGCCCAGAAATGCTCACCGGCAAAGTTCCGCACTTTCTGATTTAGCCGGAGATGTAGCGCCAACCGGACAGCAACAAGACGGTCTCCGAAAGATGCCATTCAAGCTACGTTTCGTTGTGTAACAGATCGTTTCTGCATATAAACTACATCGCACTTCATTTTTTTGACGGGAGATGACGCGCAAAAGATGGATAACTTCATTCAGCGAATCCCGAGGTTTAAGCCGGCTCTATTTCTGATGATCCTGTCGGCAGGCGTCCAGGCGCAGACGCCAATCGTGCCGCAGAAGGCGAAGCCGGAGGTGGTTTCCACAGTCGCCTTCACTGAAGGGCCGGCGTATCACGCTGACGGCAGCGTCTATTTTACCGATGTCAGCAACAACCGGATTATGCGCTCTGCTCCGGGCGCACAGCCTGGTTCACGCCGAGTGATTGAGGTCCATCGCCACCCTTCAGGCCGCGCCAACGGATTAGTCTTCGATCTCGAAGGGCGGCTTGTGGCCTGCGAAGGAGGCAGCCGCAGAGTTACGCGAACGGAGCACGACGGCAGCATCACCGTGTTGGCCAGTTCGTATCAGGGCAAGCCGCTCAACAGCCCCAACGATATTGACGTGGATGCTCGGGGCCGCCTCTACTTCACTGACCCGCGCTACGGCGACCGGTCGGGAATGGAGATGGATAAGGAGGCTGTGTACCGCATTGACCCGGATGGGAAGGTCACGCGCGTGATTGATGACCTCGAACGTCCGAACGGGATCGCCGTCTCGCCTGATCAGAAGACGCTCTACGTGGTGGACAACAACAACGCGGCTGGAGGTTCGCGCAAGGTCTACGCTTATGAATTGAGGGACGACGGCTCAACGGGCAAACGCCGCGTCATTCACGACTTCGGCTTGAGTCGCGGCGGCGATGGGATGTGCCTCGGCTTCATTTCCATCCCTGAAGATGCAGTGACCAACTGCACATTCGGCGATCCGGACTTGAAAACACTCTACATCACTGCCGGAAAGACGCTCTTTCGTATCCGCCTGAATATTACGGGCCACGTATTATGGCCGAAAGCGAAATAAGACCTGCGGGCAATGTCATCTTTTTCTGCCGCCTGTCGTGATTATCCGGCAGCCTCAAACTCACCCTAACTCTACCATTGACGCCATTGCGCAGATCACCAAGCCAGGTAACGGTCTTATCTTCGAGCGCGAATCGGCGAGCCTACTGAACTTGTGGCGAAAGAATTGCGCAGCTTCTTGTCCCAGCGGCGTTGAGCGCCGCCCTTGTGCTGACCCGCCCATTTACGGTCGGGGATTTCACGAGCCTCTGGGTGCAACGCGCCTTTAAGTCATGAAACAGCCAGCAGAGGCAGAGCCGCGTTTGTATGCCAACCACCGCAATCTTTTGTAACGCCTCCTCAATCAACGACGTATGATGCTGGCAAGAAGTCGTCATTTTGCGCTTTGGATGTTTCCAACTCTCGATACCTAAAACCACGAGCAGTTATCTTCTTTTTTCAAAGGGGATTCCACTCAGGAATTTCTCCATCGAAGGACTCAAGCAACGGAATCGGTTAGGAGGCGAGCCATGGACAAAAATAACAAGCGCTACTGTTCACGAAGAGAGTTTACCGCTGCGGCCGTCTCTACCGCAGCCTTCACTATTGTTCCGCGGCGTGTGTTAGGCGGGCCGGGATTCATACCGCCGAGCGACAAGATCAACCTGGCCGTGATTGGCTTGGGACGCCAGGGCATGGCCGTGATGATGAATTTGCTGCAACTCCCCGAAATTCAGGTGGTCTCCGTCTGCGATGTCAATCAAGGCAGCAAGGAGTACGCCGAATACAGCCCGAACGCCATGCTGAATGAGGCAAGGCGCCTGCTGGGGCCTGGGTTCGAGAAATGGGGTGAAGACTGGAATTCCCCCGGCACGGTTCAACTCACAAAGAGCTTTTCGACCAGCCTGGGCATCGGCGGGCGCGAGCCGGCGAAGAGACTGGTCGAGGCTTACTACGGTTCTTGCAACGAGTCGGAGGCTTACAGAGGTTGCGCCGCTTACCTGGATTTCCGCGAGCTGCTGGAGAAAGAGTCGGACCTGGACGCCGTTTACGTGGCGACGCCCGACCACTGGCATGCGCCGATTTCGATTGCGGCGATGCGCAAGGGCAAACACGTTTTATGCCAGAAGCCGATGGCGCACTCGATTGGCGAGGCGCGCCGGATGGCGGCGGTGGCGCGCGAGACGAAGGTCGCCACTTCGCTCCCGGTGAATAATCCCTACGCCCCGGCTACGCAAACCATCTCGGAGTGGATTGCCGATGGAGCCATCGGTCGCGTCCGCGAAGTTCACAATTGGTCCAGCCGTCCGTATTGGCCACAGGCGGTTGAGCGACCCAAGGAGACCCAACCGGCGCCGAACAATCTCAACTGGGATATGTGGGTAGGCCCGGCGCCGATGCGCCCCTACAACAAAGCCTACCTGCCTTTTGTCTGGCGCGGCTGGTACGACTTCGGCTGCGGTTCATTCGGCGACATGGGCTGTTACAGTTTCGCCGGCGTTTTCAAAATCCTCGGACTGACTCCGCCCACTGCAGTCGAAGCCTGTTCGGGCGAATCTTACGAAGAGACTTTTCCACAAGCTTCAATCGTCCATCTGGACTTCCCGGCCCGCGAAGGGCGTCCGGAAATACGTATGTCCTGGTACGACGGCGGATTGCATCCGCCTCGTCCGGCGGGAATCTCTGAAGAGGACGGGCGCCAGTTCAGGCATCGCCAGGAAGGCGTGATGTATGTCGGCGATAAAGGAATCGTGCTGGCCGGTTTCAATGGCCAAAACCCGCGCCTTTACCCGCCATCGCCGAAGTATGCGGTTCCGCCCAGACAGGAGAACCGCCCGGTTGGTCGGAGCGAAGCCGCCGGTCAAGCGACGGCCGCCCCCACACGTCGGGATGGCGCAATTGATGCTTGGATCACCGCCTGCAAAGGTGGCCCAGCGGCGCTTACCAACTTCGAGGTTCAGTCTCCCGTCACCGAGGCCTTCCTGCTCGGCTGTATGGCCCAGCGTTTGCCGGGCGAGAAGCTGATGTGGGACGCGGCCCAGATGAAGGTTACCAACAACGAGAAGGCGAATGGTTTAGTAGACCCTCCCTACCGTGATGGATACGCTACATTGAAATAGGAGACGCATATGGCTGCGATTTCGAGACGGGAGTTTATCAAGAAAGCGGCGACGAACGCCGCGGTAGCCGGTTTCCTGGCTACAGATGTTGTTGAGCTTCACGCCAATCCTCCCAATCCGCTTGGACTGCCGATTGGCAGTCAGACATATCCACACCGGGCGATGCTCAAACAGGATTTTCCCGGCTTGATGAAGCTACTGGCCGACCTGGGGGTTCAGCGGATCGAGCTGTGCTCACCGCTTGGTTACGCGGACTTCGCCGGGTTGGCCAAAGGAGCCGAGGTCAAGAAAATCCTGGCCGATCACGGTCTCAAATGTGAAAGCTGTCATTTCAGCATGAAGGAACTCAGGCAAACTCAAGAAGCGAGCATCGCCTGGGCCAAAGAGGCCGGCATCACGCAAATGGTGACGGCGACCCTGGGCGCGGGCAACAACCCGACCATGGATGACGTGAAAAGAGCCGCCGACGAATATAACAAGATCGCCGCCGAGGCGGCCAAAGCCGGCATCCAGCAGGGATTGCACAACGAGGGCTTCGAGGTCTCGTCGGTCGACGGCAAGCGGACTTACGACATCTTGATGGAGTTGCTCGATCCGAAGCTGGTCAAGTTCCAGTTCCAGATGTCCACGATCAGATACGGCTTCGACGCCGCCGAGTACTTCATGAAATACCCCGGCCGTTTCAACTCGATGCATTTGCAGGACTGGAACCCGGAAACCAAGACCACGGTGGCGGTAGGGAAGGGCAGCATTGATTGGAAGCGAGTCTTTACCGCAGCCAAGACCGGCGGGGTCAAGAACTACTTCGTCGAACAGAACATGGAAATGACGAAGGACGGCGTCGCCTTTCTGAAGTCTCTGAAGGTCTAAGCGCCATCCGCCGTAAGTTGAAGGCTGACAGAAAAATTGGGGCAGAAAAACAAGAGAAAACGCCCTTTCTATTTTTTCTGTCCTTATCTTTCTGTCATTCTGCTCGCCCTCGGTTGCGATCAGATGTACTATCTCGAACCATTATGACCTCCATAAAACAAAGCACGTTTGTCGTAATATTTGTTGTTCTTTCCGCGATGAGCCCTGTCTCGGCCCAGCAAAAGTATGATCTCCTCTTGAGGGGAGGCCATATCATCGATCCAAAGAACAAGGTAAGCGCCGTTCGTGATGTCGCCATTGCGAACGGAAAAGTTGCCGCCGTTGCGGCCAAAATCGATCCCGCCGAGGCGTTCAAGGTGGTGGACGTTTCGGGATATTACGTAACGCCCGGACTCATTGACATTCACGTCCACGTCTATGCGGGAACGGGCGAACGTGGTTCCTACGCCGGCGATAATAGCGTGTATCCCGACGGCTTCACTTTCCGCGCGGGAGTTACCACGGTCGCCGACGCCGGATGCGCAGGCTGGAGAAATTTCGAGGACTTCAAGCAGCGGATCATTGATCGCTCCAAGACCCGGGTGCTGGCGTTCATCAATATTGTCGGCCATGGCATGCGGGGCGGAAAGTTCGAGCAGGATCTGGCGGACATGGAAGCCAAGCCTACGGCGGACATGGCGCTTCGCCATAAGGGTTTGATAATTGGCGTCAAGACGGCCCATTACGCCGGCCCGGAATGGGCGCCGGTTGAGCGGGCGGTCGAAGCTGGTACGGCGGCGAATATTCCCGTCATGGTGGACTTCGGAACCAATCACCCCGACACACGCCCGGTGAGTGAACTCGTAACCAAGAAGCTGCGGCCAGGCGACATCTACACCCACCTTTATTCCGGGCTGCGCAATGAGCTGCTCGAATCTGGCAAGGTGAATCCCGGACTTTGGGAAGGCAGAAAGCGCGGAGTGATTTTTGATGTGGGCCACGGAGGGGGCAGCTTCTTGTGGCGGATTGCGGCCCCGGCGATGAAAGAGGGATTCGTTCCCGATTCCATTTCTACCGACCTGCACATCGGGAGCATGAACGCCGGGATGAAAGATATGCTCAATGTGATGGACAAGTTTCTGGCGATGGGGATGTCGCTCGACGATGTGATCCTTCGCTCCACGTGGAATCCCGCCCGAGAGATCAAGCAGGAGGAATTGGGGCACCTCTCGCCAGGCGCTCTGGCCGACATCGCTGTGTTTAAGCTAGAGAAAGGCAACTTCGGCTTTGTAGACATGCATGGAGCTAGGCTGCGAGGCGCGCAGAAGCTCACCTGTGAGTTGACGCTGCGAGATGGAAAAGTGGTCTACGATCTGAACGGCATGACACGGCCGGACTGGGACAAACTGCCGCGGGATTACCGTCAAACCGGTGACACTCGCTGGGACGCAGTTACGCCCGCGCGACGTACCCAAAGTCCTCGGTAAAGAGCCGTCAGGTTTTCCGCGCGCAAGGCTACACCGCGCGAAAGAAAACACTATGAACGAAGTAAGACTGATTGATGAAGGCAATGATGAAGATTTTGGCGTCGCCGAGTACGACTTCGGCGCCCGCCCTCAATCAGCGCGCGCGGCTGCATTGCAAGCCAAGCTGCGCGCTGAAGCGAAGGCGCGTATGGCAAAAGGGGCGCCGGGACTGAGCCGGGAAGAAATAATCGAAGCCTTATTAAAGGAATCAGCGGATTATGCCGCTACTTACTTGCGTGACGCTCTCGCGGACGACGACCCGCGCGCAGTGCTGGCAGCTTTACAGCAGATTGCGCGCGCGCGCGGCGGGATAGACGATTTGAGCTTGAGTGTTGAAGAACGCGCAAACCTGGCTAACGCGCTTGCGGCAGGTTTTGCCGCGCAACCTATCTGAAAGGAACTCGCCAAAGTCGGCGTCCCGAAACCTGTCAGCTTTGCCTGGTGCGGCAATGCGTTTGGCCCGGAGGCGCTGGAACAACTCCGGCGGCGCGGCTATGTCGTGGCGCGGCGCGGGATGCAACCGGAGGCGCCTTACGGCGCCATACAGGTTGGGCCGGCCATGCAGGTGAAGAAACATCATCCGCTGTTAATTCCCACCAGCGGCGACGCCTATCCGGCCTGGACATTCGAGCATTTCAAAAAAGTCCTCCTGAGCGCCAAACCGGATGAAATCATCGTCCTGCAATTTCACGGCGTACCGGATGAAAAACATCCCTGGGTCAATACGCCGCCGACAGCGTTTCGTGAATACATGACCTACCTCAAGCAGAACGGTTATCGCACGCTGGCGCTGCGCGATCTCTTGCAATACTACGACTCAGCGCGCTTGCCTGATGATCCGTTGCTCAAGACCCGATGCTGCGCCAAATAACGATTGAGTTTGGTTTGCCCGGAGAATTGAGCCTCTCAGCTTTTGACGCACACCCCTGGCCGGGTCGCCATTGCCGAGCGAGCCGAAGCGGGTTATCTTGAACCGAGAGGTAAAAACTATGAACACCACACTTGACCGCATTGCGCCGGAGATTGTGCAAGCCATCATTACCCAGGCCGGAGCGCATGGTTTGTCGGTCAACGACTACCTGCGGCGCCTGCTTGGATTGAATGACGGCGCGGACGCTGAACTTGCCCTTGCCGACAGGGGCCAAGAAGCGCAGCCGCGGAATGAAGAGATGCTTGCAATCATTCAGGCGACAGAAGAGTTGTTAAAAGACATGCCCGTGCGTGGGTCAACTGAAGAAACGCTGAAAATGATTCGACGGGCGCGGGCTGGGGAGATGTGGGGATATGAGCCAACCGATTTCGAGTAGCGCGGGGGCAGTCGTCATTGACGCAAACGTGCTGGTCTCGATCTGTTCCAGAGAACCGAGCCATCAGACGGCGAAGACCGCCTTGAATAATTATTCAGCCAGGGGCTGGGCCTTCTATGCGCCCGGCGCCATTCTCACCGAAGTGCTTTTCATTCTCTGCAAAAAGCTTCAGGA
>Ga0187892_10009497_pt1 | contig 12782 bp, 12 predicted proteins | sample MA1701073metaG_FD_139345 | JGI IMG/M metagenome (GOLD analysis project Ga0187892, IMG submission 139345) | Bio-ooze microbial communities from a basaltic lava cave in the Kipuka Kanohina Cave System on the Island of Hawaii, USA - MA170107-3 metaG ...
GCATATCGTCCGCGCTGCTAGTGACAGGAAAGCTGAATGACAATACAAGCAACACTGAAAACAAATGAAACGTCCGGGCAAATCGATCGATCATATTTCCCTCACTGTTCCTTCAAATGGCGAGACCACACTCTCGGCCCGCCACACCTATCATAAGAGTCGGGTCTTGGAAGAGATCCGAACTACAAGCCCCGCCTCCACCTCCAGTTAAGCCCTGGAAGTACGGACGGAGCAAAGGTGCCTTGCTTCTGTTTGAGCCACGAAAGAAGACAACGACAGCTCATTTTGCTCCTTGCTTCCTGTACCTGACCATAGTTTGAATTCACCCAGAATGAATTTTAGGTTCTATATAACAGACCTCTTGGGGTGGAGAGGAATGGAAGGAAGAGGATGCGAAATAGAAATCCGGCTAACGGCTTGCTTTTCCAGTAACAAATGGTTCCACTCGCCCGCTTCCTTCTTTCACAGTGACGATTTGATTTGCCGCAACATTAAAAACTCTGTCCACTATTCCGCTGGGCCAGACGACTTCAAGGGATTGAACTTTGTCTGCCTTGCCCAAGCCAAAGGTCAGTGGCAGTTGATTCTGAGAACAGTAACTACTCCCGCTCTTCACCATTTGCCACAGAGTCGTCTGGTCGAGCTTCAAACGAACGACGGCTCCGATGCCATCCCGATTGCTCTTAGTCCCTACGGTCTTGACGGTCAGAAAATGGTTGGCATTTCCGCCCTGATTGCGCCAGAGGTAGGCCGGCCCGCCATTGCAGGTCACCAATAGATCCAGGTCGCCATCATTATCAATGTCTGCATAAGCCGCGCCGCGGGCAACCTTGGGAATCTTCAGCGTGGGTCCAACGAGCTCAGTGATTTCTAGAAATTGCTTGTTGCCTCGATTGTGGAACAGATGCGGAGGCTGCGCGTAGGTCACACGCTTTTGCACCTTGTTGATATCGTTCTCCACGTGACCGTTGGCGACGAAAATATCTGGCCTGCCATCTAAATCCATATCAAAAAAGAAACACCCAAACGCCAGCGTTAAGAGACTGGCCTGCCCAACCGTCGAAGAGGGGGCCTCGTCCAGAAAGAGACCTTTCCCCTCGTTGTGATAGAGGTTGAGCATTTCGTTGGAAAAATTTCCGATGACCAGACTGGCGAAACCTGACCCGTCGTAGTCGGCGGCGTCTGCCCCCATGGCGCCTCGCACCGTCCCGTCTTCACTGAAGGCAATCCCTGCTTGTACTCCTTTTTCACCGAAGGTTCCGTTCTTGTTGTTCATATAAAGCTTATTGGGTTGGGTATCATTGGCTACCAGCAGGTCGGGCCATCCGTCGTTGTTAGAATCGAAAACCGTTACGCCTAGCGCTTTGCCAGTTGGGTCGTAAACTCCGGCCTTTTGCGTGACGTCCAAGAAAGTGCCTTTGCCTTGATTTTGATAGAGCCGCGAAGAGACTCCCTTATAGGATTCAGGCGTGCAGTAAGATTTATTCACCCCATCCAGCGTGCAGAGAATATCGGTCTCGGCAGTCCATCGGACGTAATTGCAGACAAACAAATCCAGGTCGCCGTCTCTGTCATAATCCAGCCAGGCGCAACTGGCGCCGTAGTCTGAGTTGGTCAATTTCGCTTCCTTAGTTACATCGGCAAACTTGCTGTTTCTCAGATTGCGAAAGAGACGACCGGCACCGAGGGCGCTGATGTAGATGTCCACGAAACCGTCGTTGTCATAATCGCCAATGGCACACCCCATGCCGTACATTTCGACCGCCAATCCTGCTTCGCGCGTGACATTGGTAAAAGTTCCATTCTTGTTGTTGCGATATAGAGCCGGAAAGGAAGCGCGGCGTCTATGGCCAGGCCAGTCCATTCCATTAATCAATAGAATGTCTTGCCAACCGTCGTTGTTGTAATCGAGAAAGGCGCTACCTGAGCCCATGGTTTCAGGAAGATACTTTTTACCAAAGGCCCCATTATTGTGCTGAAAGCGAATCCCGGCCTGGCGGGTGATATCCTGGAACTGGATGGGAAATGTGCGAGTCGGAGTCTTTGCCGGGGCATTTTGAGTCGCCCATTGAAATTCGTGGCGAAGAGCCACGATAAGTACCAGTAAGACAGAAAAGAAGACAACCAGCCAGCCCGTTGAAGCTTTCATGCCTATAGGAAGAATCAATTCTCACTAGAACGAAAGGTATCGACTGATTTTGCCATCCGGTGAAACGCGGAAGAGAGCTTTAGCAAAGGTATCAATCACCAGGATATTGCCGTTTGGCTCCAGGGCGATGCCCATAGGATTTTTAAGTGGATCCCCTTGGACGAGCGGCGTCACTTTCCCATCAGGGCTCACCCGCCATAGAGCTTTTGCATAAACATCGCTAACGACGTAACCCTGCTGATCCACAATCACATGATGCGGATAACTCGCAACATCTTTCGGCGCCAAGGAACCCTTGACAATGGGTGTTACCTTGCCTTGAGCGCTCACCCGGACTAATTGGTCCACGCCTCGTGAGACGACCACAAAACTTCCGTCGCGGTCTCGCGCAATACCACAAGGAATGCGGATGCGAGCCATCTCGACGGGATCACCCCCAGCGGCGGAAATCTGCAAAATGGCGCCCAGACCTACGTCGGCCACTATGAGATTACCTTCCGAATCCATCGTTATGCCCTGCGGTTGTGCCAGCTTGCCGCTATAGCGTGCCTGAGGATCGAAAGCTTTCGTTCCTGCCCCGCTGTCTTTGCTGTCAAGCTTCTCACCCGTGAGTGGGATCAGTTTTGTTCCGTCCGGAGAGATTCGCCACACATCCATTGTCCCAGGATCGCAAACGAAAAGGTTCCCCGCGCTGTCCTGGACCAGAGCTTTCGGTGTGTAAACTGGAGTGCCAGACTTCTTGTTTCCTTTATAAACAACGGTCAGCTTGTCTCCTTCGCTGACCCGGAAAATTGCCGGGGCCTCCTGGTCAATGATATAAATGATTCCCCGATTTCCCACAGCAACACCGCTGGGGTATTCAGGTTTTGACGCTGTTTGAGCGCTCGCAATGAGCCCAAGACTCACCGTTGATAGGTTGACACAAAGAGAACTCCAAAGCAGGGGACGTAGCGATGGCATTTTGGGCATGGTTGTACCTCTGGCGCCAGTCAGCCTTTCAGCTCATTCTCGTTAGTCCGATTTTACTTCCTCTTGGGCCTTAGGGTCGGGTTTGGACTGCTCTTCGCTGGGAGCGGTTACCGGGCGCTCCTCTTCAATGTTTCGAACTTCCTCTTCAATCGTGGATCTCAACTCATGGGAAGCCTTGCGAAATTCGGCCAGTCCTTTGCCTAAAGATTTCCCTAACTCCGGAAGCTTTTTTGGCCCAAAAACAATCAAAGCCACAACAAAGATAATGATTAATTCTGGAACACCCACTGATCCCATTTTCTCCTCCATGACAAAGGCTCTTCTTAGCCTTCCTTCGGGTTGGTTTCCTGCAAATCCTTTTCTTCTTTTCTCATGGCTTTTTTGAAATTCTTGATGCCCTCTCCAATGCCTTTGCCCACCTCTGGCAGCCTCTTGGCGCCAAAAAGGAAAAAGACAATTGCTAAAAGGACCAGAAGTTCGGGAATTCCAACCTTGCCAATCATACCTTCCTCCTTAGCTCTGCAGATTGTAGGAAATCTCCAGAGTCAAAACTAAATCGACGAAACATCTGAGAACAAAAAGGCGCCCCCGGTGCCTTCACTTGATCTGTAGGATCACTTTGCCAATTCCCACATTCCCACTAGAGTCATAGACTCTCAGGGCGACCGTATGTTCCCCTGCTTCCAAAGATTCCAGGCTAATCTCGAACTCTTCGGTCTTTGAATCGATAATTCCATCTTTCGAGAATACATTCTCCCATTCTGTCCCGTTTATAGAGAATTCTGCTTTGCGTAAGGCGGAAACAGAATCAACGGCCTTGAATTTCACCCATGCCGATTTTTTCTCGATTCCTTGACTTAAAACCTGAACCTGCGGAGGAGTATTATCGATGACAAAAAGAGTGCTGGTTAATTCTCCCGTGAGTGCAGTAGATTTAGGATTGGAAGGAGAATCACTGGCCACAACTCGAATCAGGTATTTCCCATCCGGCAAGGTGTCTGCTTCCAGGGTGAAGAATTTCTCTTCGACCTCTTTCTTCAGTAGTCGCCACTCCGACTCCTTCTCGCCTCGGAAATAAACCGAATAGACCAGATCGTCGCCATTCGAATCCTCCACGTCCCACGAAAACGACTGAGCGCCCTTCTGAAAGACGCGCCGAGCCGGAATGGAAGTCGAACCGGTTTCTGGAATGGCATCACTCGCGCCTGAAGCTTTCGCCGACCCCTCGTCGACCAGCGACGACGGCGAACGGGGCGTAGAAAGCCCTGGCAAGCGCTGGTAGGCGACTCCTGGTGGCAAGCTGTTGATTGACTTCACCTCGGGTGCCAGGTTTTGTTGCAGGTAGGGTAAAGAAACCTGCTCCAGGTTCGGAGAGGTCTGATTGGTGGTCGTGAAAACCGCCTTGTACTGAATGTAGCGGGCTCGTGGGCTCTGGATGGCTTCTCCGTCTGGCACGCTGTAGGCCTTCGACCAATCGCTCCAGGATCTGTCAGGTTTCTTGGTATTGCCGGAGCGCGTGTAGAGTTTCAAGGCAGTCCCTGAAGGCAGCACTGCACGCCAGTGAATGCTTCCCCAAGTAGAAACGCCTTGAGTGTCTTTGACCTCCGACTCATAGCTTCCTTCCGTGTTGAGTGAGTGACTAAGACGATAAATCTTGGCCAAATTACTGCTACATGCAAAGGTATCGTCTCCGGCGGGGACGAGTCTGGTCGTCTGTTCTTCGGTGGTCTCCAAAAGCAAGTTGAACTTCTTGTCCTGCTTCAGAAGATAGATCCTGCCCTTACTGCCAGTTGAGAAGAGAACATTGCCATCGGGTCGAACGTACAGGCCGTAGATCGTTTCCGTGTCGGACGACCAAAACGTTTCCACGCTGTTGTCCTTGGCGATGCGATAAATTCCGCTTTTCTGGCCGCCCGAGTCCCGGCGCAAGCCTCTCCCAGAGGGCGGCTTGGAGGCGGGGGTTCCCTCCATAACCGGTTTCTTCTCGCCACTTCCCGAAAGCGAAACAGAGACGTTGACGCTGTCGCCAGAAACGACTTCCGGTCCCAAAGTCTTGGGTTCCGGTCCCGATCCCGTCCCGCCTCCACTGATTGCCACGAAGTAGATGTTCCCTTTGGCATCAATCTGAATCCTGTGAACCTCCCGCATGGAAGAGTCGTAGAGGACGAACGGTTTCCCGTCAGCAGAGATGCGATAGACGTAGCCGTCGGGATCGCTTCCCGCGACGACGTTACCGGACGGGTCAATGGCCAGGCAGATGATGTTGGATTGCCCGCTATCGTAAAAGGTGTCGCCCTTACCCTCTCTGTTGATCTTGTAGATCCTTCCCTTGCTCCCGGTCGCCGCAAACAGATTACCTTGCGCGTCAAAGGTCATATCCCAGATGAACTTGTCTTCCGGGTCGAAGAAGACACTGCCCTGGCCTTCGGCATTTACCTTGTAGATCCTGCCATCCGGCGAGGTTGCCACATACAGCGTCTGATCGCTGTCTAGCGCGAGGGCCAGGACATCGAGTTCTGCGGCATCAAAGAACAATGAAGAGGAGCCAGTGGCATCAATCTTGAAAACCTTACCGTCGTGGCCGGTCCCAACGAAGAGGTTCTTCTTGCTGTCGTAGACCGCTGACCAAATGAGGGCTTGGTCCAAATCAAAAACGGGATCGAACCGAGGAGATAAGGAGATCTTACCCTCGCTGCTAACTGACAGCCCTTTCAAGCTTCCCCTCGAAAATTCAGCAAAAGAGGAAGTATTCCAAAAAACGGGACTCACGGCCCAAGACGTTTCCGAGAAAAGGCTAAGCCACAAGGCGATAGAGAAAGTAAGTTTCATCGACGTTCCAAAACTGAGCGAAATACCTTCACGATCTCCTGTTGACGGTGACTAGAGAATTGCTGGTGTCCATAGAGCGAGAAGCGACCGATGCTGAGCGACGAAGTTGGATCATAAGGGAGATTCCGCTGGCGAGCGTACGGTTCCATTTCCCGATCCGATCTTTCGCGTTCCCGAATTGAGATGAACTCGTAAAGTTCAACTGCCTTGTCTGGCTCATCACCATAAGGAAAGAACCGAATTCCGCGCTCAGCGCCGGCATGCTTGAATCCGTGCCAGTCGTCCTGTCTTTGGAAAAGCCCTTTGTTCTGATATGACAGCAGGAGGTCTTGCAGCTGTAGATTGGGGAACTCGTTTTGTTGCTCGCAGCTAGCCAGCACGAAAAATACGACCAGCAACGAGGCTCTCCTGGTTTGCCAGCGAGCGAAATCAAGGGGGAAGTTTTGGCGTTCATGCTTATGATTGAAGAACATCTCCGGAATCCTCCTGTCACTCGGATACAGCACTTGCTTGTCCGACAGCTCTTCAAGGGTCCTCTTTGGAACACTTCGTCGTGCCAGAGGACTCGGGAGGCTTTCAGTTCTCAATAACTCAGTGAGCGAATGAAGCAGGAAGTGGGTTGGCTGTGGGAATTCAATCGGAAGCGGAATTAAGCGGAGGGGCCCGATTAGACCAGCCACTCCGCAGAATTCGTGTGGACCTAGTGCGCGACTCCTGAGGAATGATGTCGTTAACTTCTAGTGTCGTGCGATGGGGCGCAGGAGAGGATTGAAGGATGGAACGGTATTCTTGAGTGAGGAAAACCGGATCGCATCGAGAGTTGCTGCAATCAAAACCGGGTGCATCATTACTGGTGAGAAGTGTTGCCCACCACCAGCGGCTGCCCTGCTCAAAATGACCCTCGTCATTATTTAACCAAACCGCCGCTGGAGATGACGATGAGGCACTTACTATGACAAGGTCTTGATCATTGTCGGCGTCCACGTCGTGGGCAAAAATACTAAATTCGAAGTGGGATGCTTTAAAGGCGATGGAAGCAGGACGTTTTCCAGTGCTGAAGCCGATTTCCACCTGATAGGTTTGCCCATGATACGCACCACTAGCGAGGTCTGGTCGATGGTCGCCATCAAAATCTGCGCTTATCGATCTCGTGGGCAGAAAGCTGAAATCTTTCGACAATGAAGCCTGGTCGGCGAGAGCAATATCAGCGCCGAAGCCCGCCGCATGTGCCAACCCCGCCAAAAGAAGCAGAAACAACGGGACTGCGCATTTTAGTCGGTTAATGTACTTCATGCGGGCAGGATGATCTCACAGAGTGCGTTCACAAACGCGGAAAATGTATCAAGTCACCTTATGCTCTGTCAACTTCACGAAGGGCCCCAAGGGCCGGAGTGTGGTGAATCCTAGCGGTTCATGCGGGTCGATCCGTGCCGTTCTCTAAATGACTCAAAGACGAGCAGAGCATCTCATCATCTGGTGAAACACCCATCAGCCCTCCACAGAGTCGTATCATCTCCATGCGCCAAGCCGCCGTCCCATTGCCTAATAGTGTCTTACTCAATCCTGTCGATTATCCGCGACCCGTTCACTCATCTGCAAACCGGGCGTGATCACCATGAGCCCATGGCTTGGCTTTTTCAGCTTTAGGCTGAACTGCACCGCAGGAGAACCAGGCGGGAAAGCCATTCCAGAGTTGAGAGCCTGCAGGACCCCTGCAAGATCTATGAAGCCGGTCGCCGTCGTGCTCAGTAGTGTCTTGGCGTTGTCGATCACGTACTGTTTGCCTATTGACAGTCCGGCTGCCATCGGCCTTGGCGGGCCGGCTGGGGAAGAATTTGATCTAGTGCAGGCGAGGTGGGATATCCCACACTTGTGATAGAAAATCCAGCGATCATTGCTGGATCACCTGTGCAATTCTGTTTCTAACTGCCTCACTGTACCCTTCAACCTCATGGACGCTGAAGCCTCCCGCCCTGAAGGCATCTGCGATTTGCCGTGCTGAAAGCTGAGAAAGCAACCGACCTATCCACTCGACATCGTGACGAGGCAGGTCACTAGCAATGCTGGCGAGCCGTGTTCGTTGGATGTAACGAGGAAATGCAAAAACATGGAGCGAGGGCGGACGAACGGGTAGACGCAGATCCACTTCCTCCAAATCGGTCTTTCGAACGAACTTTGCCTTTTGGTATGCCTTTAAGTCAGCTTTCCTACGACGCCAGAGATCCGAATCCCCGAATGTTGCGCCCACATCACTGACAACGTAGTGATATTCATCGCCAATGCGATAGACATCATTGTTCGACTTTTTCAGGTCCCAGTTACTGATCAGCGACATCATCACGGCCAGACCATTCAGCTCGCGAGTGCCAACAAAAGGATTGCGATTCCAGCTCCAGTTCCCAATCTTCTGGGATCTTTTCAGTTGGCGCTCGAGCCTAGCCCCTCGGACCGTGCCTCCCTTCAAAACGAACTTCTGTCCGCGGTTTAGTTTTTTTAAACCTCGTACGGTGATCTCGGGACTGAAATAATCTTGATCTACCAGATAACCGACCGCCCATAATAATCGGGTAGCAGTGGTCTCGGACCTGGCTTCGGTCCCAAGCTTGACTTTCCACCTCTGACCTTGGGAATCTTCGACAAGGAACTTCGGATTTGTTCCACCCAAGTCCTCTTCGACAAATGTGAACCTCCCTCTGGGTTGATTCGCCTTACCCCCGACACCATAGACTAGGTCTCTCGACGCAATGTTGTCGGGGTGCCGCCACATAACTGCCCGAACACCATTGTGAGTTCGGTTCGTCGCTGGAACGATTCTCTTCGTGGTTCCAGCTTCGACAGGCATATTAGCCAGCGCCATCCCGAACAGGAGCATCGGGAGGTTTGTCTTCGTTCTCATTCTCTTCCAACGAGTCTTCGCTACCTTAGCCGGATTCACCATATCCCTTTTTTGACATTTATCGCTTTTCTGTACCGTTCAAAATTGACCGGCAGCACAGCGCCTTAAGTTGTGATGAAATCATGCTGAAGGCGATCAACATGGGTAGCGAATGTAGTCTTTCTGATAAGGAGCGGCTCTATTTCTGTCGCTCCTCTTTAGCGCGTTGCTTGTTATCTCCGGGGAAAAGAAGTGGCAGGATTCGCGAGCGACGCTTCGTCGACAAGGATCTTCTGTCATGGATAGAAGCACCCGGACTGAGCAGCAACCTGAACCATCTCCTTATTGTCGAGCCCTGCCATTCAATCTGCGCGCTCACACGATAAGTCATGCCTAAATACTCGATCAAATGTCCAACACCAGGCTGACGAATGCATTCTCAAGAAGGTTGAGAACCTGTGCACGCCGTGGCTCCGACATTTGTTGACATAGTCACTAGCCCTCCATAAAATGAGCGTCCATGTGCCGAGCTGCGATTCATTGCCTCATAGTTACCTTGGTGCTGGCGCTTACTCGCGACCCATTCACCCACCTGCATACAGGGCAGGACCATCACGCAGATGAGCCTGGGCATGAGCATTTAGCGCTGGGCTTCCATACCCATGTCGAGATGGCTTCATCTTTGCCTAATCATGATGACGAGCCAGAAATCGCTGCGACCAAGGCTTCTGCGAAAGCTCAACCGCTGAGCTTCTTCCAGTTTAGACCGGAGACTCCTCCGCCGTTGCCTGCTCTGATGCAGGAAGGGGCGGCACTGTTTCCCTTGGTCTGCTCGATTTCGAACTTGAGTGAGCCTCCTCCGCGGGCTCACGATCCTCCATTTGTTCATTCCTCCATCCCACGCTCCCCGCCCGTCTAGCCTGCCTTTGGCACGCCTTGCGCGTGCTGTCTCCAAAAACCCATCCCACTTCAAACAACGAGGTAAAGCCATGTCTTGTCGCACACGTCTGTGTGTCGCCTGGGCTGCTGTCTTCCTATGGTGCCCGTTCGGTGCAGCACAGGCTCTATCAGAGAAAGATCTCCTGAGACGGTTCAACGAAGAAAACCAGAGAGCCCGAGCGCTGGGAGCGCGTTCCGGAGCTGTCCAGGCTGAAATGAATCTCCGAACGCCGCCGCCCTTACCCGTAGTTTCCTACAGCCGCGAAGATGCTGCGGGGTCCAAAGAGGATTATCTGGTGATCGAGCAGCAGATCCCCTTGAGTGGCCGGCTGGCTCTGCTGCGCCAGGCCGGAGACGCGGCGGTCAATGCGCAAAGAGAGCAGTCGAACTATGCCCTGCACCTGCTCCACAGTGATTTGCGCTTGGCCTTCATTGAACTGTTGCTTTCACAACAACGTGAAGGGGCCATCCAGAAAAGCCTGACAGAGCTTCAAGAACTGGTGCGAGTTCTCCGCGAACGAGAGCGAGAGGGAGAGGGCTCCGCGTTCGACCGCCTGCGCGCCGAGCGCGAGCTGGCGGAGGTTCAGGCAGACTTGATATCCGCCCAAGCAATGACGGTTCGCTCCCAGACTCAGGTGGCCTCTTTTCTGGCCCCCGGGACGGAGTCGCGCTCACTTGCGGCACTGGGACAGATGGACATCGACAGAGCCTTGCCAGACCCGGTGACCCTGATCTCTCGTGCTCTCGAAGTTCGAGGAGATTACAAAGCCCAGGAACAGCAACTGCAGCAGCTCGTTTGGGAGCGGCGAGCGGCTGAGCGACTTCGGATTCCCGAGCCCGTTGTCAGCGCTGGCATGAAACGGGTCGCTACTTCCTCCTTTACGGACACCGGACACATCGTCTCGGTCAGTGTGCCGTTGCCATTCTTCAATCGCAGCCGGAGAGAAGCGGCCGTGGCCAACGCCAACTTCACGAGGACCCAGGCCGAAAAACAGGCATTGCAGCAACAGATTGCCAGCGAAGTAAAAGCGGCGTACGAGGCCACCGAGCAACGACGCCGGCTGGCCCAAGAGTATCGGCGGGAAGTTGGCAAAAAGAACATCGAGCTGACCCGTGTGGCCAGGATTGCCTACCAGGAAGGAGAACACAGAATCCTGGAGTTGCTGGATGCCTTTCGAGTCACCTTGGGTTCCGAGCTGCGGGCGCTGGACTTGGTTGCCGCTGCCAGACAAGCCGAGATTGAACTGGAACGTGCTGTAGGAGAGGAGGTCTTTCCGTGAAGAGAATCATCTTACTTCTGACCTTTTTCTATCTGCTGACAGGCTGCAAGAAGGAAGCCCCGCCGCCCAGGACTTCAGAAGACCCCAACCCCATTTCCGTAACGCGTTGGACCGATAAAACAGAACTGTTCATGGAATATCCGCCGTTGGTCGCGGGTGAGAGAGCGCGCTTTGCGGTTCACTTCACCGACCTAAGCACGTTCAAACCGGTCGCGAGAGGCCACGTCGTCATTCAGCTCGTGAGCACTGGAGGAGCCACCGAAGTTTTTGCAACCGATGCCCCCAGCCGGCCCGGCATCTTCGGTGTGGATGTGTCACCCAAAGCTGGCGGGACTTACTCCATGGCGGTACAGTTGAGTTCTCCGAATTTGCAGGACCTGCATGCCTTGGGCTCAGTGACTGTTTACGCAGATGCTGCACAGGCGGGAGCTGCGCCTCCCGAAGAGGAAGGCGAGTCTATCTCGTTTCTCAAGGAGCAGCAGTGGGCAATGGAATTCGCCACGGAGACAGCCCAAGAAAGAAGGCTTCGCCAGAGCTTCAAAGTGCCGGGTGCGATTCGTCCTCGCACGGGGGGTGAAGCCGAGGTGACTGCGTCCCTTGCCGGCCGCTTGTCGTCGAGCCATCTTCCTGCCGCCATTGGAACTCTCGTAGCGAAAGGTCAGGTAGTGGCTGCCTTGATCCCTCGAACGGCCAATCTCGCAGACCGGGCGAGCTTAGAGTTGGCTGTGTCAGAAGCGACGACAGCCCTGGGTCTGGCTCGAAAGGATCTGGACCGGGTGGAGCGGCTTCTGGCTGCGGGGGCCATTCCCGCCAAGCGAGTGGAAGAGGCCAAAGGCCGGGAGTCCATGGAAGCCGCACGGTTGGCTGCGGCCCAGCGCCGCCTGGATCAATACGAAACAACCCGGCAGGCAGAAGGCGAACCCGGCAAAGACGCTCTCTTTCTGCTGCGCTCACCCCTCTCTGGAGTTGTGGCAGAGGCTCACGCCACGGCTGGAGCCAGCGTCGAAGAAGGCCAATCGCTCTACAAGATAGTGGCCGTGGACACCGTTTATGCCGTCGCTAATGTCCCCGAAAGTCAAGCTGTTCGCCTCCGCCAAGTGTCAGGCGCCGAGGTCGAGATCCCTGGAACGGATAAGCCAGTGGTGTTGGGCAAAGCCATTTCGATTGGGCGCATTGTGGATCCGCAGTCCCGGAACCTCAATGTGATTTATGCGGCCAATAACTCCAAACGCCTTCTGGCAGTTGGCCAGTCTGTGTTCATTCGTTTGTACACCTCAGCGGCCGTAAACGCTACGGCAGTTCCAGCATCAGCTGTCATTGACGATGGCGGCCGGCCGGTGGTCTTTGTTCAGGTGACGGGAGAATCGTTCGAGCGACGGCCTGTCCGGCTGGGCAACCAGGATGCCGGTTACTTGCAGGTGGTCGACGGAATCAAACCTGCCGAACGCGTTGTCACCCAGGGGGCCTACCTGATTCGGTTGGCTGCTCTGTCAACCCAGATTCCTGCTCATGGCCACGTGCATTAAAAGGAGAACGCGATGATTGACAAGCTGATTCGCTGGTCCCTGCGGAATCGCACCGTCGTTGTTGCGCTGGCGGCGGCTTTCCTGATTTGGGGTGGGTACGTCATTATGGGGATGCCGCTGGATGTGTTGCCAGATTTAACCGCCCCGACGGTGACGATTCTGGTCGAGGGCCGCGGCATGGTTCCCACGGAAATGGAGTCGCTGGTGACGCTCCC
>Ga0187892_10009498_pt1 | contig 12781 bp, 10 predicted proteins | sample MA1701073metaG_FD_139345 | JGI IMG/M metagenome (GOLD analysis project Ga0187892, IMG submission 139345) | Bio-ooze microbial communities from a basaltic lava cave in the Kipuka Kanohina Cave System on the Island of Hawaii, USA - MA170107-3 metaG ...
CCCCCCCCGTGGTTTTCCTCAACGACCGCAGGAACCGCCAACCCCCAAATCATCCCCCCGGGGGAACTCCCTTTCTCCCCCGCCCCCTTTCCCTCCCCCCCCCCCCCCGAATTGCCGGCCATCGGAAGCGCACCCAACACCGCGCCACTTGCCCGCCGCTCGAACCGTGTGGTAGACCTAATCCCATGGACCCATCGAGCGCGCCCTTGTCCGGCTCCTCGATTCTCGAGGAGCGCGAGCGGAACCTCCTGCAGAGGCTCCGCGCCGGAGAGGACCGAGCCTACGAGGAGCTGGTCCGAGAGCACGGCGGGAGGCTTCTCGCGGTCGCGAGGCGGTTCCTGGCAAACGACGAGGACGCCCAGGATGCCCTGCAGGAAGCCTTTCTCTCCGCGTTTCGCTCCATCGACCGCTTCGAGGGGAACTCCCAGCTCGGCACTTGGCTCCACCGAATCGTCGTGAACGCCTCGCTCATGAAACTTCGGACACGGAAGCGGCACCGCGAGACCGGTCTGGACGACCTCTTGCCGCGGTTCCTCGATGACGGCCATCACGCCGAGCCCGCCACGGACTGGCGGCTGGAATCGCCCAGCGAAGCCGAACGAAAGGAGACCGGCGCCTTGGTGCGCAAGTGCATCGAACGATTGCCTCCGATGTACCGGACGGTCCTTCTCCTGCGGGATATCGAGGAGCTGAGCACCGAGGAGACGGCCCGCCACCTCGAAGTGACCCCGAACGCGGTCAAGGTCAGGCTCCACCGCGCCCGCCAGGCGCTCCGAGGCCTCCTCGACCCCTATTTCAGAGGTGGTGCCGCATGATGACCTGCCGCGAAGTCGTCGATTTCCTCATGGATTACCTGTCGGGCTCCCTCGCCGCGGCGGAACGGCGGGAGTTCGAGCGCCATCTCGAAGCCTGCCCGCCTTGCGTCTCGTTCTTGAAGACGTACGAGCGCACGGTGGCGCTGGGAAAGGAGGCGTTCAGCGAACCCGATTCCTCCGCACAGAAGGTGCCCGGGGAACTGGTGAAGGCGATTCTGGCGGCGAAAAGGAAGCGGTAGAGGAATTACCCCGCGACTCGCTCGCCAAGGTGGGGGGCGAAGGCCTCTCTCACTCGTTCGAATTCCCGCCCCAGTTCCGCTATGAGGTTTCCCGCGCCGGCGATGTCGCCTCCGCGGCCCAGGTCCTGGAGCTGCTTGTTGATCCCCGAGAGGCGTAGAGCGCCCACGTAGGCGCTGGATGATTTCAGGGAGTGCGCGGCTTCCTCCACGGCTTGGGCGTCGCCCGCGCTGAAACCGCTTCGGATGGCGGCGATGCGATCCGTGGAGTCCTGGATGAAATCGCCCAAGATGCCGCGGATGAATTCCCCGCCATCGTCTCCCGCGAGGTCCTGAAGCTCCTTGAAGGTCGCTTGGTCTATCGCAGGACCCGCATCCTGGGGACGGTTCGATCCAGTCTTCCCTGACTGCCCCTGCGTGTACTCCATGATGCCTTCCCTAAACTCCCCAAGAGATTACGGGTGGGGAGAAGCCCCCCACATCCCTAAATTTAGGATGATCCCGCCGGCGGGCAAGCGCCGGTAATCTTCGGGCCGGAGCTCCCGTCAGGAAGAGCCTCGGCGGGCACGAATCACCGTGTAGCCCCGCCGGGCCGCAATCTCGGCATTGCCGAAGACCACGTTGGCGATCTCCAGCGGCCGCTCCGCCGCCTTCGCGACGAGGAAAAGCTCTCCTCCTGGGGCGAGGACCCGAAGAGACTCGCGGATGAACAGCTCGGCGATGCGGAAGTCGGAAAAGTAGGGCGGGTTGGCGAGGACGGCGTCGAACGACCCGACCCGCAGCGAGGCGAGGTCCGTTCCGAGAACGGCGAGGGCCGAATTCGCGGCCCCGTTGCGAGCGATGTTGGCGCGGGCGACCTGAACGGAGCGGGCGCTGGAGTCGACGAGAACGGCGCGGCCGCCCGGAGAAGCGAGCGCGGCGGCGATCCCGAGGGCCCCCGAACCGCAGCCGAGGTCCGCGACGCGCACTCCCGTTTTGCCCTCGATAGTGGCCGAAGCCACTTCGGCCAGGGCGAGGGTGCCGCCGTCCAGGTCCCCGTGGGAGAAGACCCCGGGCCGCGTCTCCACATCGATCTCCCGGCCGAAGAGCCGCGCCGCGAATCGCCGGCGATAGTCGCGCTCGCGCGGCTCGCGGGCGTCCTGCCGCCGTGCGATGTAGACGCGGCCGTGCTTGTTCCGGACGTGGATCGTCGCGGCGCCGAAAACCTCGAGGATCTGGTCGTGGAGCCAGCGGTCGTTGGGGTTCTCCGTTCCGGCGAGCAGTTTCCCGCGAGGTTTGAGCGAGCGGTAAGCCTGGCGGATCCACTCGCCCGTCAGCATCGCGTCGCTCGATCGCTTGACGGGCAGGAAGACCCAGTCGAACCGCCCGGGCCTCTCCAGATCGGCTCCCAGCATCGCGCGGAAGTTTCCGAGGCCGTTTGCGGCGGCGGCGGCGAGGGCCCGGCGATGATCGTAGGCATCGAGATGGAATTGCTCGACTCGGGCTTGGGGGGCGATCCGGGCGGCGGCGAGGGAGACGACCCCGCCGCGTCCGCCCACGACGAGGACATCGCCGCCGAAGTCCGGACTCAGGGCGCCGATGACCATGCGCTCGGGCCCATGGACGCCGCGTGAAGACTCGATGAGGAGCCTGCCGCCGAGGAAGCGATCCTCCTTCAGATCGGCTCCATCGCGGCCGAGCCGGATCCGGACCGCCTCGGGGTGGGAAGGACCGATTCGCTTCAACGGCTCGCGTGGTCGCTCCGATCGCTGCATGGTTCTTCGCTGATATAGTTCGGGCGCTGTTTCGGGCCTCGCTTCGAGGCACCTCTCGGCTTTTTCTTCCGTCCCCTCTCCTTGTGAGGGCCGGAGCGGAATTGTAGGATCTTTTTCCCATGGCGCACCCCCCTCGTCGGCCGGATTCGCTCCGGCCGGGTTCCGCGGCGGTGGTTTGCACCGGCGGAGCGGCGACCCGATTCGAGACTCGGCCGCGTCCTCGACCGGGGCGCGGGGAGATGGTTCTGCGGCTCCGCGGCTGCGGACTTTGCGGGACGGACCTTTTCAAGCTCGCCCATGGGGCCGCAGCTCCAGGAACGGTTCTGGGGCACGAGGTGGTCGGGTCCGTCGAGGACCTGGGCGAGGGGACGGCCGGCTTCGATCTCGGCGACCGGGTCGTCGTTCCCCACCACGTCCCCTGCGGGAAGTGTCCCCTCTGCGAGCGCGGCAGCGAGACCCTCTGCGCCGCCTTCCGCGAGAACCTTCTCGACCCCGGCGGATTCAGCGAGCACATCCGCGTCAAGGAGCGCGCCGTGAAGCTCGCGGCGCGGAGGATTCCCGACGGCATCGCCGACGAAGCGGCGGTCTTCATGGAGCCGGCGGCGTGCGTCCGGCGCGGCGTCTCTCGCGCGGGGCTTCCACCCGAGGAAGCGAAGGGCTGTGCGGTCGTTCTCGGGGCCGGCAGCATGGGGCTCCTCCACCTCCTCGTCCTCAAGGCGCTTCAACCGGGGCTTCGGGTCCTCGTCTCGGACACGGTTCCCGAGAGGCTCGGCCTCGCGGAGCGGCTCGGCGCCGCGGCGGCGAAACCTCCGGGCGAGAGCGGCATCGCGGCGGCCGTGCGCGAGACCACGGCCGGCCTCGGCGCCGATGCCGTGTTCGACACGGTAGGCGGCGCGGCGCTCCTCGATGCGGCCCTGGACCTGACGCGCGAGGGGGGTACGGTGGTCCTCTTCGCGCACGCATCCGGCGGCGAGCGGGCCCGCTTCGACCTCAACCGGCTCTTCAGGCACGAGCGCCGCGTCGTCGGCACGTACTCCGGCACGGTGGGCGATCAGGAGGAGGTCTTCCGGATGATCGCGGCCTGCCGGCTCGACCCGCGTCCCCTCATCACCCACAAGCTGCCGCTCGGCCGATTCCAGGAGGCGGTCGAGCTGACCCGGGCGCGGCGGGCGCTCAAGGTGCTGCTCGTCCCGGAAGGCGAGGAAGATCGATGACCGCTCCCCGCCTCCAGCGGACGGTGTTCCTCCTCGGGCCGGAGCACGTCGAGCTGCGCGAGGTCCCCGTGCCGGAGCCCGGGCCGGGCGAGATCGTCGTGGCGATCGGCGCCGCGACCACCTGCGGGACCGACGTGAAGGTGTTCCGGCGCGGCGGCCACCCGCGGATGCTCAAGGTCCCCACTCCGTTCGGCCACGAGCTGGCGGGCACGGTCTCGGCCGCGGGCGCCGGCGCGGGCCGCTGGAGGGCCGGCGACCGCGTCGTCGTGGCCAACTCGGCCCCGTGCGGAGAGTGCGAGTACTGCCGCTGGGGCCGCGAGAACCTCTGCGCGGACCTTCAGTACTTGAACGGCGCCTTCGCGGAGTTCATCCGCGTGCCGGAGCGGTTCGTGCGGCGCAACACACACGCGATCCCTGAAGGGCTCCCCTTCGAGGTCGCCGCGATGGCGGAGCCGCTCGCTTGCGTGCTCCACGGCATCGACGCGTGCGACCTGCGCGGGCCGACGGACGCCGTCGTCTACGGCGCGGGACCGATCGGGCTCCTCTTCACGGCCGCGCTGGCGGCGCTGGGGCACCGAACGACGGTCGCCGACCCGAATGCGAGCCGCCTCGAGGCCGCGCGGCGGCTCGGCGCGGCCGGCGCGGAGCGCATCGAGCGCGGAGGCAAGCAGGCGGAACGCGTGAGAGCTCACGCGGGCCACGCGGCCGGCTTCGCGGTGGCGATCGACGCGACGGGGCTGCCGGAAGTCTGGGCGGACGCGATCGACTCCGTCCGCCCCGGCGGGCTCGTCAACCTCTTCGGCGGCTGCGCCCCGGGCACCGCGGTGAGCCTCGACACGCACCGCATCCACTACTCCGAGATCGCGATCAAGGGCGTCTACCACCACCGCCCGGCCACCGTCGCGCGCGCTCTCGAGCTGCTCGCTCAAGGCGCCTTCGACGCGAGGATCCTCCTCTCGGCCGAGAGGCCCATCGAGGAGCTGGAAGAGGCCCTGCGAAGCATGATGCGCAAGGAGGCGCTGAAGGTGGTGATCAGGCCGGCGCCATCTCGATGATTGCTGCGAAGATCACTTCTTGGCTGCGGCGTCCTTGGCCGGGGGTGAGGCTCCGGCGGCAGCAGCCTTCTCCGTACCACTCAACTCCAGCTTGACGCTCTCGAGGTCGACCTCGATCTTCTTCGGCGGCGCCGGTGCCGGAGGACTCGGCGTGGGGGGTACCTTGAAGTGGGGATCCAGATCGACGGGGATGACGGCGGTCTGAACGATATTGCTCCCATCCGGCTTGGGGGGGTCCTCCCCGACAACGAGGGCCGCCTCGAGGAAAGCGCGGACGATCTTGCCGGCGCCCTTCTTGACATCATCGGGCGAGAGAGCGACCGAGAGGTCGAGATGGTTCGTTTCGTATGTGCGGGAAAGGTCCCCTCGCCCCTGGAGCCGCCAGGCGTCGGCAGGCCGGCCATGCTGCTTTCCGCCCGAGAGTCGAACGTACACGGAGGCTTCGCTCGGGTACGGTCCCCCGCTGCGAGGCGGAATGAGTCGCGGGGCTAGAAGCCGGAAGCCGATCGCCGCACTGCAACTGGCGATCGCGCTGTACGAGGCGTCATTCGATTGCGTCTTGAGCCTGGCCGCTTTTTGTCGAAGCGGATCGAGTCTACTGGCCCGATCCTTTCGCTTCTCCTCGGCCTTCTTGATGTTCTTGCGGAGCCGCTTCTTTTCGGCCGAATCCACTTCGTCCTCGAGCTTCTTGCGAAGCCCGTTCAGCTCTTGATCCGCCGCCGCCAGCTCCTCGGAAGCCTTCTTGACTTGATCCTCCGCGTTCGCGACCGATTCCAGCAGCTTCTGCGGGGCGGCAAAATCGCCCCAGTAGTAGCCGAAGGCTGATGCGATCTCTAGCTTCTTGTGCGAAGGCCCGAACCATGGGGGAACGACGCAGACCTTGTTCTCTTGTCCCTTGGCGACATTCGGGTCATTGCAATCCAGTCTTTCGTAAGGGCCAGAGCTGAAGAATCCCCAGAAGCGACGTGCCGTGATCCCACTCGCGGTTTCGTAGAGGGCGGGGACGAAGTAAGCTCCGACACCGACGGTGCACTGCCGAGGTCTGAAGGGCAACGTAAGCTCTTGTTCGAGCTTTTCCGCTTCTCGGACAAGTTTGGCGTCCACTCCGGCCTCCTGCATGAGGGTCGTCAAGGGCTCCTGCACGAGTCCCGGGGCGCCGGGTCCAATTCTCGATTTAATGGCCTGGGACCATTTCGGGTCTGATTCACTCTTACTTGCCAGTTTCCTATTCAGCTCGTCGATGAAGGGCCTCTGCTTCTCCTGGATTGCGACAAGGCGGTCCTCGTCCTTTCGCGAGATCATTCCCAGAGATTCCTTCTGAAAGCGTTGCTTCTTCTTACCTTCCCTGACCCGTCGCTGGATTGTGTTCTTGACCAGGACGAGGGCCGTGAGCATTCGGCTCGTCGGCTGGAGGTCCTGGGCCCTCTTCGCCGGAATGAACGACGGCCGGAAGCGGATGCGGGCCTTATTCGAGGCCGGGTAAGCGACGATGAGGGTCTTGTTGGCGCGGAGGCCTTCCAATCTCTCGGCGAGCTGGCGGATGTACTGCACATCCAGCCGTCCCGCGACCGACTGGAATCCTCCCTCTCCGGTCAAGGCCCCGGTGAAGCTCTCCAGGGCCGCCGACAATTGCTCGATCGTCTGGGAAGTCTCCGGAGGAATGACGGTCAGGACCTTGTAGTCGTCGTGGAATTCTCTGTCGATCACTTGCACATCGCTTTGACCGCTGAACTCCATCTCCACGACGGCTTCCGAAGGGTGGTACCGCGTGTACCAACCCGGCTCTGCCGAGACGGTGAAATGAACCTTGTAGGGCACGTAGTCGCTGCCGTCGTCGTAGCCGTATCCGTCGACGTTGAAGTACTCCTCGAGGTTGACCATCAGGGTCTTGTAGGCGGCGACGAGCGTTGCCACGTCGTCCGGGGGAAGCGTGAATTCTCCAACCTCGTTGCTGAGGAGTTTGACGAGGGCGTTCTGAACGGGGTCGGGCACGGCATCGACCGGAAGGGGTTCCGAAGGAGCCTCGGGCGACGTGAATGTCCGCTTGCGCTGCCGATCGAGCTCCTGCTTGAACTCCTGGGCCTTCAGAGACTCTGTGATCGTCTCCGACTTCTCAAGCTGGGGTCCGGCAAACCGCGCCTGGAGGGCGGTCTTGAGGGCCTCGTACTTGAGGAGCGAAATCCCGACCGAAGGTTTCTGGAGCTGCGCGGCCAGCTTCTCCTCGTCGCGGAGGAGGCCGAACTTGAGGCGCTTGTCCCCTTGAACGGAGCCCTCGAGTGGGATGAACTGCGGCGTCGAGATCGTCACGTAGCCGATGGCGTCGTGATAGGCTTCGGGGTTGTTCCTGGAAGGAAGGCTCACGCAACCTGCAAGGATCGACGCTGCCGCCAGCGGCCATAGCTCTATGCCACATCTCCCCATCCCATTCATGACCCCTGGCCTCCCTGTATCGAACTCTTACCCGGGATAGATTCGGACTGGGCCCCCTCTGGGCAGGAAGAGAATCTAACGCGCCAGTAGATCCTTCACAATGCCCTTGTGAACCCCGCCGCCACTTCTCCTCGAACCAGCTCCTGCCACATCCCGTTGTCGGGCATGCGGAGGAGGTAACCGTTCACCACGCAATCCTCTCGGAGCGAACCAGGCACTCACCACGGAGTGCTTCATCCCCGCTTGGCGCGGGTCATTCGCCCTGGAAGGCCCTGTTCTGGGAGCCTGCGTGGCGACTGAACGCGCAGATTGTATCCGTTCCGGGCCGCCAGGCCCGGTGAACGGTTACCGGAGGAGTTCCTCGGCGGACACGGGCCGGAGGACGTTTTTCATGGCTACCTCCTGGCGGAGATTCCTAACGCCGCATGTGGAGGACCGCCACCGGCTGCGGCGGCGCGGGTGCATCAACGTAACCGCGAAGAAAGTTAACCGCAGAGGACGCAGAGGATCGCAGAGGGACCGATTCGCCGTCAACGAGTTCCTCCGTACTGCCGACCCTCGAAATCGTCGCGGTGCGCAAACATTTTCAGAAGGATCGAAGCAACCCCGGCTCGGGAAGCCGCTCACCGCTGCCGCTCCCGTCCGTCCGTTCCCGGCTGACGCTGGCGACCGCCGTTGCTCGAGCGGCCCCTTCCTCGATCGGGTTTATTCGCCGGAAGAATCGACGGAACCGCAGTTGTGTTCCTGCACCCCGGCGGTGCGGGTCACGACTCGGGAGCACCTGGCGGTTCTCTCTCGCCCTTCGCGACGAATTCCGCCGCGACGAGGTCTCCCGTCACATTGAGGACCGTGCGGCACATGTCGAGGAGCCGATCGACGCCGAGGATGACGACGATCCCCTCCGGCGGCGCCCCCACGCTTGCGAGGACGGGCACGATCAGCGGGATGGAGCCGCCGGGGATGCCCGCCGTGCCGATGCCCGCGAGGACCGACATCGCCAGGATGAGGATCTGGCGGTCCAGACCGAGCGGCACGCCGAAAAGCTGCGCGATGAAGATGATCGTGATTCCCTCGAAGAGCGCCGTCCCGTTCTGGTTGAACGTCGAGCCCATGGTCAGGACGAAATTGGCGAGATTCGGGGGAATCCTGAGCTTCTCCTTGGCGACCTGGAGCGTCGTGGGCAAGGTCGCGTTCGATGAGCTCGTCGAGAACGCGGTGACCATGACCGGCCGGATGCGGAGGAAGAAATCGAGCGGACTCCGGCCGCACGCGAGCTTCAACACGAGGGGATAGACAACAAACTGTTGGATGGCGAGGCCCGCGAGGACCGTGAGGACGTAGCTCCCGAGCGCCCGGAGGATCGGAAAGCCCATGCGCGCCGTCATCGAGAAGACGAGCGCCGCGACGCCGAGCGGCGCCAGGCGCAGGGCGAAGCCGACGAGCCAGAAAGAGATGTCGTAGAGCCCTTCGAGGAACCCGACGACCGCTCCCATGCGGGTCGAGCCGCTCGCGCGAATCGCGATGCCGAAGAGGATCGCGAAGAAGAGAACGGCCAGCATGTCGCCATCGAACGCGCGGGCCATGGCCTCGACCGGATTTCGCGGGATCACAGCCGCGATGAAGCTCTCCAGCTTCGGCCAGGCGTCGCCCTCCGCAGCCGTGCGGGCGGCATCGACGTCTTTCGCCGACGCTTCGGCGAGGAGCTTGGCCCTCGTTTCTTCGCTGACGGCGGAGCCGGGGCGGACCGTGTTCACGAGAACGAGGCCGATGCCGACCGAGATCCCGCTCAGGAGCAGGGCCACGATCAGCGTCTTCACGCCGACCTTCCCGAGCTGCTTGATGTCCCCCAGCTCGTGAACCCCCAGGGCGAGACAGGAAAAGACCAGAGGGATCACGGTCATGAAGAGAAGGCGGAGGAAGATTCCGCCCAGGGGCTGGATCACACGGCGCACGGACTCATCGAGTCCATCCCGCCATCCGGCCAGGGGAGCACTCGGGGCGGTCAGACCGTTGGCCAGGAGGCCCGCCGCGAGGCCGAAGAGCAGCCCCCCCAGGATCCATTGGTGCTGCCGGTTCCGCCGCGGGCCGGTTCGTTGTTCATCCATGGTCGGGCGGACACTGTAACGGGACCAGGCTTGGCGCACCATGCGGTAGGAGAAAAAGGGGTGTCTGAACGGCACCGCGAGCCTCCTGACGTCTGCGACGGCCGAGGAAGGGAGTCACCGGCAGAGGACGCAGAGTTACGCAGAGGGGGGATTCCGCTCCTCCGCGATACTCTGCGTTCTCTGCGGTCGTCCCTCGTTGTTTGGGAATTTAGAGAGCGCGCAGCTACCTACATGCAACCCGGGAAAAAGAGAATCCCGGTGCCGGAAAACTGCCTGTACAATCGTCCGGCCTGTGTCGGGAAGTGTTCTGAGGATCTGGAGATCTGCATGAAGCAGCGTGTGCCGCCGGGGCGGGTTTGTCGGCTCGTTGGTCTCTTCTCTCTTGCCGCCTCAACTTCGGCGAGCGGTCTCACCATCACGGAGATCCACTACCAGCCGCCCGCCGGCGGTCCGAACCTTCAGTTCGTGGAGGTCTATAACGACGCCGCGACGGTGCTCGACATTTCCGGCTACACGTTCACGGAGGGTATCCAGTTCTCCTTCCCCGAGGGGACCTTCCTCCCGGGCCGCTCGTACATCGTGGTCTGCGCCGATGTCGCCGCCGTCGAGGCGAGGTACGGCATCACGAACGCGATCGGGAACTTCGTCGGAGCCCTGGAGAACCACGGGGAGACCCTGAAGCTGGCCAACGCTTCGGGCATCGAGCTGGTGGAGGTCTCCTACCGCGACCGCGGGAAGTGGCCAGCGGCCCCGAAGGGGACCGGACACGCGCTCTCCTTGCGCCAGCCAACCTCGACCCGGACGACGGGCCGAACTGGGTGCCCAGCGGCGAGCTGGGCGGGACCCCGGGCCGGCGGAACTTCCCCCCTTCGACTGCGGGGTTCGAGGATACGGAGATCATCGCCCGCGGCGCCGTCTGGAAGTATCAGAAGGGGACCGCCGAATTCTCGAGCCCGATCACGGCCTGGCGCCAGATCGGGTACAACGACGCCGCATGGCTCCAGGGGCCGACGGGGATCGGCTACGCCGACGGCGACGACGCTACCGAGCTGCTCGACATGCAGAACAGCTACTGGTCGATCGCCGCGCGAAAGAGCTTCACCCTGACGGCCCCCGAGATCGCCGCCATCCAGAGCCTTGTCCTCTCCATCCGGTTCGATGACGGCTTCATCTGCTACTTGAACGGCGAGGAGGTGGAGCGGGACTTCCTCGGGAACGACGGCGAGAACACCCCGTTCAACACTCCCGCAGGCCTCCACGAAGCAGACGTCGAGAACGAGTACCCCCTCGACAAGACGAAGCTCAGAGTCGGCACCAACGTGCTCGCGATCCAGGTGCACAATAACCAGATCGGGAGCAGCGACCTGAGCTTGATCCCGCGCCTCATCTCCCGCCGGACGATCGCCCCGGGGTCAACTGGAGGCCCACCCGTCGTCATCAACGAGCTGTTTTCGCGGACGGATGGCGCCCGCTGGGTCGAGCTGTACAACCCGGGCGCCGCCGCGATCGACGTGGGTGGGTTCCACCTCTCGAACGATCCCTCGAACCTCGGTCTGGCGACGCTGGCCGCCGCTTCGATCTCCGCCGAAGGGTTTCTGACTCTGACCGAGGCGGATCTCGGGTTCCCGCTTGCGGGCCCCGAGGTCCTCGTCTTCCTTTCGCGGCCGGACCTGAGCGGCGTGGTCGATGCGCACCTCTTCGAGACCCCCGAGACGCCCGACCGGATCGGCACGAGCGATGCCCGCTTCCCCGACGGCGGCTCGAGCTGGGTTTTCTCGGACACGCCGACTCCCGGAGCGCCCAACCGGCTCGACGTCGAGACGAACGTCGTGATCAACGAGATCATGTACGACGTCCTCGAGAGCCGCGACGCGACCGGTGGGGCGGTCGATGTGCGGCCGGGCGAGTACATCGAGCTTCACAACCGCGGCGCGGCGGCGGTCTCCCTCGATGGATGGGCGTTCACGAAGGGCATCGACTTCGCTTTCCCGTCCGGGACCACGCTCGAGCCGGGCCAGTACCTCGTGGTGGCGGAGGACCCGGCCTACATCAAGGCGACGTACGGCCTCTCGACGGTCCTCGGACCCTGGGAGGGCGGCCTTCAGAATAACGGCGAGACGATCCGCCTCGAAGATGCGCTCGGCAATACCGCGAACGAGGTCAAGTATTTCGGGGGCGGCGAGTGGTCCGATCGGGCCGATGGAAAGGGCTCCAGCCTCGAGTTGATCGATCCGTGGCAGGACAATTCGGTCGGATCGGCGTGGGAAGGAAGCGATGAGACGGCCAAGGCGCCGTGGGTTCAGCTCTCCTACACAGGGTCTTACTCATCGAGCGGCGAATCGGTCTTCCACTTCACGCCGATGCAGGACGGAAGCTTCCTCTTCGACGACGTCGAGATTCTGCGCGGCGCCACGAACTACATCTCCAATCCCGGGTTCGAAGCGAACACGTCTCCTTGGGTGATCCAGGGGTCCCTCGTCCACTCGCGGCGCATCACCGGTCAGGCTCACACGGGGAACGCGTGCCTCGAGGTGATCGCGACCGCGGGCGGGGACATGCGCGTCAACCGCCTCTGCATCCCGACGACTCCGGTCCTTTCGGCCGGCGCGTACACCGTGCGCTTCTGGGCTCGCTGGCTCTACGGCGGGAACCTCATCCTCGCCCGTGGATGGGACAACGCGATGGCCCGCTCGCTCTGGATGACCGTCCCGCGCAACCTCGGAACTCCCGGGTCCGAAAACAGCGCCACGGTGAAGGCGCGGGCCGGCGGCGGCTCCGTCAACCTCGGGCCCGTGATCGGCGCCGTGAACCAGAACCCCGCCCGTCCCGGCGGGGGCGAGCCTGTCACGATCACCGCCACGATCTCGGACGCCGACGGCGTCGATACGGCGGCCGTCCACTACCGCCTCGGCTCGCCTACGGGGGGCGCTTTCACTCAAGTCGCGATGAACGACGCCGGAACCGGAGCCGACTCCGTTGCGGGGGATGGGATCTTCAGCGCTACTCTGCCGGGTCAAAACTCCGGCGTGAAGGTCGTTTTCTTCATCGAGGCCACGGACGGTGCGTCCAAAACGCGCCGAAACCCCGTCCAGGCCCCGGGGAGGACTCTCCTCTATCAAACGGCGGGCCCGATGGGCGGTTCGCTCCTCGGCTACCGTCTCTCGCTCGACGA
>Ga0187892_10009500_pt1 | contig 12779 bp, 11 predicted proteins | sample MA1701073metaG_FD_139345 | JGI IMG/M metagenome (GOLD analysis project Ga0187892, IMG submission 139345) | Bio-ooze microbial communities from a basaltic lava cave in the Kipuka Kanohina Cave System on the Island of Hawaii, USA - MA170107-3 metaG ...
CCTCGAACATCATGTCGCTCGGAGGCATTGCGATCGCCATCGGCGCGATGGTGGATCAGGCCGTGGTGATGGTCGAGAACGTCCACAAGAAACTCGAACACGCGCCGCCCGACCTCGACCGGGCGGGCCGTCGCGAAATCATCATCGGCGCGTGCAAACAACTCGGCAAACCGCTGTTCTTTGCGCTGCTGATCATCACAGTCAGCTTCATGCCTGTGTTCACGCTCGAAGCGCAGGAAGGACGGCTGTTCAAGCCGCTGGCATTCACCAAGACCTTCTCGATGGCGTGGGCGGCCTTCCTTTCGATCACGCTCGGTCCGGCGCTGATCGTCTGGCTGACGCGACGGAAAGTGGTGCCCGAGAACCGTCACCCGATCAGCCGGTTCCTGCAACGCATCTATTATCCGTGGGTCAGCGCGTTGATGCGCCGCCGGGTGCTCTCCATCGCCATCGCGGTGGTGGCCGTGGCTTCGTCGGTCCCGATCTTCCAGAAACTCGGCTCGGAATTCATGCCGCCGTTGAACGAGGGCACGATCCTCTACATGCCGACGACGCTGCCGACGATCTCCATCACCGAAGCGACGCGACTCATGCAAATCCAGGACCGTCTCCTCAAGCAGTTCCCGGAGGTATTGACCGTCCACGGTAAAGCGGGCCGGTCCGAAACCGCGACCGATCCCGCGCCGATGGAGATGTTCGAAACGGTTGTGCAACTGAAGCCCGAGAGCGAATGGCGGCCGGGGATGACGTACGAGAAACTGACCCAGGAAATGGACGCCGCACTGAAGCTCCCCGGCCAGGTCAACGCCTGGACCATGCCGATCAAAGCGCGCATTGATATGCTCACCACGGGCATCCGCACGCCCGTCGGCATCAAGATCTTCGGCTCGGACCTCAACGAGATCGCCAAGCTCGGTGAACACCTCGAAGCAGTGTTGCGCGACGTGCCGGGAACGCGCAGCGTGTTCGCCGAGCGCGTGACGGGCGGCTACTTCCTGGACATCATCCCCAACCGTCGCGAGATCGCCCGGTATGGACTGAACGCCGAGGACGTATTGATGATCGTCGAGACGGCCATCGGCGGCATGGCCATCGACCGCACGATCGAAGGTCGCGAACGCTACACGATCAACGTGCGCTATGGTCGGGAGCTGCGGGACGATCCAGAGAAGCTCAAGCGCGTGCTGGTGCCGATAGAGATGAATGTGGGAGGCGCCTCCGCGCGCCGATCTACGATGAGCGACGAAACCGGCCGGCGCGCGGAGGCGCCTCCCACATTGACTCAGATTCCGCTCGGGCAATTGGCCGACATCGAGATCAAGAGCGGCCCCATGTCCATCAAGGACGAGGATGGAAGTCTGACCGGCTGGGTCTATGTCGATATGGCGGGACGCGACATCGGCAGCTTCGTGGCGGATGCGAAGAAGGCCGTCCGCGAGAAGATCGAGCAGGCGGGTCTGTTGCCATCGGGTTATCGGCTCGTGTGGACCGGTCAATACGAATACATGTTGCGCGTCCAGGAGCGGCTCAAGGTCGTGTTGCCGCTGGCGCTGGCGTTGATCTTCGTGCTGTTGTACCTGAACTTCAAGTCCGTGCCGCAGGTGCTGATCATCTTGTTGTCCGTGCCGTTCGCGCTCACGGGCAGCATCTGGATTCTGTGGCTGCTCGACTACAACCTGAGCATCGCTGTGTGGATCGGGATCATCGCGCTGGCGGGACTCGCCGCGCAGACCGGCATCGTCATGATCGTCTATCTGGACGAAGCCTTCCACGCCTACCAGCGCGCGGGCAGGATGAGAACGCAGCACGACCTGTTCGAAGCGATCACTTACGGCGCGGTGCAGCGGGTGCGTCCGAAACTGATGACGGTAATGACGATGCTCTTGGGGTTGCTGCCGCTGCTCTGGGCGCACGGCGCGGGCGCGGACGTGATGCAACGCATCGCCGCGCCGATGATCGGCGGGTTGATCACGTCGTCGATCCTGACGCTGGAGATCGTGCCGGCGATTTATTCGCTCTGGCGCGGGCGGCAGGTCGAGTGGGTGAGGGGCCCGCGTCCACCGAAGAAGACCTGGCATCAACTCAACGAAGAATTTCGCAAGATGGAGGCGAGTGGAAACACGAGTTGAAGCCGGGGTGCGTCGGGCGTATGAATGAAACGCACCCATGAAGCGATTCGGTGTCGTACTCCTGGCGCTGGCGTTGTTCGCGATTTCATGCGATCGCGCCGCGAAATCATGCGCGGTCTGCCAGCGGGACGAATGCACCGGGCTCGCGTTTCGCATCACCCTGGAGAACGGCAAGTCGGTCGAGACTTGTTGTCCGCGCTGCGGGTTGCATTTCATCAAGGAATCGAGAGAATCATCTTTTCTAATTCAGGCCACGGATTACGCCGGCGGCAAATGGATGGATGCGAACTCGGCGACGTACGTCTCCGGCAGCGATGTCTCGCATTGCGCGGCGGGGGAAGTCAAACACGACGCGCAGGGCTGCTGCTACTTCAAGGGCTTTGACCGCTGCATGCCGAGCGTGATCGCGTTCCAGTCGCAGGACGACGCGCGGAATTTCGCGAAGGAACACGGCGGCACGGTGGTGGCGTTTGACCAGCTTGCGGCGAAGTAGGTCGGCCATTCCTGGCCGACCCGTCTGGCCCAAATCAAACGCACACCCGGAGAGAGTCGGCCAGGAATGGCGACCTACTTTTCACTCGCGTTTGCGGACTCGCCGTGTAGATTGGGCGCCGTGAAAGGACTGCGACTGAACAACGAATCATGGCAGGCGCCGGTGATCGAAGCGGCTCGACACGACGGCGATTTTGCCGGTCTCCTCAAGACCCGGGGCCTTCTTCAGCAACCGCCCGCCATCGCGCCAAGCGTAGCGGGCAGAGAATACGCGGACACGCACGGCACGACCATCCTCGCGATCAAGTACAAGGACGGCGTCGTCGTGGCAGGCGACCGGCGGGCCACGGCGGGCAACCTTATCATGTACGACCGCGCCGACAAAGTGCTCCCGCTCGACAAGCATTCCGTGCTGGCCATCTCGGGCGCGCCGGGCGTGGCGACGGAGATCGCGCGGGTCTTGCAACACTCCTTCAAATACTACCGGCGCAGCCAGCTTCAAGACCTGAGCCTTGCCGGCAAGGTGCGCTCGCTTTCCAAACTGCTCCGCGACAACCTGCCGATGACGCTGCAGGGCGTGGGCATCGTCGTCCCGATCTACGCATGCTACGATGCCGGCAACGGCACCAACGGTGGGGGCAAAGTGTTCTTTTACGACGCGATGGGCGCGCAGTTCGAAGCCGTGGATTACGCGACGACCGGCTCCGGATCCATGGCCGTGCGAAGCGTCCTGTTCTACCTGAACAACTGGGGCCCGAAACCTCTGGCGAAGATGGCCGAGAACGAAGCGATCCTGACCGCCTTGCGTCTGTTGAACACTGCCGCCGAGTCGGACAACGCCACGGGCGGTTACAACCCGAAGTCGAACGTTTTCCCGAACGTCAAGCTCATCACCCGCGAAGGCACGCGCGACGTGCCGGAGACGGAGATGGCAAAACTCTACAAACAGAAAGTGTAAGCAAGTGCCTGAGTGCGTAAGTGCCTAAGTGTCCAAGTGCCCAGGTGCCTGAGTGCGTAAGGCGCCGGACATGTGTTGCAGGGCACTCAGGAACTTTAGACACTTAGGCACTTAGGCACTTAAGCACTTAGACACTGATTATGATTGACGAACCCTATCGTTGGCTCGAAGCGATTGCGAACCGCCGCGAGTACATCCAGGACCAGCTCAAGGGCGGCAGCCCGATCATGCTCGTCAGTTACGACAGCGGACTGCTGCTGGCCACCATCGGCCGCGAACACCAGAAGCTCTTCGAGGTCTATGACCGGATTGCCTTCTCCGCCATCGGACACCCCGCCGACATCGAAAAGCTGCGCTTGCTCGGGATCAACGACGCCCATGTCGAAGGGTTCACGCGCGCCACCGAGGATGTGTCGGTCCGTCGCATCGTGAATTTCGTCGTCAGCCCCACAGTGAAGGCATCCTTCGAACAGATTTTCGCCGCGCCGTTCATCGTGCGGATGCTGTTCGCGGAATTGGGAGAGAGCGATGAGGAAGACATCGTGTGCAAGATCGACTACGACGGTTCATTCCGGGTGAAATCCGGCAGCGAGAACAGTTATCTATTCGACGTCGTGGCCGGCACGCCGCAACTCGAATCGGCGATGATCGACTGGCTCAAGGACAAACTCGGCGACCGTCGTCTTTCGCGCGACGAGGCGTTGGAACTGGCGCTCGAAGCCTGGATCGTTGCCCGGCACACCACACTCGAAGGTGAAGGTGACAAACTGGAAGTGCGTTTGCCCCAAAATTTCGACGCCCGCAAGGCGCTCCGGGAAGAGGTCAAGACCGGCACGATCGAAGCCGCCGTGCTCGATCGATCGCGTCCCGAGGACAGCAAGTTCACGCGGCTGACCGAGAAGGAGTTTCGGGATGTGCTGAAGTAAAGCGTAAAACGTAAAACGTAATTTTCCGCCTCCTTTACGTTTTACGCTTTACGTTTTACGCTTCCCCCATGAACCGCATCGTCGGCATCGAGACCGAGTACGGCTGCCTTGTCACCACCGAAGACCGCCAGGGCGGGCCGGACGTGTTTCCGATTCGCGTCAAGAACCACATCTTCAAGACGGAACGGCTCGGGGCCATCGACCTGCACTACCGCGACTACGAGGAACCGCCCGGCAACGGCGGCTTCCTGCTCAACGGCGGACGCCTCTACCTCGACATGGGCCACATCGAGTACTCGACGCCGGAATGCCGGAACCTGCACGATATCCTTGCCTACGATCGCGCGGGCGATCTGATCCTGCAGAACGCGCTCGACCGGATGGGGCTCGGCGACTCGGTTTGTTTCATCAAGAACAACATCGACCACTACACCGGCGCGACGTTCGGCTGCCACGAGAACTACTTGATGCGGCGCGAAGCGCACTTCACGCCGCAAATGCTCGGCGCGCTGCTTTCGTTCCTCGCCACGCGACAGATATTTGCCGGCGCGGGACGCGTGGGCCAGGCCAACCCGCTGGCGTTCGAGTTCGAGCCGGCCAGCGCCGATACGGTTGTCAACTACCAGATTTCCCAGCGCGCCGACCACATCGTCAACGACATCTATCAGTGGGTGCAGTTCAACCGCGCCATCATCAACGCCCGCGACGAACCGCTCGCCGACTACCGCAAGTACCGCCGGTTGCACCTGCTCATAGGGGACTCGAACATGAGCGAGTACGCGACGACGTTGAAAGTCGGCACGACTGCGCTCGTGCTCGATCTGTTGGAGGAAGGGATCGTCCCGAAGAAAGTCGGCCTGATGGATCCCGTGCAAGCCACACGCGACATCAGCCGCGACCAGGGCGGGCGCTGGCTGGTGCGGCTCGAAAACGGCCAGGTGCGCCCCGCCATCGAAATCCAGCAGTCGTTCCTCAACCTGGTGAAGCAGTACTGCATCCAGAACGAGGAGGACGCGTGGATCGCCGAACAATGGGAATACGTGCTCAACCAACTCGCGCGCGACCCGACGGAATTGCGCGATCGCCTCGATTGGGTTGCGAAGAAGTGCCTGTTGCAAGAGTTCATCGAGACTGAGAAGCTCTCGTGGCAGGACCCCTGGCTGCACTCGCTCGACCTCGAATACCACAACATTGATCCGCGCCGCGGCTTGTACCACGGGCTCGTGCAGGCGAAGGCGGCGAAGCCGATCCTGACCGCCGAGGACATCGAACGGGCCATGCGGAATCCTCCCGAGAACACGCGGGCCCGGGCCCGGGGGTTCGCTGTCGAGCGTCTGATGGAACAGGACGCCAGCTACATCATCAACTGGGACAGCATCGCCTTGCAGGGCATCGAACCGTTGCGGATGGACAACCCGTTCTATTCGTACTTCAATGAGGTGCAACGGCTTCTAGGCGCCCGGCCGATGGTGAGACATGAGCGACCGACGGGATGAGCCTTGGACGCGGGACTACTCGAACGACGCGGACCGTTGCTAGTGAAGCTTCGCCTCAAACCGACAAGGGTCCAATCGTCCAAGACCTCGTCGAAATCCCAATCCATCGAGTACGGGGACGAGGACGACCACGAGGGCGAAAAACTCGGCACGTTCGTAAGGATTCTGACGCATAAAGCCGGCTAGTAGGGGATCGCCGAGTTCATGTCCACCTGATAACCGCCTCCACCACGACGAGCGGCTGAGGATGCATTCTTGTCCGGTTGACTTTGCTGTTGTTGATTGGAATCTTCAACCTGCTTCTGCGTCGCGACGGTTTGCTCGATCTGCCGGCGTCGCGCTTCCTCCTGTTGCTGGCGGATCGCTTCCTTCTTGCGGCGTTCCTCGTCCGCGATCGCCTGAGCCTGCTGCGGCGTGAGCCATTGACCGCGGAACTTCACAAGGCCTTCCGTCGCCGCGCGCCTGGCCAGCGGATATTCCGCCTTCCAGTCCGCGAGTTGCGTGCTGACCCGGGCCGCGTGCGCCGAGTGGGGATAGTCGGCGAGGAATTTGTCGCATGCGGCAATGACCGCCGGGTAGCAGTTAGTTGGATACGCGAAGTTTGGATCGAGCTTGTAGCGGGCGAGCGATTCGAATGCCTTTCGTTCCGCCGCCTGCTCAGGCGTCTCGCGTTGGACTGATCTCACTTCGGTCTTGGGAACCGTGCGTTTCACCAAGATGGTGCGGTCGGTGTTTGCCACTTCGATCTCCAACTGCTGGCCGGTCTCCGACACAATCCGTCCGCGCATGACTTCGCCGGAGTTCAGCGTGATGGAATCTTCTGCAAGAGTGAGCGACGACACGCTGGCGCACACCACGGAGGCGAGGAGCATTAGACACCGCCGTTTGCGCCGCGGATGCACGCTCCGAAGCTAACCTTTGCAGAAGGGAAGTCAAGGTGAGTGTACGACCATCGCCGCGAGTTTCTGGCCGAGCGCTTCGGGCTCTTTCTCTGAACCGGTCACTTCTCCTGCTCGCGCGTTGGTTCCGTCCAACTCAAACACCGCCCCGCGCAGACGGAGCTTCCCTTCCGAGACCACACCGTGGGCCGCAATCGGCGTCTGACAACCGCCGCCGAGCGCTCGCAGGAACGCGCGTTCCGCCGCGACGGCGGCAAAGCTGGCAAAATGGTTCAGACGAACAACGATGGACTCGATCCTCGCGTCGTCCGCGCGCGTCTCGATGGCCAACGCAGCTTGGCCGACCGCCGGCAGCATCACGTCCATCGGCAGGACCTGGAAGAACAAGACCGGATCGAATTGCAGGGCATCGACGGATTTCGATTCCTGGATGAGGCCGAGACGTTTCAGTCCCGCCGCCGCGAGGATGATCCCCTGCCACTCGCTCGACTCGGCGAGCTTTCGCAGACGGGTTTCGACGTTGCCGCGGATTTCGACGACGTTCAGCCGGGGAGAACGGCCGAGCAATTGCGCCTTGCGTCGAACACTGCTCGTGGCAATCGTGCCGGTCGCGGGCAACTCGATCTTCGTTTTCGAGACGAACACATCGCGGGCGTCCTCGCGTTTCGGCACGGCGGCGAGTTTGAGCCCGGCAGGCACCTCGCTCGGGAGGTCCTTGCAACTGTGCACCGCGAGATCGATCTGTCCGCGCAACAGCGCCTGCTCCAGTTCTTTCGTGAACAATCCCTTGCTCGATTCGGTTACCCTGGCCAGCGAAGCGGTTTTCATCTTGTCGCCCGAGGTCTTGATAATTTTGATCTCGAAGGCGAGGCGCGGGAAAGCCTTTCGCAGCGCGTCGAACGTCCAGTTTGCCTGGGCCAACGCGAGTGCGCTTCCACGGGTGCCAATGACGATCGGTCGTTCGCTCATTTTCGGAAAGTGAAACTGGATGAAACGGCCGTTTCAGCCAGATTTACACATTGGATGCTCCGTTCGGTTGGGCTGCCGGCGCAGCCAGGACTGCACTTGCTCGACTTTGCCTCGGATGATCTCCTCGCACCGGGTCAGTTCGAGCTCGCGGGTCTGGCGGTTTTCCTCGGCGACCAATCGCAGGTCGTCAAGGTTGTACACGTACACGTTGTCGAGTTCGTTGACCGACGGCTCGATGTCGCGCGGCACGGCGATATCGATGAGGAACAGCGGGCGCTGCTGACGAAGCTTCATCAGCGGGATGAGCTTTTCCCTGGTGATGATGAAATGGGGCGCCGAGGTGGAACTGATGACGATGTCGATACCGGCGAACTCGCGTTCCCAGTCGTCGAAATGGATCGCCATGGCGTGGAGCTGCCGGGCCAACTCGGCCGCACGGTCGAAGTTGCGGTTGCTGACAATGACGCTGGGCACGCCGCGGCTGAGCAAGGCGCGCGCGGTCCTTTCGCTCGTGTCACCGGCGCCGATGACCATGACGCGGCGGTTGGACAGGCTCCCGAAGATGCGTTCGGCGAGGTCCACGGCGACCGAAGCAATCGAGACGTTGCCCTTGCCGATGTCGGTGGTGCTACGGACGAACTTCGCGACCTGAAACGTCTTCTGGAGGAGCTGATTCAGAAATTTGCCGGTGGCGTTGGCCCCGCGCGCCGTCTCGTAGGCTTGCTTGACCTGGCCGAATATCTCCGTCTCGCCGACGACCATCGAATCCAGTCCGCTGGCGACACGAAACAAGTGCCGGATGCTCTCGGGCTCCGCGAATCGATACACGGCCCGGTCGATCTCCCGTGTGCGTTGGGCGTGCAGCTTGTGCAGGAATTGCTCGATGTGTTGAAAACCGTCGTCCGGCCTTGGTGTTACTCCGTACACTTCCATGCGGTTGCAGGTCGAGAGGATCAAGCCTTCACTCAACCCTCGCGTCGCGACCAACGACCGCAGCGCGTCGGGGATCGTGGCCGGCGGGGGCGCCAGTTTCTCGCGCACTTCGAGTGGCGCGGTCTGGTAGTTGAGTCCGACGACGACGATGTGCATGGCTAATGTTGCGTGGAAACCATGTTGATGACGGGAAACGTGAGGATCACGAACAGGAACGAGGTCACCGATACCACCGCGACTTTGCGCCCCCGCACTCGCTGCGTCGCGCGCGCAACGAGCAACCCGGTGTACACGGCCCAGACCAGCAGCGACCAGGCGGTCTTGGGTGGATCGGATTTCAGGAATTGCCAGCCCAGCACGAACCCGAACGCGATCCCGAGCGTCAACAGCACGAAGCCGGAAAGGAGCAAACGATAGTTGATGCGATCGAGGACTTCGATCGGCGGGAGGCGATGAAAAAGCGGATACAGTTTGTGGGTCTTCAACTGGCGCTCTTGGATCAGGTACATCAGGCCGGTGATGCACGCCAATGCGAACGCGCCGTAGGCGACCAGCGACAGCGAGGCGTGCATGCCGAGCGCCGGGCTCTTGAACGCGCCGAGATCGCGCGTCTGATCGGGCGCGATGATCGCCACCGCCCCGAGCGCGACGACGAGCGGAATCGCGAACGCGCCGAGGAACGACACGCGGAAGATCGCGCCGACGACGAGGTAGATTAACACAATCGCCCAAGCGATGAACATGAGCGTTTCGAACAGGTTCGTGATCGGACAACCTTGGATGGCCATTCCACGCAGGTACAATCCGATCGTGTGGACGGCAAACCCCAGCCCGACCAGCGCCACGGTGACAGGATACGGCGAACCGAGCCGGGCCCGAACGAAAAAGAGCGAAACAAGAAAGCTCAGAAGGTAAACACCTTCGGCAATCCAGAGAAGAGTGCGATCCATATTCCGTCAGGCGACGCTTGGAAGTTCATTTCGGAAAGGCTGTAAGCCGAATTCTGTTCCCGCGCTTTCACGCGGGCGATAGCCATTTGTCTATGCGACCGGTACCCGAGGCTGCCCCCGCTCTTTGTCAGCAAAGAGCGGGGTTTCGGTCGGGCCAACCTGCCTCCTATTTGGTCTTGCTCCGGATGAGGTTTTCCGTGCCCCGTCGATTGCTCGCCGGGCGGTGGGCTCTTACCCCGCCTTTTCACCCTTGCCCAACCCATCAACGATGAGCCGGGCGGTTTGTTCTCTGTGGCACTCTCTGTCGCGCCGAGCTTTGGCCCGACGCGCCCTGGTGTTGTACTAGGCATCCTGCCCTCTGGAGTTCGGACTTTCCTCCCGGCACTCTGTTGCCAAAGCACCGAGCGGCTATCCGCCTTTCCGAAAATCAAGAAATCAAAAAGCTGTCCCGTGCCGTCACTCGTTCCAGTACAGGATTCTAGCACAGTTCTCGCAAGTCACAATTTCCTTGCCGCTCTTGGCCTTGTGCAGAACGGTGGGAGTCACCGCCAGATGGCACCCCTGGCAGTTGCCGTTTTCCACGCCCACGATCGCCGTCCCGCCCTTGGAACGCTGAATGCGCTCGTAGCGAGCGTAGATGTCCTCGGGAATCTCCTTGCTCCGCGACTCGCGATCCGTCCGGAGTTCCTGCAATTCCTTGTTGATGGCAGTCTCGCGCTGGGCAAGCGTTGTCTTCTGCGACTCGAACAGCCGCTGCTCCTCCGCGAGCCTCGCGCTCTCGCTCTTCAATTCCGCTGCGACTTCGTCGGCCTTGACCATCAACTCGAGTTCTTTCGTCTCCAGTTCGTCGATCTCCTCCTTGCACTTGTCGATTTCGTGCGTCAGCGCCTGGTACTCCTCATTTTTCTTCGTCTGGAATTGCTGCACCTGATACTTTGCGATCTGGCCCTTCTTGCCTTCGACCTCGACATCGATGTTCTTGCGGTCTGCCTCGACTTTCTTCCCTTGCTGCTTGAGCGCTTCCACGCGGGCGCTGGCTTCCGCGGCGCTCTGCTCGACCTGCCGGCGCTCGATCGGGATGCGCGAAAATTCCTGCTGCAATTGCGTGATGCGTCGATCACGCTCCTGCAGAACCAGCAATTTCTCGAGCTCGGGAAGCATTGGGCGTTTACCTATACCTTCGTGGGAATCCAGGCGCAAGAGAATTACCGGGCACTTGCGCCACGGCGCGCCACGGCACGGGTTCTCCGCCGGGGTTGTGGTGGATGGATGCTGGTTCAGGCGGCGGCGCCGCTCTGCACCAACTCGTAGAACTTCAGTTCGGTGTGGACGACCTGGCCGGACTCGAACAACTGCACGAGGGTCTTGAAGACGTGGATTTCGCTGAACGGGATCGCTTTCAGCAACTGCGACGTGCTCATCGGCTGCCGGATCAACGCCTGCCAAACCGCCTGCGCGCAACCGGCCAACTCGGGTTCGTGCCAGTTGATTGTCGCCGTCTTGCGGGTGATCGGTTTTTCGCGGTGCGGGAGCTTGTCCCGCCATTCCGGCAACTCATCCCGCTTTTGCAGGGCGTTCATGAGCAACTCGGTGGTGCTGCCGTTGATCTCGGAGCCAGCTTCGTTTTCGAGGATGTCGCCGCTGAGGAAGAAAAACGAGCCGCGCACTTCTTCCTGGAACAATTGCCAGAGCGCCTCGGGTCCCTTCATGTGCCGCCAGCGACCGGCGCGCAGCAATCCTTTGTCGAAGAAAAATTCGCCGATCGTGTTCTGTCCTTCTTCCTGGACGTTGAGCACGCCGGTCTGGCCGGAGTTCGAGATGGCCTGGAAGATCGTCGTCAGGTCGAAGTTGCTGAGGTCGCCGGCCAGGTCGTTGATCTGGCTGATCACCGCCAGTTGCGTGGTCGTCTCCTGGAGGCGACGCGCCATGTGGTTGCTGAGGAAGAAAAGAAACTCCGGCACTTGCCGCAGCAGCCGGTCGAACGCGGACTTGGTGAACAGCAACAAGTCGGCCGAGATCGGAACGCGGACCGTGCAGTTGCGCTTGGCGTTGGTAAGCAGTCCGATCTCGCCGTAGAAGTCCCCTTTCTTGAGCTTGCCGATCACGGCGGGTTCGATGCCGTTCTTGCCGGCGAAAACCAGTTCGGCGGCGCCTTCGTTGATGACGAAGAAGGTGTCGCTCGGGCCGCCCTGTTTGCAGATGATGCTGCCCGCCTTGAAGTTCACCATGCGCGCCTCGCGCAACACGGTCTTCAGGGTGACCGCGTTGAGGCACTTGCAGAAGCTGAAGAAGTTGTCGGCCTCAGCCTTTGGGTTTGGTTCGGCGTGCGTTCTCACAGGGCAAATCGTTCCGAAAATACTTAGCAACTCAGGTGCCACATGGGGTTTACGCAAGGTTCCGGCTGGCAGATCGGGTGCAACTTTTCTGTCGGCTTGCATCCTACATTGCCGTCTGGCCGTAATATCCGAAGGATATGAGCGATTGGAGCGCCTGGACGCGCATTGGCTACCACAACCGGTTTCCGGTCGCATTCTACATCCTGATAGGCGGCGCGTTCATTTTTGGACTTCTCCGTCCGCGCAAAGAAGACCGAATGGCGCTCGGCGGGAGCGAGAAGTTGAGATGCGCTCTCGAAATGTAGCCCACCTCCTTTTTCCTTGCGCCTCTCCTCACAAACGCATGCAATTCGCGTATGACCAAACCGAAGCTTCAATGGTGGTACGAAAGCTGTGACATCGGCCCGCTCGGTGGCGCGGGCGGCAACGTGCGCATGCTCACCTCCGCGCCGGCCATCACGACGGACATTTATTGTGAGCAACCGTATTGTTCCGCCGACGGAAACCGGCTCGCGTTGCTCCGCTATTACCGGCTCGGGCCGGATGCGCTGGCTGAGTTCCTCGTGTACGACATCCAGAAATACCGGATCGCGCTGCTCGAACGCGACGTGCACGCCGTGGCCAATGCGGCCTGGAGCGGCGTGTTGTTCATCACGGTCGGCAGAGGCAAGGACGCGCGGCTCGTTCGCCA
>Ga0187892_10009501_pt1 | contig 12777 bp, 14 predicted proteins | sample MA1701073metaG_FD_139345 | JGI IMG/M metagenome (GOLD analysis project Ga0187892, IMG submission 139345) | Bio-ooze microbial communities from a basaltic lava cave in the Kipuka Kanohina Cave System on the Island of Hawaii, USA - MA170107-3 metaG ...
TGCGGTTGGCGCCGTTGCGACCGGGATCCGGGTCGGGTCGGCGTCGAGCCCGCCTCAACGAACCTCCGGGCCTGTGCACCCGTCAACGGGTTGGTCGTCCCCGCGGATTGGTGATGATCCGGAGAAGGGCGCCGATCGACTGCCATCGGAGCCCCACCCGCCGGCGACCGTTGAGCACTTCGGTCAGCCAGCCGCGGGCGGGCTGTGCCGGGGGGTGGGAGCGATCGACCGCGTAGAGCAGGGGGTTGGCATCAACGAGCATCAGGCTTCGTCGAGCAGATCGAGCACCGCCGCGATGTCGGCGACGTCGACCTGAACGAGGCGTAGCCCGGCGTCGAGGTGGCGACGTAGGGCGATCGCGTCGTCGGCCAGGGCTGTGACCTGTACCGCGGGGCCGGCCAAGGCCAGGACCGCCGCCGTCGGCCCGAGGAGAGATGCCGCGGGCACACGGTCGGCGGCGATCGACGCGTGGCCCACGACCAGCGTGGAGCCGACGGCACGGTGAGGCCCGACGACGGCAGGTCCGTCCCATCCGGGAGAGCCGGGACCGAGGCGCAGGCACTGGCGCACCAGCGCGGCGCCGTCGAGGTCGACAGAGAGGCCGGCCTCGATGGCGCCGGCGGCCTCGTCATGGCGACCGAGAACGATCTCTTCCCGCCAGGTGAGGCGGGCATCACCGTCCAGCTCCACCCGGCACTCGATGTGATGGTCGCAACCAGCAGCGGCAACGGTGGGCTCGGGCAGCCACTGGCAGCGCGCGCCGGCCTCCACCCGGGCGTTGACCCGCACCCGCGAGGGACCGATGCCGGGAAGCGCCACCGACGCCGCCGAGGTCCGCACCGTGAGATCAGCCCCGGCACGAACCTCCAGGTCGAGCACCAGGTCGTCGCCACCCAGAGGCCCGGCCGCGGAGCCAACCAGGTAGACACCGGTGGGGGTGTCGCGCAGGGCAAGCGGCGCGTCGGAGCGAGCGGTGACGATCCGGGTACCTCCGCCGGGCGCCCCGTCGGCCACCAGGCGGGCCCGGGCGATCACCCCCGCCGGGCGACGCGCTCAGCGAGCAGAGACCTCACCCAGGCCGCGACCGCCGACGCCTCCGGGTCCTGCGACAAGGAGCACATGACCACGGGTCGTGGTCCTCGCTTGGCCGCCGCGTCCTCCGCCATGACGGTCAGATCGGCGCCCACCATCGGGGCCAGGTCGGTCTTGTTGATCACCAGGAGGTCGGCCTTGGTCACGCCCGGGCCTCCCTTGCGGGGGACCTTGTCGCCGCCGGCCACGTCGAGCACGAAGATCTGCCGATCGACCAGTCCGTAGCTGAACGTGGCCGTGAGGTTGTCGCCGCCGCTCTCGACCAGGACCAGGTCGAGCGGCGAGAAGCGGGACTCGAGATCCTCGACCGCATCGAGGTTGGCCGAGATGTCGTCGCGGATGGCGGTGTGGGGGCAGCACCCGGTCTGCACCGCCGTTATGCGAGCGGGGTCGAGCACGCCCGCCCGGCGGAGGAAGGCGGCGTCCTCGTCGGTGTAGATGTCGTTGGTGACGACGGCCACCCCAAGCTCGGCTCCGAGGGAGCGGCAAAGGGCGGCCACCAGGGCGGTCTTGCCGCTGCCGACCGGCCCCCCGATGCCGACCCTCACGGGCCGCCTCGGCGCCTCAGGAAGCAAAAAGACGCACCCCCTCGCGGGAATGGTGCTCGGCGCCGATGTCGAGCATCGGCGCCGAAGGGCTGGGGATGGAGCCCTCGGCTGCCAACGACGCCGCGGCTGGCGCGATGTCGTCAACATGAGTTGCCAACATGGCGAGCAGGCGGTGGACCGCGAACGGGTCGAGCCCGAGCAGGCGAACCGCGGCCGAGGCGGGGCCGGCCACCGAGTCGTACGCGGCCCACCGGGCCGATTCCTCGGCCCCCAACCCCGCGGCCGCCCCCACCAGGCCCATGGCCACAGCCAGGTGCACCCGACCCTGGCGCGCCGAGGTCGCCCCCAGAAGCGGTGGGGGCAGGGTGGCGGTGGCGGCCCGGAGGAGCTGGCCGCCTTGCCGGCGGGACGTGGCCCGCAGTGCCGGCGACGCCATCCGGGCGTCGGCCTCCACCTCGAGCCGCTCCCAGTGGTCGGGCCGCAGGCACGCCGACGCGGCCAGGCCCGCTGACACCAGGCCGGCAGTAGCCAGTCGTCCATCGAGGAAGGCCCGCAGCGAGACCAGGTCGTGCACCCGGCCGTCGGTCACCGCCGCCTCCATCCCGCCGGAGTGAGCGTGGCCACCTGCCGGGAACCGCCCGTCGGCCAGGAGCAGAGCCGACGCCCGAGCACCGCGATCCGCAGTTGTCCCGGGCACCGGAGGATCAACGGCGCGAGGAACGGGCCGGATCAGAAGCATCAGAAGAGGAAGTACCGCTGAGCCATCGCCAGCTCGGTGGCCGGGGCGGGCTCCACCATTTCGCCGTCGATGCGAACGGTGAAGGTGTCCGGCTCGACCGCGATGTCGGGCACGGCATCGTTCTCGGGCATGTCGGACTTGGTGAGCCGGCGCACGTCGCCCACCGCCACCAGCCTCCGACGCACGTCCAGACGGTCGGCCAACCCGTCGTCGACGGCAGCGGGGGCGACGAACGCCAGGCTCGTGGCCGGTGCCGCGACGCCGTAGGCGCCGAACATGGGCCGTGGGAGCACCGGCTGGGGCGTGGGGATGGAGGCGTTGGCGTCGCCCATCGCCGCCCAGGCGATCATCCCGCCCTTGATGACGGCGTGGGGCCGAACGCCGAAGAACGCCGGGTCCCACAACACCAGGTCGGCCAGCTTGCCCACCTCGACCGAGCCGATCTCGCGGTCGAGGCCGTGGGCCACCGCCGGGCAGATCGTGTACTTGGCCACGTAACGGCGGGCCCGGGAATTGTCGGCGGGGCCGTCGCCGGCCAGGGCACCGCGCCGCCGCTTCATGGCATGGGCGGTCTGCCAGGTACGGAGGACCACCTCGCCCACGCGGCCCATGGCCTGGGAGTCCGAGCCGATCATGGAGATGGCGCCGAGGTCGTGCAGCACGTCCTCGGCGGCGATGGTCGAAGGTCGGATGCGGCTCTCGGCGAACGCCAGGTCTTCGGGGACCGACGGGTTCAGGTGGTGGCAGACCATCAGCATGTCGAGGTGCTCCTCGATCGTGTTGACGGTGTGCGGGCGGGTCGGGTTGGTCGACGACGGCAGCACGTTGGGGTACGAAGCCACGGTGATGATGTCGGGCGCGTGGCCGCCGCCCGCTCCCTCGGTGTGGTAGGCGTGGATCCCCCGGCCGGCGATGGCGGCGACCGTGTCCTCCACGAACCCGGCTTCGTTGAGCGTGTCGCTGTGCAGCGCCACCTGCACGCCTGACTGGTCGGCCACCCGCAGGCAGGCGTCGATGGCCGCCGGCGTGGAACCCCAGTCCTCGTGCAGCTTGAAGCCCGAGGCTCCCGCCCGCAGCTGCTCCCACATCCCTTCGGCCGAGACGGTGTTGCCCTTGCCCAGCAGGGCGACGTTCACAGGCCACGGGTCCAGCGCTTCCAACATGCGGGCCAGGTGCCAGGCGCCGGGCGTGACGGTGGTGGCCCTGGTGCCCTCCGCCGGGCCCGTGCCTCCACCGATCACGGTGGTGATGCCCGAGCCGAGCGCCTCGGTGAGGACCTGCGGGCAGATGAGGTGGACGTGGCAGTCGATGGCCCCGGCGGTGAGGATGCGCCCGTTGCACGAGATCACCTCGGTGGACGGCCCGATCACCAGGCGAGGGTGGACGCCGTCCATGGTGTCGGGGTTGCCGGCCTTGCCGAGGGCGACGATGCGGCCGTCGCGGATGCCGAGGTCGGCCTTGACCACGCCCCAATGGTCGAGCACCACCGCGCCGGTGATGACGGTGTCGGGCGAGCCCTCGGCCCGCGTCGCCCTGCCCTGGCCCATCGACTCGCGGATCACCTTGCCGCCCCCGAACACCGCCTCGTCGCCGCCCCCGCAGCGGTCTTCGGTCACCTCGATCAACAGGTCGGTGTCGGCCAGGCGGATGCGGTCGCCGGCCGTCGGGCCGTAGAGCCGGGCGTAGCGCCGGCGGTCGATCTCAGCCATCGAGCGGTCCGCCTCGGGCGTCGAGCGGCCCGCCCACCTCACCCCGCAGCCCGACGACGATCCGGGCGCCACCCAGCGCCACCAGCTCCACCTCCCGGTCGATGCCCGGCTCGAACCGCACGGCCGTGCCGGAGGGCACGGCCAGGCGCTGGCCCCATGCCGCGTCCCGGTCGAACGCCAGAGCCGGGTTGGCCTCGCCGAAGTGGTAGTGGGAACCGACCTGCACCGGCCGGTCGCCGGTGTTGACCACGCGTAGGACGGTCACCGGCCGCCCGGCATTGACGACCACCGGCCCGTCGCCGACGAGCACCTCGCCCGGGATGATGCCGTGCGACGTTCCGGCCGGGTCGGTCACGGGATCGGCTGGTGCACGGTGACGAGCTTGGTGCCGTCGGGGAACGTGGCCTCCACCTGGACCTCGCCGATCATCTCCGGCACGCCCACCATGACCTCCTCTCGGCTGAGGACCTGGCGCCCCGCCTGCATCAGCTCGGCCACCGACCGGCCGTCACGGGCACCCTCCAGCAGGAAGGCGGTGAGAACCGCCACCGACTCCGGGTGGTTGAGGAGAAGACCCCGGGCCTGGCGCTCACGGGCCAGGTTGGCAGCCACGTGGACGAGCAGCCGCTCCTGTTCGTGAGGGGTCAGGCGCACGGCCGCAGTCTTTCAGGGCAGGACGGTTCAGGACTCGACGAACACACCGGCGTTGGCGGTCCGCATCACCGAATCGACCTCCCGGCACAACGACTGGAACGCCGGCTCGCGCAGCAGGTCGTGCGTGCGATCGGGCCCGAACCCCACCGCCATCTCGGCCGCCACGCGCCCTGGTCGCGACGAGAGCACGTAGATCCGCTGTGACAGGAACACCGCCTCCTCCACGTCGTGGGTGACCATGAGGATGGTCGTGGCCGTGTCGCGCCACAGCTTGATCAGGAACTCCTGCATCGCCGCCCGGGTCTGGGCATCGAGGGCACCGAACGGCTCGTCGAGCAACAGGACCTCGGGCTCGGTGGCCAGCGCCCGGGCAATGGCCGTGCGCTGCTTCATGCCCCCCGAAAGCTGGCGAGGAAGCGCGTCGGCGAAGTCGCTCAGCCCCACCACCTCCAGGTGACCGGCCACCTGCCGGCGGACCTCGTCGGCTGGCAGGCCCTTGAGCTCCAGTCCGAAGGCGACGTTGCCGGCCACCGTCCGCCACGGGTAGAGCGAGTAGCCCTGGAACACCAGTCCCCGGTCGGCGCCCGGCGCGCTGACGGGCACACCGTCGAGCATGACCATGCCCGCCGTGGCCGGCTCGAGGCCGGCGGCGATCGACAGCAGCGTCGACTTCCCGCATCCCGACGCCCCCAGCAGGCAGACCAGCTCGCCCTCGTCGACGTGGAGGTCGACGTCGACCAGGGCGGCAAGCGGCCCGGACGCGGTCTCGAACTCCTTCGACAGCCCGACGGCGGCCAGCTTGGGCACTGGGACCTCGGCGGCAGGCGCCGGGACCGGGCCCGAGCTCGCGGTCATCTCGACCACGGCGCAACCGCGTTGCGAAGGAGGCGGAAGCCCACGTCCATGGCCACGCCCACCACGCCGATGACGATCAGCACGGCGAAGATCTGGTCGGTCTGCAGGAACCGGGCGGCTCGGGTGATGCGGTAGCCGAGGCCCTCCTGGGCGGCGAACAGCTCGGCCACCACCACCAGGTTCCAGGTGGCGGCGGCGTTCACGCGCATGGCATCGAGGAACCCCGGGACCGAGTGCGGCAGGATCACCTTGCGCAGCACCACCCGGCGGTTCGCCCCCAGCGTGTACGACGCGTTGATGAGCTCGATCGGCACCTGCCGGGCGACGTCGGCGCTCATCAAGGTGTTGAAGAAGACGGTGCCGATGACCAGGAGGGCGATCTTGGGCGCCTCCCCCAGACCCAGCCAGATGGTGAGCAGGGGGATGAAGGCCGGCGCCGGCATGTAGCGGACCAGGCCGATCATGGGCTCCACCAGGTTGCGGATGGCCGGGATGGTGCCCATCAGCAGGCCCAGCGGCACGGAGATCAGCACGACGATGCTGAACCCGATCGCCACCCTCGTGAACGTGGCGGTCACGTCGGACAGGAGCTGCCCGCTGGCCGCCAACTGCCAACCGGCCCGGGCCACGTCGGCCGGAGACGGGAGGAACCTCGGGTTCACAGTCCCGCTGGCGGCCAGGATCGCCCAGGCCGCGAACGGGATGACGAGCGAAGCGACGGTGAGAGGAAGGCGGAGCCGGCCGGGCACCTCCTGGCGCAGCGCCAGCAGCCGCCGGCGGGCAGGCCGGACCGTCGGCGGGGCGTCGCCCGGCGGCCTTGGCCCCTCACGTCCTCGGTCCAGCACCTCCGGTACGGGGGCCGCCACCGTCGGCGTCACTCCCTCCTGGCGTGGGCCTCGACGAAGCCGGCGTCGAGAAGCCCCGTGAGGTCGGGCTCCTTGTCCACCAGGCCCGCCTCCTTCAGGAAGGTGGAGATCCGCCTGGCGGCGAAGTCGAGGTGGCTCATGTCGTCGCCCGGAGCGAAGGCCTGGAGGTTCTGCTCGGCGGTGAAGACAGTGGTGCCCCTGTCGTAGGCGGCGTAGTCGTCCACACTGACGCCGGCCCGCCTCGCCATGATGGCCACCGCCTCGTCCTTGTGGGCGGCGATGTAGGCCAGCGTGTCGAACCACACGTCGACCAGCTTCTGCACCTCGCCGGGGTTGTCCTCGACGAAGGCCCTGCTGAAGACGAGATGGTCGGGAATGGCACCCGGGAACTCGGCCGACGTGAACAGGGCCTTGGAGTCCGGGCGCTCCAGCGCCGTGGTGGTGAAAGGCGCGAACACCCCGACGGCGTCGAGTTGGCCGGCGGCGAAAGCGGCGGCCGCGGCGTCGGTGGCCAGCGGCTTGAAGTCGATGTCGGACTGGCGGAGGCCGGCCTTGTCGAGGCCGAGCAGCAGGAGGAAGTGGTCGACGGTGCCCTCCTCGGCGCCGACCCTCTTGCCCTTCAGGTCCTCGATCCTTCCGATGCCGGGAGCCACGATGATCTGGTCGTTGCCGGTGGAGTTGTCGTTCACCAGGATGACCACCTGCTCGGCACCACCCGACACTGACGAGATGGTGTCGCCGAGTGTCTGGCTGTTGGCGTCGAGGTTGCCGGTGTTCAGGGCGTTGAGCGAGTCGGTGTAGCTCTCGAAGTAGGTCAGCTTCACGTCGACCCCGGCCTTGTCGAACAAGCCCTTCTCTTCGGCCACCTGCCACGGGAACCACCCCGGCCAGGCGCTGAACCCGAGCCGTACGACGGTCCTGCCGGCTCCGTCGCCGCCAGCCCCGTCACCATCTCCGCCGGCCCCGCCGCCGCCGCTCCCGCCACACGCGACGGCCAACATGGCCACCACCGCCAACGCCGCACCCATCCTCAGCCTCGAACCGGCGCGGGTGATCATGTGCTCCTCCTCTTGTTGGTTCGGGGCAGGTGCCCGGACCGCACGAGGCAGCCCAGGGTGTCGCAGATGACCCTCACGCCGATGAGGGCGGTGATCTCCGCGTTGTCGTACGGCGGGGAGCACTCGACGACCTCGATGCCGGCCAGCGGGCGCTCGGCTATCAGCTGGATGAACGCGAGAACCTCCCGGGGCAGGAAGCCCCCCGGCTCGGGCCACCCGGTACCGGGCACGAAGGCGGCGTCGAGACAGTCGACGTCGAAGCTCAGCCACACCGCCTCGGCGCCGTCCCAGGCGACCTCGAGCGCCCGCTCGGCTGCCGCCTCGATCCCCATCCCCACGCAGTCGGTGACGGTGAGGATCGTGGTACCGCGCTCGCGGCCGACCTTCACCCCGGGGCGCGGTGCCTGCCACCCGCCGATGCCCACCTGCACCAGGTTGCGTGCCGGCACGTTGGCGATGTCGGTGGCGTGGAACCACGGCGTCGTGTGCATCCGTTCGTCGAGGTCGGTCTCCTGGGTGTCGACGTGGCGGTCGAAGTGGATGATGCCGAGGTTGCCGTCGAGGTGCTCGGCCACCCCGCGCACCGTCGGGTACCCGATCGAATGATCGCCACCGAGCACCACCGGCAGCGCGCCCGACGCAACGACATGGGAGACGGCCTTGGAGATCTGGTCGAAGGTCTTCTCGATGTTGCCGGGGATGGTGAAGATGTCACCGAGGTCGCCGATGGTGATCGACTCCCTCAGGTCCACGCCCAGCTCGAAGCTGTAGCTGCCGTAAAGGGCGGAGATGCGGCGCATACCCTGCGGCCCGAAGCGGGTGCCGGGCCGGTAGGTGGTGCCAGAGTCGTGGGGTGCGCCGAGGACGGCCACGTCGTACTCGCCGCAGCGGCGGACGTCCTCCACGTAGGGCTGCTTCAGGAACGTGTTGATACCGGCGTAGTGGGGAAGCTCCCCCCGGCTGAAGGTGGGGATGTTGCGGTCGACTATGGAGTCGGCGCCCTGAAGGCCGAGCTCCAGGCCCCGCGCCAGCTCCTCCTCCCACCTGGTGGTCGGGAGCCGGGCTTCGGCGGCTACCGCTGCTGCCGCCTCCGGCCCATACCTGTCGTGGATCTCGTCGGCCAATCCTCTCCGTTCCGCACGAGACATCTCCGACCCGAACCCCGGGCCGGAACGACGAAAGCCCGGGATCTGGCGAGATCTCCCGGGCTTTTGTCCCTCCGTGGGGCGGCTGGCGCCGCTTGCACCTCTCGGACCAGTCCACCGGCGGTTGAACCGGTGCGGAACCCTAGGTGCTCGTATTCAGTTGTCGACCTGAACCTAGCGACGCTTCATTTCCACAATATTTCGGACAGGAGAACTGATCATGTCCTGTCCTCCCCGAGGCGGCGCCGCTCGTCCCGCACCTGCTCGAGGCTGCGGATGTGGTTCGGGTCCTTGGCCCGGCCAGTGCCCGACTTTGACCAGATGATCGTGTCGATGCCGGCGACGAGCACGGTGAGGCCCGGCTGGATCTCGATCTCCTCGGCGTCGTCGGTCATGTCCTCGTACCCACCGACAGATCTCACGGAGGCCAGGGCGTCTATGGCTCCTACCGGGCTGGCGAAGTGCTCGATCCGCTCGGTCAGTCCTTCCCTACTCGGGGGAGCCGGCAGGGAAGGGTCGGTGATCCTCACCGCCTCGAGCTCCGAGAGGGCTTCGATCAGCCGCCCGACGTTCTCCGATGACCTCTCGTAGGCGAGGTCGAGGTCGTAGGTGGCTTGGGGCGATCCGTGCAAGGTCGCCGCCACTCCCCCGACGACGATGAACCTCACTCCATGGCGGTTCAAGACCTCCAGGATGCGGACCGGATCGAACTCACGTGCAACCGGCCCGTCGGTCACGCTCCGCGGGCCGGGCCACCCCGGCCCAGCCTCTGCTGGCCGACTCGGTAGAGGCGGTAGAAGTTGGAGAGCGAGCCCAGGCGCTGTCGAGGGGTCATCGACAGGAGCTGCCGGATCAGGATGCGGTCGCGTTCATCCTCACTCGGCTCGGGCTCACGTTCGCCCTCCGGCCCCATGCCTCGACACTGTAAGGCCGGTGTGCGAGCGCCGATCGGGCGCGAAGGGTCTCCGGGGCCGTCACGGGTTCAGACGCTGAGGAGGCGGCGGACGGTCTCGTCGCCCAGGTCGGCGGTGGCACCGGAGTCGACTACTTCGCCGGCGTCGAGCACGACGTAGCGCTCGGCCAGGCGCAGCGCGAGCTCCACGTACTGCTCGACGAGGAGGATGGACAGCGACGACGTGCGGTGGAGCTCGGCGATGGCGTCCTCGATCTCCAGGATGATCGACGGCTGGATGCCCTCGGTGGGCTCGTCGAGCAGGAGCAGCCGGGGCCGGGTGACGAGCGCCCGGGCGAAGGCCAGCTGCTGGGCCTGCCCACCCGAGAGGAAGCCGGCCCGCCGGGAGAGCAGCGTCTTCAGGCGCGGGAACAGGTCGAGGGCGTCGTCGACCGCGGCCCGGTCGGCCCCCCGGCCGCCTGCCTCCGCCACCACCGACAGGTTCTCGGCGACGGTCAGTTGACCGAAGGTGGCGTGGCCCTGCGGCACGTAGCCGAGGCCGGCGTGGACCCGCTCGTGCGGGCGCATGTCGGTGATGTCGCGCCCCTCCCACATCACCCGCCCGGAGCGGGGCTTCAGTACCCCCATGATGGCGTTGAGCAGCGTGGTCTTGCCCACACCGTTGCGGCCCATCACGCACACCAGCCCGCCGTCGGGCACGTCGACGGAGACGTCGAAGAGCACCTGGGTGCGCCGGTAGGCGACGTCGAGGTTCTCGACCGAGAGCATCAGACCATCCGGGCCGTGTGGCGGGTGTCACGGCCCCGGCCCAGGTAGACCTCCTGCACGCGAGGGTCGGCCTGGACCGCCTCCACCGTCCCTTCGCACAGGATCCTGCCCTCGTGCATGACCGTCACCTTGTGGGCGAAGCGGCGGAGAAAGTCCATGTCGTGCTCCACCACCACCACCGTGCGGGTGCGGGCGATCTCGTGCAGCAGCTCGCCGGTGCGGGTGCGCTCGTCCTTGCTCATACCGGCCACCGGCTCGTCGAGCAGGAGCAGGCGGGGCTGCTGGACGAGCAGCATCCCGATCTCCAACCACTGCTTCTGCCCGTGGGAGAGGGTGCCGGCGGCGCTGGTGGCTCGATCGGCCAGGTTCACGGAGTGCAGGGCGTGGTCCACCGTTTCGCCCACGTCCTTGCGACGGTGCAGCAGCGCCGGCAGCGACATGCGGAAGCTGGCGGCGAGGTCGAGGTTGTCCACCACGCTCAGCTGCTCGAAGACGGTCGGTGTCTGGAAGCTCCGTCCCACGCCGAGGCGCACGATCTCGTGCTCGGCCCGGCCCACCAACTCCTGGCCGGCGAAGCGGATGGAGCCGCTGGCCGGGCGGGTCAGCCCGGTGATGGAGTCGACCAGGGTGGTCTTGCCGGCGCCGTTGGGGCCGATCAGGAACCGGACCTCGCCCTCGTCGACGCTGAGGTCGAGGCCGGCGATGGCCCGGAACCCGTCGAAGGCCACCTCCAGGCCCTCGACCTCGAGCAGCGGCGTGCTCACGTCGCCGGCTCCAGGACGGGGACGTCCACCACGGCCGTCGCCTCGACGCCTGGGCTCCGCCGCCTCAGGCGTTGCCGGACGACCCCCGCCAGGCCACCGGGCACGAACGCCACCACCCCGATGAACAGGGCGCCCTGCAGGTAGAGCCAACCGGACGGGAACTGCTCCGAGAGGCCGGTCTTGGCGTAGTTGACCAGCAGGGTGCCGAGGACGGCACCGACCAGCGTCGCCCGGCCGCCCACGGCCACACCGATGAGCAGCTCGAGCGAGGGCACAATGCCCACCAGCGCCGGCGACATGATCCCGACCACCGGCACGAACATGGCTCCGGCCAGTCCCGCCATCCCGGCCGAGACGGTGAAGGCGAGCACCTTCACCTTGGTCGGGCTGTACCCGAGGAACCGCACGCGGTCCTCCCCGTCGCGCACGGCTATGAGCAGCCGCCCGTAGCGGCTCGCCACCAGCTGGCGGGCGATCAGGTAGACGACGCCCACCAACAGCGCCACCACGATGTACAGGGTGCGCTGGTTCACGGGGTCGTTGAGGTCGTAGCCGAACATCTGCTTCATGTTGGTGAGGCCGTTGGTGCCGGCGGTGAACCCCTGCTGGCCGATGAGCAGGATGGCGAACGAGAAGGCCAGCGCCTGGGTGAGGATGGCGAAGTAGGGCCCGCGGACGCGCTGGCGGAAGATGAGCACGCCCAGCGCGGCGGCCACGAGCATCGGCGCCAGGACCGCCGCCGGCAGCGCCACCGCCGGCGAGGCGAAGGGCCGCCAGAACGCCGGCACCGACGTGAGGCCGTTGTACGACATGAAGTCGGGCAGCCCGCCGGGGCCGGCCTCGGCCAGCTTGAGGTACATGCCCATGGCGTAGCCGCCCATCCCGAAGAACACGCCCTGGCCGAGGGTGAGCATGCCCCCGTACCCCCACGACAGGTCGATGCCGACGGCCACGATGGCGAAGCACAGGTACTTCGCCAGCAGGGCCAGGCGGAACTCGCTCAGCACCGCCGGCGCGACGACCAGCACCACGAAGGCGACGCCGAGAACGACCGCCCGGCCGCGCACCCGAGCCGAGAGCCGGCTCACGTGAGGCTCCGGGTGCGCAGGACCACGAGGCCCTGGGGACGCACCTGGAGAAAGGCGACGACGGCCACGAAGACGAGGACCTTGGCCAGGCTGGCCTGGGTCTGGTACTCGATCACGGCGTTGAGCACGCCGAGTGCGAGAGCGGCGGCGACCGCGCCGCGCAGCTGCCCGAGGCCACCGGCGACGACGACGAGGAAGGCGTCGACGATGTAGTTGGTGCCGAGGCTGGGGCCGATGGGGCCGAGCAAGGTCAGCGCCACCCCGGCGGCGCCGGCCAGGCCCGAGCCGATGAAGAACGTCCGCGAGTCGACCCGCTCGGTGTTGATCCCGTTGCAGGCCGCGAGCTGGCGGTTCTGCACCACAGCCCGCATGCGCCGCCCCTGGGGGAACCGGGTCATGAACAGCCACACTCCCACGACCGACGTGAGCACGACGCCGATGATGAACAGGCGGGCGAACGGCAGGGTCGCCCCGGCGACCGCCACGCCACCGTCGAGCCAGGCCGGGGACTTCACGTTCACGTTGGGGGCGCCGAAGATGTCACGCGCCACCTGCTGGAGCACCAGGCTCACGCCCCA
>Ga0187892_10009503_pt1 | contig 12770 bp, 10 predicted proteins | sample MA1701073metaG_FD_139345 | JGI IMG/M metagenome (GOLD analysis project Ga0187892, IMG submission 139345) | Bio-ooze microbial communities from a basaltic lava cave in the Kipuka Kanohina Cave System on the Island of Hawaii, USA - MA170107-3 metaG ...
AACACGGGCACCGCGCCGAGCGCGACTTTGAAGGCGCCTGCAGACGGAAGCACGGAGCCCTCGGGTCGATCCGGCACCGAGGCGTCCGCCTTCACCGGGAGGCCCAGGAGATCGGCGAGAACCTTCGCATGGTCGCCGGCCGTCGGGCCGATCCAGCGCGCCGGAGTCCAGCGGCTGCGCAGGGCATCGACCCGCTTCGCGTCGACCAGGCGGTCGGCGTGCGAGGTCGTTGGGATCGGAGGAGGCCGCTCGCAGCTTCTCGATCGGGCCCCGGCCGAGCCGGGCGAGCGCATAGGCGGCCTCCGCACGGACCTCGGGATGTCCTCCGCCGAGGGTCGTGGCGCCGGCCGGATCTGCGCGGGCATCCCGGGCAGTCCCCGCGCCAACCCCAGCTGGTCGAGCGTCGCGATTTCAGCGGCGCTCAGCGCCTTCACGCGGTCGATCACCGCGGCGCGGGCGGCGTCTGTGCCCGTCGCCATGAGCAGGCGCATGGCGTTGCTGCAGACCCTGAGATCGTTCGATGCGAGGGCGCCGCGCAGGCGCTTGTCGTCGGCCGGGCAGACGCGGTTCGCGGGCGGCGTGCATCCCGCTTTGAAGAGCGCGTCCACGGCGGCGGCGCCGTCCCAGTGCGTTGCAATGGCGCTTTGCGCGCTGGTGCGCACGTGCGGGTCCGGATCGGCGGCAAGCTTGAGCAGGCGTGGCGGGCTTTCGCGGCCGCTTCACGCGCTTCGTTGCTGTCGGCGGCGAGCTGGCGGATGTGCCGGTCGAACTGCCCGCGGTCCTGGGCGGCGAGGGCCAAGGCGAGACATGCCGCGAACACCATGCCGTGATTGTGCTCCGGTTGCGGTCGGCCGCGCGGGGGCATATAATACCGGTGGGAGGGAGTTGCAGTAACGGAGCAGTACCATGATCAGGATCACCGCCCTCCTCAAGGCGCTCGCGAACCCGGGGCGCCGCCGCGTGTACCAGGTCATCTGCCGCGCGAGCCACCGCGCGCGCCGGGGGATCACCGTCGAGGCGATCTGCCGCGTGACGAAGCTCAAGCAGCCCGCGGTCTCGCACCACATCGCGCGCCTCTCGTCGGTCGGGCTCATCGAACGGACGCGCGACCGCACGTGGGTGCTCTGCACGCCGCGGACCGAGGGGCTCGTGCCTCTGCGCCGGTTCTTCCGCGACCCGGCGGCGTATCCGGCGGAGTAACCGTTCCACCGTTCGCCGTTCCACCGTTCGACCGTTCTCGCGCGACGGCGCTGGTCCGGGTAACGGTCGAGCGATTCCCTGTTGACACCACCCCGCCCGCCCGCTACCTTATGACGCACTGCGTCATGCCGAAGGAACGGCGCAGAACGTCGAACAAGGAGCGGATCATGCCCACCACGCACGAGCTCGAAGCCCCCCGCGCCGGCCTCCCGCCCGAGCGCGCCGCCTTCCTCGAGTCCCTCGCGGAGCGCGCCTCGCGCGCCGCCGCCGCGTTCCGGTCCTTCACCCAGGAGCAGTGCGACGCGATCACCCGCGCGATGGTGATCGCCGCCCTCCCCGAGGCGCGCCGCCTCGCGCAGATGGCGATCGAGGAGACCACGATCGGCGTGCTCGAGGACAAGATCCTCAAGAACCAGGTCGCCTGCGAGTTCGTCTGGGACGCGATCAAGGACCGCCGCACCGTCGGCCCGATCGCCGACGACGAAGTCGCCGAGCCGATCGGCCTCATCCTCTCCCTCACCCCGATCACCAACCCGACGTCGACCGTCCTCTTCAAGTGCATCATGGCGGCCAAGACCGCCAACACGCTCATCGTCTCCGCGCACTCGCGCGCCCACCGCTGCTCGAACGAGGCGGCGCGCCTCATGTATGAGGCCGGCCGCGCCGCGGGCGCCCCCGAGGACTTCATCGTCTGGATCGAGGAGCCGACGCGCGACGACACCCTCTACCTCATGAAGCACCCGCTCGTCCAGCTCATCGACGCCACCGGCGGCCGCGGCATGGTCAAGGTCGCCTACTCCAGCGGCAAGCCCGCCCTCGGCGTCGGCAGCGGCAACACCGCCACCTACCTGCACCGCACCGCCAACATCGACATGGCCGTCGTCGACATCATCACCTCCAAGTCGTTCGACAACGGCGTCATCTGCGCGAGCGAGGGCACACTCCTCATCGACGCGGAGATCTACGATAAGGTCCTCGCGCGCTTCCGCGACCTCGGATGCCACGTCGCGGACCCCGAGCAGCGCGAACGCCTGCAGTCGGTGATGATCGACCCCGGCACCTGCGCCTGCCACCCGATGGCGGTCGGCCGCGGCGCCTCCGACATCGCGCAGTTCTGCGGCATCACCGTGCCCCCGCGCACCCGGCTCATCCTCGTCGAGATCGACGGCGTCGGCCGGGAGCACCCGATGAGCTCGGAGAAGCTCTGCCCGGTCCTCTCGGTGCACCGCGTCTCGGGCCCCGACGAGGCGCTCGCCAAGGCGCGCGCGATCAACCAGTTCGGCGGCACCGGCCACACCGCGAGCATCTTCTGCGACGACGAGGATCTGGTCCGCCGCTACGCGCTCGCCGTCAACGCCGGCCGCATCATCGTCAACTCCCCGAGCTCCGTCGGCGCCATGGGCGGCGTCTACAACGACCTCGTGCCGACGTTCTCGTTCGGCTGCGGCACCGGCGGCGGCAACAGCGTCATGGCCAACGTCTCCGTCGAGCACTACATCAACGTCAAGAAGATCGCCAAGCGCACGCCCGCCCACCAGTGGTTCCGCGTGCCGAGCCACATCTTCTTCAACCGCGACTCGCTCGAGAACCTCCGGGAGCTCGGCGCGTCGACCGCCGTGGTCCTCACGACGAAGGGCTGCGTCAACCGCGGGCTCGTCGACCGCGTCGCGCGCCATCTCAAGGCGCGCACGTACACCTGGAGCCAGATCGGCGAGGAGCCCGACCTGGCGACGGTCATGCGCGGCGTCGAGTTCCTGCGCGACCGCAACCCGGACGCGATCGTCGCGATCGGCGGCGGCAGCGTGCTCGACGCGGCGAAAGTCATGCGTCTCTTCCACCTCGCGCCGGAGACCCGGTTCGAGGAGATCGCCATCCCGTTCCTCGACATCCGCAAGCGCGTGGGCCGCTATCCGAAGATCGATCCGTCGAGGTGCAGGCTCGTGGCGATCCCGACGACCGCCGGCACCGGAAGCGAGGTCTCGCCCTTCGCCGTCGTCTCGCACGACGGACGCAAGCTCTCGCTCTGCGACACGTCGCTCGTGCCGGACGCGGCGATCCTCGACCCGGAGATGACGGTCTCGATGCCGCGCGCGCTCACGGCGGCGACGGGGATGGACGCGCTCACGCACGCGCTTGAGGCGGGGATGTCGATCTTCGCGAGCGAGTACACGGACGCGCTCGCGTTCCAGGCGGCGCGCGTCATCTTCCACTATCTGCCGCGGGCGGTGAAGGACGGGCGCGATCTCGACGCGCGCACGCACATGCAGAACGCGGCGAACATGGCGGGGCTGGCGTTCTCGAACGCGAGCGTCGGCCTGACGCACGCGATGAGCCACGCGGCGGGGGCGCTCTTCAAGGTCCCGCACGGCGCGCTCAACGGGATCTTCCTGCCGGCGGTGGTGCGGTTCAACGCCGACGTGCCGACGAAGATCACGCCGAACCCGAACGTGAAGGCGTACGTGGCGCCGAAGAAGATCGCGATGTTCTGCGAGCTGGTCGGCCTGAAGGGCGTCGACGGGCTCGTCGAGCGGATCGAGCGGCTCAAGGCGGAGTGCGGGCTGCCGGCGCGGCTGCGCGACGCGGGCGTGGGCGAGGGGGAGTTCCGGGCGTCGATCGACCGGCTGGTCGACCTCGCGTTCGCCGACCCGAGCCTGATCTCGAACCCGCGGCGGCCGCTGCTGTCGGAGATCCGGGAGCTGTTTGAGCGGTGTTGCTAACCCGACCCGTTACTAGCCACAGAGGCACAAAGACACAGAGGGGCTCTGAAGTTTCGGGACAGGAGCCTTCGTTGTGCCTCTGTCCACAACACCGTAGAACTTGCTTCTCGGACGTCTCGCGCAGAGCCCGCGGAGATCGCTGAGAAGGGGTGGGTTCTCAATCTTGCCAGCCAGCTCTTCAGGTCCTTTCCGTGTCCTTCCGTGGATTCCGTGTTTCCGTGGTGAACCCTCCGGGGACGTCGCACACCGACGATGTCGCGGCTTGCCGCGGCGTGCTCTGCGTGGAACGATCTAACCCTCCGGCTCCGCCTTCGCCGCGCCGTCCGAGAATCCCGCCGATTCGACCCCGAACGCGTGGTCGAAACGCGCGCGGTAGTTCTCCCACGCGATCGCCGCGGTCAGCTCCACCATCTGTCGCTCGTCGAACGAGCGCCGCAGCGCCGCGAAGAGCTCGTCCGGCACCCGCACGGGCGTCCGCGTCATCGCCTCCGCGTACTCGAGCACGAGCCGTTCGACGGCATCGAAGGCGGCGCTCGTGCGGAACGACTTCAGCTCGCGCAGCTGCGCGTCCCTCACGCCCGCCTTCCGGCCCACGGCCGAGCCGATGTCGATTCAGAACGGGCAGCCGACGAGCGCCGCGACCTTGAGCTCGGCGAGGCACTTGAGCTTCGCCGGCACCGCGCGGCACCCCTCGAGCCCCATCTCGAAGCGCGCGTAGGTGCGCAGGAGCCGCGGGTGGTGCGCGTAGAGGGCGACCGGATCGACCATTTTCCCGAGCTTGCGCCGCACCATCCAGTAGGCGACGCGCGTCAGCAGGCCGGCGCGCCGGGCGGGGACGCCTTCGATCCTCGGCATCCCTCCTTGTAGCGACGGGCGCGCTCGGATGCTACGCTGTGGGCCGATGGCGGACGAGAAGCACGGCGGCGGGACCGTTTCGACGGCGGGCGCGGGGCTGGGCGCCACGCTCGCGGCCGGCCTGCACGGGTTCTGATGAGTCGCGGCGCCGTTCCTGGCGCTCCTCGGTCTGGGGAGCACGGCGGCCGGCACGGTCCTCGACCGGGCGCGCGTCTTCCTGCTGCCGGTGACCGCCGCGATGCTGGCCGTGTCCTTCTACTACGCGTACGTCCGGCGCCCGTCCCGACGCAACAAGGTCATCGCGTGGGCCGCCGCGGTCGTCTCGGGCGGCGCCATGCTCGCCGGCGTCTTCCTTCACCGCTGATCGATCCAGCTCCTCGCCCGCCGCGCGACCTGCCCGAGGCCCAGCTCGATCCATCCGTCTCAGCCGCCCACCTCGACGCGCACGACCTCGTCGGACGCCGCGAGGCGGTCGAGCTCCGCGGCCGCGCGGCGGTCGTCGAAGAGCCCGAGCGCGAGGACGAGCCACGGGCGGGCCGGACCCTCCAGCTCGCGCAGGATGACCGGCACCGCCTCCCGGCCGAGCGCGTGCAGCTCGCGCAGCGGCTCGCAGTGCTGAAGCGCCAGGGCGCGCGTCGCGTGGCCCAGGCCGGTCCGCGGACGGATCTTCGCGATCGCGGCTTCCGCGCGGCGCACGAGCCGCGCCTCCCGCAGCCGCGGCTGGCGCGCCACGAGCGCCTCCGGCAGGCCCTCGAGCCGCTCGAGGAGGAGCGTGAACGCGCGCGCCCGCACCTCGCTGTCGGCGTTCGCGAGCCCCTTCTCCAGCGCGGCGTCGGCGCGCCCCGCAAGCCGGCGCAGCGCAAGCGTCGCGTCCTCGCGGACCTCGATGGCGGGGTCGGCCAGCGCGTCCACGAGCGCGGCGGGATCCTGGAGCAGGAGGGCGAGCGCGGCGAGCATGCCATCATGACGACGGCGGGCGCGCCGCTACTGTCTCATTCCCCGAGGCGCCGGCGACACTCGGAGACGTAGCGCTCCAGCGACGGCGCGATCGCCGGGGCGAGCTGCGCCGCCTTCTCGTAGTCGTCCAGCGCCTCGCGCCAGCGCGCGATGTTGAAGTTCGCGTGCGCCCGACGGATGAACGCGTCCGGATCGCGCGGATTGGCCCGCAGCACGGCGGCGAAATCCTCGGCGGAGCCCGCCCGCAGGCGGTCGGCGTCCTCCGGCGCGTGGCCGGAGAGGAGCAGGCGCACGAAGCCGCGGTACTTGAGCGCCAGCGCGGAGGCGGGTTGGAGCCGGACCGCCTCGTCGAGGTCGCGGAGGCCGGTGCGCAGGAGCTCCGCCGGGTCGCCCCCCTGCGTGAGGACCCACACCGCCCAGTTCGACGCGGCGTTCCCCCGGCGCGCCCACGCCTCGGGCCGCGCCGGGTTGAGGCGCAGCGCCTCGCCGTAGTCCTTGAGGGCGGCCTCGTAGTGCGCGGCGGGATCGCGGCCGCCGTTCTGCGCGTGGTGGGCGAAGTGGGCGTGCGCGCCGCCCCGCAACATCCAGCACTCGTCCCACTTGGGGACGCGCTGGAGGACCTCCGAGAAGTCCTCGATCGCCCGGCGGAGGTCGTCCGCGGGGTCGTCGAGGGGCTGGAGCATGGCGCGGTTCAGGTGCACCATGCCGCGGACGCGCAGGGTGTTCGAGTCGCCGGGCGACAGGCGCAGCGCCTCGGTGCATTCGTGGAGCGCGGCGGCGAACTCGGCGGAGGCGTCCTCGCCGCGGCGGCGGCGCACGAGCGCCCAGTTGAGCCGCGCCGTCGCGCAGTGCACCCAGAGGATCTCGCGCGTCGGGTTGAGGCGCAGCGCCTTCTCGAAGTCGGCGACCGCGGCGGTGAACGCCTGCGACGGGTCGAGCCCGATCGCCTGCCGCCACGTGCCGGTGTTCGTGTGCGTCGAGCCGAGGCCGAGCCAGCCGTCCTCCCCGTCGGGGTCGAGCCGCAGCGCCTCGGCGAAGTCGGCGGCCGCCGCTTCGAGCATCTCCGTCGGATCGTGCCCGGTCGACTTGGCGTGGACCGCCATGGAATTGCGGAGGTGGCCGCGCATCGCCCACGAGAGTTCGCGGTCCTTGCGGAGGTGGATCGCCGTATCGAGGTCGGCGAGCGCCCGGCGGCAGCGGTCCGACGGATCGTCGCCGGAGTACGAGCCCATCACAGCCCAGTTCATGAGGGTGCCGGCGCGGTACACGAGCGGGAGGTCGTCCGTCGGATCGCCGTCGAACGTCTTCGTGTAGTCATCGACGGCGCGGCCGTACGCCTCGGCGAAGTCGCCGCCGCTCCACCCGCGGAGATCCCCGATCGTGCCCCACGCCTGCCCGCGGCCCAGCAGGTGCGGCCGGTAGCCGCGGTCCTGCTCGAGGCCGCCGGTGTACCAGCGGACCGCGCCATCCAGGTCGCCGGAGTCGATGGCGATGCGCGCGAGCCACTCCCACGGCTCCTCGACGAGCGGCGTCTCGCGGGCGGCCGCCTCGAAGAGCCGCTGCGCCTGCGGCACGTCTCCGGCAAGCCAGGCGATCAGCGCGCGCGCGACGGGCGTCTCGAGCCCGCGCAGGTCCGCCTCCGCGAGGCTGCGCAGGCGGCGCGCCTCGGCGTCCTCGATCGCGAGACGGCCCGGGAGCGCCGGCAGCTCGCGCGTGCGCGCCTCCCGCAGCCGCTCCCCCTCGCGTCGCCTCCAGCGCTGCCCGAGCTCGATCACGCGCGCCTGGTACCGGCGGAGACGCAGGAGCGAGCGCTCGTACCGCGCCTCCCGGTGCTCCGGGCTGCGGCGCAGCGCCTCCTCCTGCGCCGCGAGCGCCTCGTCGTTGCGCATGCGGGCGCGCAGCATGCGGCCGCGCCAGTAGTGCGGGTCCGCCAGGCCCGGCAGCTCGGCGCTCACGGAGGCGCAGAGCGCGTCGACGCGCTCGGCGTACTTGCGCATGCCCGCCAGGTCCCCCGCGCGCCGCAGGACGAGCGCCGCGTCGAGCGACGCCTCGCAGTTCGTCCGGAGGTTCTCGACGAGCCGGCGCTGCGCGTCGCCGAGCGCCGCCTCCTTGCGCTGCAGCGCCCCCAGGAGGGCGACGGTTCCGGCCGCCAGCGCCAGGAGCAGGAGTCCGCCCGCGAGCGCCCCCTTGCGGCGCATCGCGCGCCGACCGACGCGCGTCCAGACGCTGATCGGCCGCGCGTCGACCGCCTCGCCCGCGAGATAGCGCGCCAGGTCCGCGGCGAACGCGCCCGCGCCCGCGTAGCGATCGCCCTTCTCCTTGGCGAGCGCGCGGAGGCAGACGACCTCGAGGTCGGCCGGCACGCGCGGGTTCAGGCGCCGTGGGGGCGCCGGGTCCTCCGTGAGGATCTTCTGGTACGTCTCGGCGACGGTCCCGCGGAAGGGCGTCCGCCCTGCGATCACCTCGTAGAGGATCGCGCCCAGCGCGTACACGTCGGTGCGCGCGTCGATCTCGCCCGGCTCGCCGCGCACCTGCTCGGGCGCCATGTACTGTGGCGTGCCGATGACGGCCCCCGTGCGCGTGAGGGCCGCCTCGGCGCCGCCGGCGACGTGCGCCAGACCGAAGTCCATGACGACGGGCCGGCCGGACTCCTCGATCATGATGTTGCCTGGCTTGAGGTCGCGGTGGACGATGCCGAGCGCGTGCGCGGCCTCGACGGCGCGCGCGACCTTCTCGAGGAGCGCGACCCGGTCACGGAGGCTCCAGGCGGCGTCGGGCAGGCGCGCGTCGAGCGTGCGGCCGCGGAGCAGCTCCATGACGAGATAGGGCGCCTGCGGGTCCTCGCTCACGTCGTGGAGGCGCACGATATTGGGGTGGTCGATCGCGGCGATGGCGCGGGCCTCGCGGAGCATGCGGACGACGGTCGCGGCGGAGGAGGCGAACTCGCGCCTCATGACCTTGAGGGCGACCTCGCGGCCGAGGCGCCGGTCGCGCGCGCGGTAGACGACCGCCATGCCGCCGCGCCCGAGCTCGTCGATGATCTCGTAGCGGTCGGTCGGGAGCGCCCGCTCGTGGCGCTGCTGCATCAGGTCGGTGAGCTGCGACGTGGTGAGCCATCCGCGGCGCGTGAGCACCTGGCCGAGGCGCAGCGGCTCGGCGCTCGCGGCCTGCTCGGCGCGAGCCTCCGCGAGCTGCGCGGGCGTGAGCAGGCCTGCCGACAGGGCGAGGTCGCCCAGGCCGTCGTCCTCGCGCGGGGCCATCCGGCCCCAGTATACCGCCTACTTGCGCGAGGCCGTCGCCCGGCTCCGCGGCCGCTTCGCCGGGGCGGGGGCGCGCAGCGGCTCGTACGAGTAGCGCGCGAGGCGCTCCGCGTCGCCGCGGAACTCGACCCCCGCGATGCGCGCGAGGAAGCGGCCGCGCGTGTAGAGCACGCCGAGCGCGTGCTGCAGCTCCAGCGTCTTCGGCGGGACCTGGGCGCGCTCCTCGACCAGGCGCCGCTGCGCCTCGTCGAGCCGCGCGAACGCCTCTTCGCCGCGGCGCAGGAGCGAGTCGTCGGCGCCGACGCCCGCGAACGCCGGAAGATGGTCGCGGAGCGTGCCGACGAGGAAGCCGACCTCGGCCAGCAGCTTGGGCAGCGAACGGCTCGTCTTGACGCCGGTGCGGAAGCGGGCGAGCGTCTCGGGCTCGCTGTCGAAGAGCGCCTCGGCGAGACCGCGGACCTCCTGGCGCCAGTCGAGCGCGGCGGAGATCGCCTCGCGGCGCGCCGACGCGAGCGTCGAGCCGTCGCCGGCGGCGTGCGCCTTGAGATCGTGTGCGTCGGCCTTCGCCACCTCGGCGGCGCGGAGCGTCTCCTCGGTGATCCCGCGCGCGGAGAGTCGCGCGAGGTCCTGCCGGGCGGCCTCGATGATGCGGCCGCTCCAGTGGATGAGCGCGTCGGCGTCGAAGCGCTCGCCGATGGTGATCAGTTCGTCCTGTTCGTAGCCCATTCTCTTCCTCCCTCGATAGGCGGCAGAGAGTATCAGCGGCGTCGGGGCGGGTCAACAGGAGTTTGAACGTAACGGCCCGGCCCCGGCGTCGTATTACTTGAACATGTTTGCGTTGCTTTGCGCGGTCCTTGTCCAGGACGACCTCGGCACGTTCCTCGCCGATCTCGAAAAGCGGCGCGCCGGCGGCGCGGACGCGAAGGCGCTGGTCGAGTCGATCGACGCGTTCGCGGACGGGAAGCCGGACGGCGTGCGCGTGCGGCTGGCGTGGAACCGCGCGCACGTCGCGGGAATCGCCGCAATCGAAGAGCGGTTCATGGAAGGGCTGCAGAAGCGCGTCGGCAAGCCGGTCGAGTTCGGCGGGAAGCGCGACCGCATCGCCGGCACGCTCCTCGAGATCAAGAAGGACCGCGTGACGATGGAGATGGACGGCGGGCGCGTCGACATCATGCTGGCGCAGATCACGCCGGAGATGCGGCTGCAGGACCTCAAGAAGCGCAAGGTGATCGGGGAGGCCGGCGTCGAGGAGGCCGCGTTCCGCGGCGCGTCGGATCTGGCGGCGGGGCTGGCCGTCGCGGAGAAGATCGAGGACGCGACGGCGCGCTCCGTGGCGCTCGATGCGTTCGCCGGCCTGGCGCTGCAGGGCGTCGACCGCGACCTCGCGGCGAAGAAGCACGAAAAGGTCGGCGCCGACCTCGCGGCGTGGGCGAAGAAGCCCGCGCTCATGGACGCGGCGAAGGGCGCCCTGCGGGCGTTCGCGCAGGAGGCGTTCCCGCCGATGCTCGTGCAGGCCTCCGATGAGGCGCTCGCGAAGGACCGCAAGCGGGCGCGGGCGCTCCTCGACCTCGCGGCGTCGCTCACGAAGTCGGACGACGTGAAGAAGCAGATCGCCGAGCGGCAGTGGAGCGTGCTCGCCCCGGGCGACTGGTACAAGCTGCCGATCGACGCGGCGTGGGAGGTCACGAACGGGAAGATCGAGGGCGGAAAGATCCTCCTCGAGGACGCGGCGAAGGACGCCGCCGTCGGCGTGCGGTTCCTGAAGTTCCCGATGAAGCTCGGCGACATCGCCGGCGTGCGCGCGACGGTGAAGCCGGGCGCGTCGAAGGCGTTCTCGCTCCAGTGGGAGACCGACGCGAAGCGGCGCCAGGGATACTCGGTGACGGTCTGGGCGGCCTCGAAGCTCGGCGGGTGGGGCGTCTCGCCCGGCGACGGGCGCAAGCCGGAGACGAAGTCGTCGAAGGAAGTGGCGAAGAAGGGGGACTACGAACTGCGCATCGAGGCCACGGGTACGAAGCTGCGGTTCTTCATCGATGCGACGGAGGTCGGCGCGGCGGACGCGCCGGTGTCGGGGGACGCCGAGGACTTCGTCTTTGTGATCGACGACGGGAAGGGCGAGGTCACGAGCCTGTCGGTGCGAAAGAAGTGACCCTCACGGGGCTGCCGTAGGAAAACCACGGAGACACAGAGGCACAGAGCGGCAGAGCCGCAAGCAGACGGTGCCTCATTCCAGCAGCAGAGGACGCAGAGGACCCAGAGACGAGCTGCCTGGAGTCTGCTCTGGTATCTCAGGGTCCTCGGGTGCTCATTTTCCGAAGCCATGGCCGCGAAGATCTTCGCGCCACAGCACGATCCTGCTCGTTCGTAGAACAGAGGACTCAGAGAGGATGCGCGATCTCTCTGGGTTCTCTGGTGTGGTTCCCCAAAACTCCGCGTCCCGCGAAGATTCTGCGGAGTTGTCGTACAGAGAGGAGCTTCTCTGTGTCTCCGTGCCTCTGTGGTCATTTCTCCGAGGCACAGGACAGCTCCCTCCGCAGCAGCGCGATCTCCCGGCGCAGCAGCGCGCGCAGCTCCGCGTGGTCGAGGCGCGCGACGCGTTCCTCCAGGCGCGCGAGCTGCTCCGTGATGCGCTTCGCGTCGGCCGCGGCGGCCGGCGCCTTCGGCCAGAGCAGCCCGCCGAGGAGGGCGAGCATCGCGGCGGCCGCGGCGAGGGCCGCCCAGGGCGCGGCAGGAGGCGCGGCGCGGCGTTCCAGCGGCGGCATCGGCGGCACCGGCGAGCGGAGCAGCCCCTTGAGCGCGTCGGCGATCTCGCGATCCTCGGCGTTCATACGCCCTCCCTGCAGAATGCGTTCCTGAGCTTCTGGCGCGCGCGGAAGAGCCGCCAGCGCACGGTCGCGCGGGCGACCCCGAGCGCGTCGGCGATTTGCTCGACGCTCATGTCCTCGACGTAGAAGAGCGCGGCGGTGATCCGCTGGTCGATCGGGAGCCGCGCCAGCAGGCCGAGCGCCTCCTCGAGCGCCGGGTCGCGCGGCGGCGCCGGCGCGGCGACGGGCGCCGGACGGCGGCGCTTCATCGCGAGACGGCGCAGGATCGAGTAGAACCACGTGCTCTCCGCGCACTCGCCGCGGAAGCGCGCGGCAGCGTCGAGCGCGGCGACGAGCGTCTCCTGCGCGAGATCCTCGGCATCCGCCTCGCGGCCGGTGAGCGCCAGGGCCATGCGGTAGACGCGCGGCCACCACGCGGCCGCCCATTGCTCGCGGTCCACTACTTCGGTCCCCGCCCTCCGCGGATGATGCGCGGCGCCGTCCCCTTGTCGAGCGCCTCGGCGAGCGCGGCCTCCGTCAGGTCGGGCAGCACGTCGAACGGCTTGAGCCCGGCCTTCTCGGCGGCCGACCCCTCGCGCACGCGCCGCACGATGAGCGCGCGGTCGAGCCCGAGGTGCCCCTGGAGGTCGGCCGACAGCTCGTCGACCGCGACGCCGTGCCGCTCCCACGACGGCAGCAGGCGGTCGGTGAGCGCGCGCACCTGCTCGCGGATGTCGTCGAGCTCGCGGCGGATCGCGCGCAGCTCCTCCGGGGCGGGCGCCTTCGCCGGCTTCGCCTCGAGGACGGCGCTCGACGCGTCGTCGCCGACGCGCGCGTCGTCCTTCTGGAGCAGGATGCGCGCGGCCGACCACTTGCGGTCCACGCGGTCGACCCTCGCCTTCGAGACGAAAGCGCCGCTGCGGTAGATCGTGAACTCGTCGTCCACTCTCACGCCGTCGTCGGCGCCGAGGGAGAGC
>Ga0187892_10009505_pt1 | contig 12763 bp, 5 predicted proteins | sample MA1701073metaG_FD_139345 | JGI IMG/M metagenome (GOLD analysis project Ga0187892, IMG submission 139345) | Bio-ooze microbial communities from a basaltic lava cave in the Kipuka Kanohina Cave System on the Island of Hawaii, USA - MA170107-3 metaG ...
GTCGCTGGTCGGGCAGGCGATCCCGAACTTCTGGCTGGGCCTGGTCTTCATCCTGATCTTCGCCCGGCGGCTGCAGTGGCTGCCCTCGTTCGGCCGCGACACGCTCTGGCACCTGGTCCTGCCCACGGTGACGCTCTCCGTGCAGCTCATCGGCGTGATGACCCGGCTGGTGCGCGCGGGCATCCTCGAGACGATGGGCCAGGAGTTCGTGCGCACCGCGCGCGCCAAGGGGTTGAGCGAAGCCACGGTGCTGGGGCGCCACGTCTACCGCAACATGCTGATCCCGGTCGTCACGATGCTGGGCCTGCAGCTCGGCGGGCTGCTCGGCGGCGTGGTCGTGCTCGAGACGGTCTTTGCCTGGCCCGGCCTGGGTCGGCTCATCGTGACGGCGATCAACAACCGCGACTACCCGGTCGTGCAGGCCGCGGTCACCTTCGCCGCCCTGAGCGTGGTCGTGCTCAACCTGCTCGTGGACCTGACCTACGCCTATCTCGATCCCCGCATCCGGTACGCATGACGGATCCGCCCCGCAAAGGGCTCACCGCAACCCGGAAGGGCCGCAGGGTCGCCCTCACTGCGGCGGGTGTGGTAATCGCGGCGCTCGTCGGCCTCGCCGGACCGGTGGTCGTCCCCTACGATCCCCTCGTGCTGCGACTCGAGCATCGCCTCCAGCCGCCCGGGGCGCGCCTGCCCGACGGCGCGGTCGCGTGGCTGGGCACCGACCAGCTCGGCCGCGACCTCCTCCAGCAGGTCATCCACGGCGCGCGCGTCTCGATTCTGGTCGCCGCGAGCACGGTGGTGATCGCCGGCGCGTCCGGCACGGCGCTGGGCGTGGTGGCGGGCTACTTCGGGGGGCCCACGGACACCGTCCTGATGGGCCTGGTGGACCTCCAGCTGGCCTTCCCGCCCCTGCTGCTCGCTATCCTGATCGCCGCGATGATCGGGCCGTCGGTCGCCAACGTCATCCTGACCCTGTCCGTGATCCGCTGGGCCGTGTTCGCCCGGCTGGCGCGCGGCTCGGTCCTCTCGCTGCGCGAGAAGGAGTTCGTGGAAGCCGCCAGGGCGCTCGGCGCCAGCCACACGCGCGTCATGGCCCGGCACGTCTTCCGCAACATCCTGACGCCGATCGTCATCCTCGCCACGCTGCAGATCGCCCTGCAGATGCTGGCCGAGGCCGCCCTCAGCTTCCTCGGGCTCGGCATCCCCCACCCCCTGCCCTCGTGGGGCGTCACCATCAGCGGCGGCCGCGACTACCTCGACAACGCCTGGTGGATCGCCACCGTCCCCGGCGCCGTCATGACCCTAGCCGTCCTCAGCGTCGGCATGTTCGGCGACGCCGTCCGCGACTACCTCGACCCCCGGTTCCAGTACTAGGACGACGATGACAGAGGTTGACCCCAGCTAACCTTCTGGATGCCTACCTGGCCGGCGCGCAGTATAATCCTTGGCAAGAGAGCCGCGCAGGACGGCAGGGCTTCAGCCGGGACGAGCGACTGCAGGCAAACCGGCGTGCAGGCTCCCGTCGTGTTAGATCCTATGAAGGAGTGCAGAGAGGAAGAGCGGGCCGCTGCTGGTAAGCTCCATTGACCCTTGCTCGGCGGAAGAAGGGAGAGAGGAGCCAATGATGACCAGAGCGACCCGCCGTCACGAGTATACCGGAGAGAGGGCGCAGTGGCTGTACCTGGCCTTCGAGTTGGGCGTCGACGAGTGGAAGTTGGGGTTCGCCTCGGATCTGGGGACCCCGCCGCGGGTGCGGGTGATGCCGGCGCGGGATCTGAGGCGATTGGCGCGGGAGATCGCGGCGGCGAAGCAGTGGTTCGGGGTGCCGGCGAGCGCGGCGGTGCGGAGCTGCTACGAGGCGGGACGTGACGGGTTTTGGCTGCATCGGCACCTGACCGCGGAGGGGATCGACAACCGGGTGGTGGACGCGTCGAGCATCGAGGTGAACCGACGGCTGCGGCGGGCGAAGTCCGATGGGCTGGACGCGCGCAAGCTGCTCGGAATGCTGGTGCGGTCCCACGCGGGGGAGTCGAAGGTGTGGAGCGTCGTGCGGGTGCCGACGGTGGAGGAAGAGGACCGGCGGCAGCTGCATCGTGAGCTGCGGACACTGAAGCAGGAACGGGCGCGGGTGACGAACCGGATCAAAGGGCTCTTGGCGAACCAGGGGATTCGGCTGCCGAAGAGGCGGGACCTGGGAGAGCTGCTCGAGGGGATGCGGTTGTGGGACGGGTCGCCTCTGCCGGTGGGGCTGCGGGCCCGGTTGCAGCGAGAGTGGGAGCACGCGCAGTTCCTGCACGGAAAGATCGTCGAGTTGGAACGGGAGCGACAGCGGGCGATCACGCACGCCCGCGGCCCTGCGGTCGAGAAGGTCCGCCAGTTGCTGCGGCTGCGGGCGATCGGGCCAAGCGGCGCGTGGGTCTACGTCAACGAGTTCTTTGGCTGGCGGCAGTTCCGGAACCGGAAAGAGGTGGGGGCGGCCGCGGGCCTCATCCCGACGCCGTACCAGAGCGGGAACGCCAGTCGGGAACAAGGGATCAGCAAGGCAGGGAGCCGGCACATCCGGGCGGTGGCCATCGAGATGGCGTGGTGCTGGCTGCGCTACCAGCCCCGGAGCCGGTTGAGTCGTTGGTACCAGGCGCGCTTCGGGCGCGGTGGGGGGCGCGCGCGGAAGGTGGGCATCGTGGCACTCGCGCGGAAGCTGTTGATTGAGCTATGGCGGTTCCTGGAGCACGGGGTGATCCCGGAAGGCGCCGCGCTGAAGGCGTAGGGCATCGAAACGATCGCAAGGAGGGGTGCAACGACGAGTTGAGTGCGACGCTGGTGGAAGGCGCTCGGAGTACAGCCGGGCCGCGACACAACGGCCGCGTGTTAGAAGGGGCGCCCTTCCCCAGGGCCTGTTGGATTCGCCGCGGAGCGAACACAGGATGAGGTGCCTGGCCGAGAGTGGTCAGCACGGATAGAAGGTCGTTCGAGGCCTTCGGGCCCGGACGCACACGGCAGGTCGCCAGCGACGCGCACGTCAGGAGGGACGGTACGGTAGTGGGAATCAGGGGGGCTTGACAGCAGAGCCTTCATAGAAGGCTGACAACGGCGGGGTGTTAAGCTGGTCGGTTTAAACACGAGAGGCGCCCAACCCGCACGCACGTGAGGTGCGAACCTGAGAACCGATCAGACTCATCGCCAGAGGCCGTCCCGCGAGCACGCAGAGACACGTTTGATGAGCCTGACACCCCACCACGCCAAGTACTTCGCTCATGATCTAACGCGCCGCGCGGTTGGTGGGCTCGACCGCTTGTCGATGTCCCTGTTTGATGCGGCCGTCGACTTGAATCCCCATCAGATCGAGGCCGCACTCTTCGCGCTGCAGTCGCCCCTCTCAAGGGGCGTGATCCTCGCTGACGAGGTAGGCCTCGGAAAAACCATCGAAGCCGGCATCGTCCTTTGCCAATACTGGGCCGAACGTCGCCGCCGCCTGCTGGTGATCTGCCCGGCGTCGATTCGCAAGCAATGGGCTCTCGAAATTCAAGAAAAATTCAGCCTACCGGTCGTGGTTCTGGATGCGAAGGCGTACCGTGAGGCGAGGCGAGAGGCACGCGACCCGCTCCATCCCGGCGCCATCCTGATCCTGTCGTTGCACTACGCCAACGCGCTCCGCGAAGACATCAGGTCCATCAAGTGGGATCTCGTCGTCATCGACGAGGCCCACAAGTTGCGCAACGCCTACCGGCCGAGCAACAAGGTCGGCCAAGGCATCCGCTGGGCGACGGAGGACTGCCGCAAGCTGCTGCTGACCGCGACGCCCCTCCAGAACTCGCTGCTCGAACTGTACGGGCTCTCGACGCTAATCGACGAACTGCTCTTCGGCGACGCCAACGCCTTCCGCTCCCAATACGCGAGCGCCGGAAGCGACATGGGCGCATTGCGGGCGCGCTTGGCCACTTTCTGCAAACGCACGCTTCGCAATCAGGTCACGGAATACATTCGTTACACAGAGCGCCGTCCGATCACCCGGCCATTCCGTCCGACGGACGACGAGCATGCTCTGTACGAGGCGATTTCCGGCTTTCTCCAGCGCGAGGACAGCTATGCCCTGCCACGGCGGCAGCGGCACCTGACGGCGCTGATCCTGCGAAAGCTGCTTGCCTCATCATCACCGGCCATCGCTGCCACGCTCGACATCCTTTGCGAGCGTCTCGAGACGCTGCGCGACGAGCGACTGCAGAGCGACCCGGAACTGGCGGAGCGACTCGTCGAGAGCGAGGAGATCGAAGGGGATCTCCTCGACGAGATTCTCGGTGACGAGGATTCTCCGGAAGAGGGCGACAAGACGCCTGAGCCGATCGACCGTCGGAAGCTGCGCGAGGAGATCGACGCACTCCAACGACTGGCTGCTGAAGCACGGCGCATCGGTGTCGACACGAAGTCGCAGACGTTGCTCAAGGCACTTGAGATCGGCTTCGAGCAGATGGCCACCACCGGTGCCGCGCGCAAGGCGCTGATCTTCACCGAATCACGCCGGACACAGGAGTACTTGAAGGGCTTCCTGGAATCCCACGGCTACCGAGGCCAAGTCGTCCTGTTCAACGGCACCAACGGCGGTCCCGAGGCCACGGCGATCTACGAGCATTGGGTCGAACACAACCGCGATACGGGCCGCGTGTCGGGTTCGCGCGCGGTGGACGTGCGCACAGCGCTAATCGAGCACTTCCGCGACCATGCCACGATCCTCCTCGCAACCGAGGCCGCGGCGGAAGGCGTCAACCTTCAATTCTGCTCCCTGGTAGTGAACTACGATCTGCCGTGGAACCCCCAGCGGATCGAGCAGCGGATCGGCCGGTGCCACCGCTACGGCCAGAAACACGATGTGGTCGTCATCAACTTCCTCAACGAGCGCAACGAGGCGGACCGTCGCGTCCTCGAACTCCTCACCGAGAAGTTCAGCCTCTTCAGCGGCATGTTCGGCGCCTCGGACGAGGTGCTAGGGAGCATCGAGTCGGGGGTGGACTTCGAGAAACGCATCCTCGCCATCTACCAGGAATGCCGGACTCCGGAAGCCATCGACACCGCCTTCCGCGCGCTGCAGGCGGAGATGGAGGAGCAGATCCGCTTGCGGCTCGACGACACCCGGCGCGCCCTGTTCGAGCACTTCGACGAGGACGTGCACCAGCGATTGCGCCTGCGCCTCGCCGATGCCCGGGCGCAGCTCGACCGCGTCGGCCAGCGCTTTTGGTCGCTGACGCGCTTCGTGTTGGCCGACCGGGCGCAATTCGATGAGGCCGCGCTCGCCTTCGACCTCGACCGCCCGCCGCGGAACGACATCCCCCGTGGCCGTTACCACCTCATCTCGAAGTCGCAGCCGCTCGATGCCGACGGGGTCGCCGGGGAGCCGAGCCGATTCCTGTACCGATTGTCCCATCCCCTGGGCGAGCACGTCATTGAGCAGGCGAAGGCGGCAGCGACCCCGGCCGCTGAAATTCACTTCAACGTGACCGATCATCCAACCCGGCTTGCGGTCATCGAGGCGCTGCGCGGCCGGCGCGGTTACCTCACGCTCAGCCGACTGACCGTGGATTCCTACGACCGGGAGGAGTACCTGCTCTTCTCCGGCTTTGCCGACGACGGCGCAGCGCTCGACCAGGAGACGATGGAGAAGTTCTTCCTGTGCGGCGGCCGCGTCGCGGGGGTCGGTAGCACCCCGGAGCCTCAGACGCACCGCCTGGCCGGCGAATCGGAGCGTCACGCCAAAGCTACGGTGAGCCGCTCGCTCGAACAGAACAGCAAGCACTTCCACGAGGCCCGCGAGAAGCTGGAGAAGTGGGCCGACGACATGGTGCTCTCGGCCGAGAAGGCGCTGGCGGACACCAAGGAGCAGATCAAGGCGCTGCGGCGCCAGGCACGGCAGGCGGTCACGCTCGAGGAGCAACACCAGATTCAGGAGAAGATCCAGAAGCTGGAGCGCCAGCAGCGCCGGCAGCGGCAGGAGATCTTCAAGGTCGAGGACGAGATCATGGAGAAGCGCGACCAGCTCATCGATCAGCTCGAGAAGCGGCTGGCGCAGCGCACGGCCACCGAGACCCTGTTTACCATCCGCTGGGCGGTCGTGTAGGCGGGGGCAACGGCATCATTGACATGCGAGGACGGAACACGAGATGAGCCAGAAGTACGAGAAGCTGAAGAACCTGCTGAAGGAGCTGTTCCAGCTCGACCAGCCCGACCTGGACTTCGGCTTCTATCGGGTGATGCATGCACGGAGCGCGGAGGTCACGCAGTTCCTGGAAAGGGACCTGCTGCCCCAGGTGAGGGCCGCCTTCGCGCAGTACCAGCCGGCGGACAAGGCGGCGATCGAGAAGGAGCTGGCCAAGGCGATCGAGCAGGCGCGGGCGCTCGGCGCGGACCCGGAGACGCTGCCGAAGGTCAAGGAGCTGCGGGCGCGGCTCGCCGAGGACGCGGTAGATCTGGACGCCCTCGAAGCCGAGGTCTACGATCATCTCTACAGCTTCTTCCGCCGCTACTACTCAGAGGGGGACTTCCTCTCGAAGCGCGTCTACAAGCCGGGCGTCTATGCCGTCCCCTACGAGGGCGAGGAGGTCAAGCTCCACTGGGCCAACGCGGATCAGTACTACATCAAGACCAGCGAGTATCTGCGCGACTACGCCTTCCGCTTGCGACCGGAGGACGACAAACACTCGATGCGCGTGCATTTCCGCCTCGTGGACGCAGCCGAGGGCGAGCACGGCAACGTCAAGGAGACCGCCGGGAAGGAACGGCGCTTCAAGCTGGCGCCGACGCCGTTTGCGGCCGTCGAGAACGGCGAGCTGGTGATTCGCTTCACCTACGAGTCGGACCCCGCGAAGCAGAAGGACCTCAACGCCGCCGCGGAGGCCGCGATCCTCGGCGTCGGCGAGGCCCCGCTCGCCGAATGGATCAGGCTGTTGGGCACGAAGCACGTGCGCGTCGACGGCACCGTGTCAGACGCCACCCGCCTGCGCGTGCATCTGGACCGATACACCGCGCGTAACACCTTCGACTACTTCATCCACAAGGACCTGGGCGGTTTTCTGCGGCGCGAACTCGACTTTTACATCAAGAACGAGGTGATGCACCTCGACGACGTGCAGAACGACAGCGCGCCGCGCGTCGAGCAGTATCTCTCCAAGATCAAGGTTATCCGCCGCATCACGGGCAAGGTCATCGAGTTTCTGTCGCAGCTCGAAGACTTCCAAAGGAAGCTCTGGCTGAAGAAGAAGTTCGTGGTGGAGACATCATACTGTTTTCGGCTGGATGTGATTCCGGAGGAGTTCTATCCAGAAATCGCGGCAAACGGGGCGCAATGCGAGGAGTGGGTGCGACTGTGCGCGATTGACGAAATCAAGGGCGACCTGACGACCCCTGCCTACAGCGTGCCACTCACGGTTGAGCTCCTCAAGGCACAGCCAACGCTATTGGTGGACACGCGGCACTTCGGTGAGGCGTTCACAGTACAGTTATGTGAAGCGATTGGCAACGGCGATGCGCCGATCGATAGCGTTCTATTCCACGGTGATAACTTCCAGGCGCTATCGCTGATGCAAGCACGGTATCGCGACCGTGTGAAGTGTGTCTATATCGATCCGCCCTATAACGCTAAGTCTTCAGAGATACTGTACAAGAACGACTATAGGCACGCCTCATGGCTAACACTCATGAGTGATCGTCTGTCGTCGGGCAAGCGAGTGATGGCGGCCGATGGCGTGCTTATCTGTGCCATCGATGAAGTAGAGCAAGAGTACTTGGGGCTTCTCTTTGGCTACCTGTTCCCTACACTTGCGAAGACGTGTGTTGTCGTCAACTCGAATCCGTCAGGTCAGCAAGGAGATAACTTTTCAAGCACTCACGAATACGCCTATTTCGCGTACGCTTCAGATGGCAGGCAGATATCTGAGCAGACCAGAGAAGATCCTGCTGAATGGGATGATCGAAACTTTCGCGACGTGACTGGCGCCGAGTCGCTCCGATCAGCAGCTGCAAACTGTTTTTACCCAATTTACGTTCGCGACAACACGATCGTCGGCTTCGGCGATGTTTGCTCTGATGACTACCACCCGGCAATCAACGAGGTCTCGCCAGACGGCACAATAGCAGTGTACCCGATTGACCCTCAGGGCATCGAACGTAAATGGCGGTTCGCACGTCAGACGGTAGAAGCGATTCGTCACGAGCTACGGCCTCATCTACTGGCAGCTAGGGGTGTGTGGGACATCAAGCGCACGAAGAAGACTTTCAACTTTAGGACAAACTGGACAGATGCCAGATACTCAGCGAACAACTATGGGACGCAACTGCTAAACGAGATCCTGCCCGCAGCACCGGTGTCTTATCCCAAGTCGCTCTTTACGGTACGCGACTGCTTGTTAGCAGGCCTCAACAATGAACGCATGGCATACGTGTTGGACTATTTCGCCGGCTCCGGGACCACTGGCCACGCGGTCATCAACCTGAACCGCGAAGACGGCGGGCGGCGGAAGTTCATCCTCGTCGAGCAGGCCGACTACTTTGACACCGTCCTGCTACCGCGTCTCAAGAAGGTCACCTACACGCCCGAGTGGAAGGGCGGCAAGCCCAAACGCCTCGCGACGGCAGAAGAGGCCGAGCGCAGCCCGCGCATCATGAAGGTCCTGCGCCTCGAGTCCTACGAAGACACGCTCAACAACCTGGAAGTGCGCCGCACGCAGGAGCAGCAAGGCCTGCTCGACCTCGCGCAGGCGCAGGGCGAGGACAAGCTCAAGGAGCAGTACGTCCTCCGCTACATGCTGGACGTGGAGACGCGCGGCAGCCAGTCGCTGCTCAACGTCGCCGCTCTTACCGACCCCACCGCTTACACGCTCAAGGTCAAACGCCCCGGCTCGGACGAGTCGCGCGAGCTGAACGTTGACTTGCTGGAGACTTTCAACTGGCTGATCGGTCTCACCGTGCAGCACCTCGCCGCGCCGCAGACCTTCACTGCTGAGTTCGAGCCGGACGGCGAGGGGCGTCTCCGACTCAAGGGGCGGCTCAAGCAGGAAGCCGACGGTCGGTGGTGGTTCCGCGCCGTGGCCGGCGCCACACCGGATGGACGCAGGACGCTCGTCATCTGGCGCAAGCGGCCCGGCGGCGAGTCAGCCGAGGGGATCGAGCAGGATAACCTGGTCCTCGACGAGTGGTTCACGAAGCAGGGCTACTCCAGCAAGGACAGCGAGTTCGATCTGATCTACGTGAACGGCGACAACAATCTCGAGAACCTCAAGACCCCTGACGACACCTGGAAGGTGCGCATCATCGAGGAGGATTTCTTCCGGCTGATGTTCGAGACGGAGGGGGTGTGATGCGGCCTCGTCGCCGCAGAAACGACGCTCGGCCGCCGCTTCCGTTCAACCGGAAGCTGGCCCTGCATCAGTGGTTGCTCGGGCTCTTCGGCCTCGAGCGCTTCGATCAACTGGCCGAGCACTTGCGAGACGAGGCGCTGGAGGGGTTGGACGAAAACAACGTCCATCGCTTCCACCACGCGCTCTGCCTGCATCTGCCGGTGGAGAGCCGTCCGGAACTCCCCGACGAGCCGCTCCTGGAGTATGATCAGGCCATCGTCTCCATCACGCAGCGCCTGAACGAGCGACGCCTGACGAGGGGCGAGCCGCCGATTGTCTGGAAGTACTTCCAGTACCTCTCGCTCCTCTTCACCGAGATCTATCTCGACCGCTACTTCCGGGACCCGCGCGCCCTGCTGGTTGCGCTCAACCAGCGCATCGCCGCCTTGAACAACGGGCTGGAGGAATCGGACCGGATCACACTACTCGACGAGACCGCCGATGCCTTGCCGCAGCTGAACAAGATCGCCTTCTGGATGGCTACCGGCAGCGGCAAGACGCTGTTGATGCACGCCCACATCCTCCAGTACTGGCGCTTCCTCGAGACCCAGGGCCGCGCCCGCGAGCTGAACCGGATCATCCTGCTCACGCCCAACGAGGGGCTTTCCCAGCAGCACCTGCGGGAGTTCGAGAAGGCCGGCATCGAGGCGGAGATCTTCAGCAAGGACGGGCGCGGGCTCTTTGCCGGGCAGGCGGTCGAGATCCTCGAGGTGACCAAGCTCAAGGAGGAGATGGGCGAAAAGACCGTCGCCGTGGATGCCTTCGAGGGGAACAACTTGGTGCTGGTCGACGAGGGACACCGCGGGGCGTCGGCCGGCGGCGAGGGCCCGTGGATGAAGTTTCGCAACGCGCTCTGCGAGAGGGGCTTTTCGTTCGAGTACTCTGCCACCTTCGGTCAAGCCGTGAAGGGGAGCCAGGGCCTCACCGACCTCTACGCTCGCAGCACGCTGTTCGACTACTCGTACCGCTGGTTCTACGGCGACGGGTTCGGGAAGGACTATCAGATCCTGAACCTGGAGGATGACAGCAACGCGGAGTGGATGGCGAGTTACCTCACCGCATGCCTGCTCGCCTTCTTCCAGCAGCAGCGGCTCCACCGCGAGCGCGAGGCGGCGTTTCGCCCATTCAACCTGGAGCGACCGCTGTGGATCTTTGTGGGCGGCAGCGTGACGGCGACGTTGGCCACCCGCGACGCCTCTGACATCGTCGAGATCCTGCGCTTTCTCGGCCGCTACGTCGCCAATCGCGCGGACAGCATCGAGCACATCCGCCGCGTGCTGCACGAAGGCTTGGTCACGGCGACGGGCAGGAACCTGTTCGCGGGAAGGTTTAGCTACCTGAACACCTGCGGCCTCACTCAGGCGCAGATCTTCGACGAGACGCTCGCGACGCTCTTCAATGCGCCGGCCGGGGGCACCCTGCATGTCGAGAAACTGAAGGGGGCTGCGGGGGAAGTGGCTGTCCGTGTGGGCGACAACTATCCTTTCGGCGTCATCAATGTCGGCGACGACGCCAAGCTGGTAAAGCTCTGTGAGGAGCAGGGGCTGAACGTGGCCGAGCGGGAGTTCGCGGGCTCACTGTTCCAGGAGCTCGGCCAGCCGCACTCGACCATCAACGTGCTCATCGGCTCGAAGAAGTTCACCGAGGGTTGGAGCAGTTGGCGCGTGAGCACTATGGGGCTAATGAACGTAGGGCGCGGCGAAGGCGCGCAAATCATCCAACTCTTCGGCCGCGGCGTGCGGCTCAAGGGCGTCGGCATGAGCCTCAAGCGCAGTGCGCGCGCCACCCTCCCCGAAGGTCTGGAGCGACCGAAGCACATCGACACGCTGGAGACGCTCCACATCTTCGGTATTCGCGCCGACTACATGGCGCAGTTCCGCGACTTCCTCGAAGAGGAGGGCCTCCCCACCAACGACGAGCGGGTCGAATTCATCCTGCCGATCATCAAGAACCTGGGCAGCCGTCCTCTCAAGACCATCCGGCTCAAGAAGGAGATCAACGGCGTCAGCACAGTGTTCGGCGACGCCTTCCGCAAGCTCGGTCCCATCCCGACGGTGAAGCCCCCGGAGCCGGCGAGAGAACCCTCCACCGTCTACTTGCAGAAGAACCAGGTGGTTCTCAACTGGTACCCCAAGATCCAGGCGATGAAGTCCGTGGGCGTTACGGGTGGGGACGACGACAGCGCTCCGAATCAAGCGTACCTGACCGCTCGACACGTCGCGTTCCTGGACCTCGACAGGCTCTACTTCGACCTGGAGCGGTTCAAAGCCGAACGCGGGTGGCACAACCTGAACCTGGCCCGTGCGGGCGTCGCCGACCTCCTCGCGGACACGACCTGGTACCGGTTGCTGATCCCGGATTCCGAGCTGGCATTCGACTCTTTCGAGAGGGTGCGCGTCTGGCAGGAAGTGGCGCTGGCGCTCCTGCGCAAGTATGTCGAGCGCTACTACGCGTTCCGCAAGCGCGAGTGGGAGCTGCCGCACCTGGAGTACCGGGACATCGGCGAAGACGACCTCAACTTCCCCTCGATCGTCCGCGAGACCGGCCCCGAGTACGGCTATCGAATCCTCATCGAGGAGTCGCAGCAGGAAATCGTCGACAAGCTGAAGGAGCTGAAGGCGGCCATCGAGGGAGGGGATCTCAGAGCCTGGGAGTTCCGCGGAATCAAGGCGGTCTGGTTCGGGCGGCACCTGTACCAGCCACTGCTATTTCTCGATGGCGGCGTGGTCGAGATCTCCCCGGCTCCCCTGAACAAGGGGGAGCGCCGGCTCGTCGAGGACCTCAAGGCCTTCCACGACGCGAATCCAGCTTACTTCGCTGATAAGGAGCTGTACCTTCTGCGCAACATGAGCAGGGGGCGAGGTGTGGGCTTCTTCGAGGCCGGCAACTTCCACCCTGACTTCATTGTTTGGCAGTTAATGGCTGATCGGCAGCAGGTGGCATTCGTGGACCCAAAGGGGATCCGCAACGTCGGATTGAGCGACCCGAAGATCGGCTTCCATGAGACCGTGAAGGAGATCGAGCTACGCCTCGGCAATCCCGATGTCGTGCTGGAGTCCTTCATCGTCTCGAATACGCCTTCGCATGTGATGCGTAAGCAGTGGGGCATCGAGAAAGCAGAAATGGCAAAGCGGCACATTGTGTTCCAGGACGAGGACAAGGACACCTACATCGGCGCGATGCTGCAGAATGTCGTGGGCGTGGGCACGTGAAGTCGGTCGCGATCGAAAGTAGGGCGCCTAACAACAACATGCGGCGGCCGGAGTACCTCCCCCAATAAAGTGGACACCCAAACCTAACGATCAAGGAGGGTGTCCAATGCGGGGCGTCAAGCGCTGTCAGGAGTCCACAGGACGGATGAAGAAGCATCGCTACAGCAACGA
>Ga0187892_10009506_pt1 | contig 12763 bp, 14 predicted proteins | sample MA1701073metaG_FD_139345 | JGI IMG/M metagenome (GOLD analysis project Ga0187892, IMG submission 139345) | Bio-ooze microbial communities from a basaltic lava cave in the Kipuka Kanohina Cave System on the Island of Hawaii, USA - MA170107-3 metaG ...
CTTGAGCGTTCCTGCGTCAAAATCCCCCCGCGCTTTGCGCGGCCCCCTTTACGAAAGGGGGCTTTTCCGAATTCCCCCCTTAGAAAAAGGGGGGCTAGGGGGGATTTATCAACAGCTTCTAAGAGTCCAGAGTCGTTCAGTTCTGGGCGGACCGACAACCCAAGTGGTAAAGCGAGTATGAGCCGCTTCATACTCGTGAAAAAGACTTATGCCTACCTGGACAAAGAGAGGGTAGTGAACGATTTGCACAAACCAAATGATTCCCACCATCGTCCAGGTCGCAGCCACGTGGGCGAGCAGAAGCCAGATCATAGACACGCCTTCTGAGTCTGAATGAGTTTTGGGCTGGTCACCTTCGCTCACGCTCTCCCCAACATGTAGCGCAGGGCTCCCTCCAATTCGGGGTAGCGAAAGGAATAGTGCACTTCCTGCAACCGTTGTGGTTCGACACGAGCACCGGACAGCAACAACTCGTTCGCCATCTCGCCCAGCGCTATCCGAACTACACGAGCGGGCACTGGGAGCAGCGTTGGCCGTCCAAGGACTCGCCCGAGTGTTACGGCAAATTGACGATTAGTGACTGGTTGTGGCGCGGTGACATTCACTGGTCCGCGTAAGGTATCCGTGAACAGCAGGTGGTGAATCGCGCCAATGACATCGTCGAGTGATACCCAACTCACATACTGTTCTCCTGAGTCAATAACGCCGCCCAAGCCGAGCCGAAAGGGCAGCAGCATCTGCGCGAGCGCTCCTCCAGCAGGGCTCAGGACTATACCGATGCGAGCCGTCACCACTCGGATATTCCGTTGGACTGCCGATAGAGTTGCTTCCTCCCACGCTTGACACACCCCAGCCAGAAACCCCTGCCCTGCTGGACTCTCCTCCGTCAACACTTCTACGCCACGGTCTCCGTAGTAACCGACGGCTGATGCACTGATGATAACCTTTGGAGGAGAGGAGAGTCGCGCCAGTGTATCACAAAGCGTTTTCGTTCCCGTGACCCGACTATCGCGAATGCGTGTTCGTTTGTTTGTTGTCCATCGCCCAATAAGATTTTCTCCAGCCAGGTGCACAACCGCATCAAAACCTTCGAGACTCGCTGGATCGTGGACTCCGCGCTCAGGATCCCACAGAATAGCATTCACTCCTGTACGCGGCTGGGATCGCACCAAGCACGTTACGGTATGCCCTCCTGTCGTTAAAAAAGAGACAAGAGCTGTACCAACTAAGCCACTCGCTCCACTGACCAGAATTTTCATTGAGGTCCCTGTATAGCGTGCATGAGTCGTCATGTCTTCGCTCATGATGCGGTGACGGTAAGTAAACATGCGTTCCAGCTTGTGACGAACGAACGCTCCACCCGTTAATCGCCCCATGGGTCCCAAAGGAAGAGCATACTCAATGTGATCTTCCAGATAACAGGCAGACGGTCCGTCCGGTTCAAACCGATGCGTATGAACCCAGTGCGCAAACGGCCCTGAGACTTGCACGTCGCAGAACTGCCGCCCCTCTTGATAGTCCCGATGCTCGGCCACCCAATATTGACTAAGTGGTCCCAGGCCCATCCGTAGAACCACAATCGCCCCATTTTCAACGCCGCCATGACGGGCAATGATCTCGACGGACTCCCACGGCGGAGTTAAGCGTTCAACTGCCCCTGGGCGCGTATGCCAGCGAAAAACCTCCTCAGCCGGCGCATTGATACGGGTCCGACGAAAAAAGGTCTCCATGGTTATGGGCTCCTTCCAATCCACAGCAGAGCTAGCGCTCCGCATGCCAGGACGCCAGCACGTTGATGAGTGAGGTTTCCTATGTAATACCACAATGGGAAGAGGTGAGTGAAACCAAACGGTGCTATCGGCATCACATCTTCAGCCGACGAATTTTTCTGACGCAGGGAGCACCATAATGAATCAAACACAGCCCATGCAGTCGCGGAATGATGCCGCTACCATGCCCACTGCCAATGGGCACCTCAAAGAGTGGCAGCCGATGGAAGGAAAAAGCCCGATGTCGCATGTCTTGCCGCAGGATGAATATAATCAAACTCTGGTTGCCAACGTGCATCCCACCGACTGGAAGAACCCGGAACCCGCATCACGGTACAATTTGGTGGTCATCGGCGCTGGCACCGCTGGCTTGGTGACCGCTGCGGGGGCTGCAGGGCTCGGAGCAAAAGTTGCTCTCATTGAACGACATCTGATGGGTGGGGACTGTTTGAATGTTGGCTGTGTCCCCTCGAAATGCGTCATTCGCTCGTCTCGAGTGCTAGGGGACATCGCTGTTGCCAAAGAACTCGGCATCCACCTTCCTGTTGGCACAGTGGTCGATTTCCCGGCAGTAATGGCACGCATGCGGCAGTTGCGTGCTCGTATCAGTCATCATGACTCTGCGCATCGCTTTCAGGAACAGTTAGGTGTTGATGTCTTTCTCGGCGACGGTCGGTTCACTGGCCCAGATACCGTAGAGGTCGGAGGGAAAACCTTGCGCTTCAAACGCGCGGTGATCGCTACTGGTGCGAGAGCCGTACAACCCGCAATTCCTGGTTTAGCAGAGGCAGGCTTCTTGACCAATGAGACGGTCTTCTCTCTGACCGAACGTCCGAAACGTCTCGCGGTCATTGGCGGTGGACCCATTGGGTGCGAACTGGCTCAGGCGTTTCGTCGCTTGGGTTGCGAGGTCACTCTGTTCCACAATGCTGGTCATATCCTCAACCGTGAAGATGCCGACGCGGCTGAAATTGTTCAACAGTCCTTTCTACGCGAAGGGGTACAGTTAGTGCTTGATGCACAGATCTCGCACGTGGAAAGTACAGCGGACGGCAAAGTGCTGCATTTCACCGCTCGTGGGCAACGTGGCATAGTGACCGTCGATGAAATCCTGGTTGGTGCTGGTCGTGCCCCGAATGTCGAAGGGCTGAATCTGGAGGGTGTCGGTGTTCACTACGACAAACGAAAAGGGATCGGGGTCAACGATCAATTGCAAACCGCAAATCCGCATATCTATGCCGCGGGCGATATTTGCATGGACTACAAATTCACCCATGCCGCCGATGCCGCAGCTCGCATCGTGATTCAAAACACCTTGTTCTTCGGACGAAAAAAGCTCAGTGCTCTCACCGTGCCGTGGTGTACCTATACTGACCCAGAGATTGCGCATGTCGGGATGTACGAACGTGATGCCGAGAAGCGCGGAATCGAGGTCAATACGTTTACCGTGTCCCTGAAAGAGGTCGATCGCGCCATCGCCGACGGTGAGGAGGAGGGTTTTGTCAAAGTCCATGTGAAGAAAGGCACGGACCAAATTTTGGGAGCAACGATTGTCGCCCGTCACGCAGGGGATATGATCAACGAGATTACGCTGGCGATGGTCGGCAAGTTAGGGCTCGGCACCCTCGCAACCGTCATTCACCCTTACCCGACTCAAGGCGAAGCCATTAAGAAAGTCGCGGACGCCTACAACCGCACTCGACTCACACCAACAGTCAAGAACATCTTTCAACGATGGCTGAGGTGGACTCGGTAAAAGGGGTCAAATTGTTTTATTCCCCTCACCCCCGCATCAAGTGCGGGGCAGGCGCTAACCTTCTCCCATCTGGGAGGGGGACTTTTGGGGGAAATGATGGAAATGAGTGACGGCAATATATGCTAACTTGTCGTGAGTTTGTAGAATTTCTAGCGAACTACCTTGCGGGTGAATTGTTGCCCCCAATTCAGGCAGAGTTCGAGTTTCATCTCACAGACTGTCCAGACTGCGCTTTGTATCTGAAGAGTTACGAAGTGACGGTGCGGCTCGGAAAGGAGGCCTGTGCCGACCTCGATGCTCCGGTTCCAGCCGAGGTGCCAGAAGAACTCGTTCTAGGAATTCTTGCCGCTCGCCACCATAAACCGATCTAGACCGCTCTTGTCTGCCTGTGATAACCTGCTTGCGTGAGTTTCACAGAGGAACTTCCAGCCAAGCAATCACCACAAGACATCGACGAAGCATCATTGCTCGCTGGCTTACGCGCTGGTGATCAAATCGCATATGAGCACCTTGTCCGGACGTATAGTGGTCGCCTGCTGGCGGTTACACGACGGCTGTTACGGAGCGAGGAAGATGCCAAGGATGCGCTGCAAGATACGTTTCTCTCGGCATTTCGTGCCCTTCATACATTTGAGGAAGGCTCGTTGTTCTCGACCTGGCTCCATCGCATCGCCGTCAATGCAGCGTTGATGAAGCTCCGCACCCGGCGGCGCAAACCGGAAGATGCAATCGAGGACTTGCTGCCCAAATACCGGGAAGATGGGCACCGGGAAGACGGGCACATGGGAAATCCGACCAAGCCGTGGAAGGAACCCGAGGCCCTGCTGGAACGCCAAGAAACACGGGGATTAGTTCGTGGGTGCATCGATCGTCTGCCGGAAAGCTATCGTACCGTGCTGCTCCTCCGAGATATTGAAGAACTCGATACAGAAGAGGCGGCTCAACTCCTCGGTATTAGCCCCAACGCGGTAAAAATTCGCCTCCACCGGGCTCGCCAAGCCCTTCGTACCCTCCTTGACCCACACTTTCGAGAAGAAAATCCCTGAACCAGAGGAACTTGCATGACTTGTCGTGAGTTTGTTGAGTTTTTGTGGCGGTACACTTCAGATGAGCTTTCTCCGGAAGAGCGTGCCATCTTTGAGGCTCACTTGGCAACCTGCCGACACTGCGTGAAATACTTGCACTCTTACCAAGAGACGACGCGCATCGGCAAAGCCGCACTTGCCGCTTCTGAGGAAACAGTTCCTGCAGAGGTGCCCGAAGATCTGATCAAAGCTATTCTCGCTTCTCGAACAAAAACTGCGTAATCCTCTTGGAGGGACCCGATTTATGCCCTGGTGGCTCTGGATGCTCCTTGGCTTCGCACTCCTGGCCGTGGAAATGCTCACGCCGGGCCTCTTTTACTTTTTCTTTTTTGGGGTTGGCGCGATTCTCGTTGGCGCGCTCGTAGGAATTGATGCTGACGTTTCGGTTTCGTTACAATGGTTGCTGTTCTCGATCTTTTCAGTCGCCACCCTGTTACTCGTTCGTCAGAAGCTTGTTGCACTGCTAGACAGGAAGAATACCAATGTTCGCACCGGAGATCTGGACTTAATCGTAGGCGAAGTCGTGATCCTGATGGATGATCTCGCCCCTAATGCGATAGGAAAAGCGGAAGGGCGCGGGTCTTCCTGGACAGTCGTGAATGGTGGTTCTGAACCGTTGCCAAAAGGGCAACGATGTCGCGTGTATCAAATGGAAGGACTCACTTTGTGGGTTCGGGCTATGTGAAGAAGGAGGGAAGGTATGATTACTGGAACCGTGCTTGTCGTCCTGGGACTCATCGTATTGATTGGGTACGTGGTGAGTAAGACTGCCGTCGTTGTCCCTCAACAAAATGCTTATATCGTGGAGCGTCTCGGCAAGTACGCTGGGATTTTGGAGCCGGGATTTCATATTCTGACTCCACTCGTTGACACCATCCGTTACCGTCATTCACTAAAAGAAAACGCGCTCGATATTCCTGAACAGGTCTGTATCACACGCGACAATGTGCAGGTGCATGTGGATGGCGTGCTGTACTTCAAGGTTGTGAACCCAGAGCGCGCGTCGTACGGCGTTGCCGATTATGAGTTCGCTATCACCCAACTTGCACAGACCACGTTACGGAGCGAAATCGGGAGAATCGAGTTAGATCGCACTTTCGAGGAACGGACGCAGATTAACACCAACGTAGTCAATGAACTTGATAAAGCCACGGAGCCGTGGGGGATCAAAGTCTTGCGTTATGAAATCAAGAACATTACGCCGCCACAGGATGTGTTAGCGGCGATGGAAAAACAGATGCGCGCCGAGCGCGAGAAGCGAGCAGTCATCCTCACCTCCGAGGGTGAACGCGACGCAGCCATCAATACTGCCGAAGGGGAGAAACAGCAAGCCATCAAAGCCTCGGAAGGCAATAAACAGCAACAGATCAACGAAGCCGAAGGGCAGGCAGCGGCGATTCTGTCGATTGCCAACGCTACCGCAGAAGGGATCCGCAAGATTGCCGACGCGATTCAGCTTCCGGGTGGATACGAGGCTGTACAGTTACGGGTCGCTGAGCAGTATATTGGCCGCTTTGGTGAACTGGCAAAGACGACAAACACTATGATTCTGCCCGCCAATGTCTCGGACATCGGCTCGATGATTGCTATGGCAATGAATGTGATTAGCCGAACACCAACGACACCCCTCCCTCCATCTGGGAATACCAAATAAAGGGAGGGGATAAGACAGAAACCAGAAAAAAGACAGGGATAGAGACAGAGACCGCCCCACTCCTCTCTGTCTCAAGTCTCTGTCTGGAACCTATCTCACATCTCTATCTCAAATTTCTATTGTCACGAGATAGTATACGTCGTCTTTCCACATCAAATCCGGTAGAGATTTGCCGCATTGGTTCCGAGAATCTTATCAACCGACGCGGGCGGTAAGGTGGATAACACATTCCGAGCTTTCTCGACGGGATGTACAAAGCCTTCCGCGTGCGGGTAGTCTGACCCAATAAAAAAGCGGTCATCGCCGGCAAACTGGACGATCAAGGGAAACATCTTCTCTTCCGGGTCGCCATTCACCCAAATGTTGCGAGCAAAATACTCACTTGCGGGCCGTTTCATCTTTGAGGTATGGCCCATGTACTTGTAGCGATAATCGACACGCTCCAACCATTCTCCTACCCAGCCAACCATCGCCTCGATCGTCGCGACGCGCAGATTGGGAAACCGTTCAAAGACCCCGTCGTACATCATCGCCGTCACTGCATTGCGTGGGTCCTGAATAATACTCATGGTAAGATACATAAACCCCGGGTCACGGTCGCGAAACCACTCACTCCCCGCATAGTGCGCATGTCCGACCAGGTGCAACCCCACACTCAAATCGAGACTCTGGGCTGCCGCCCACACCGGATCAAAGTCTGGATGACCAAAGCTTCTGCCGTTGATCGGGGCGGCGGCCACAAATAGCGTCCGTCCCCCGAGTTTGGCAACCCGTTCCATTTCGCGCACGGCCAGTTGCGGATCACGTAATGAAATGTGAGCCGCAGGATAGAGCCGGTTTTTATACGACGCGCACAGCTCGAACGCCCACGTGTTGTAGGCACGACAGTGGGCATCCGCAAGGTAGGGATCGTCAACCTCGCCTTCCCAGAATAAACCGAGGGTTGGATAGATCACCTGCTTCTCCATCCCCTCTTCGTCCAGGAACTGCACTCGTTTCCCCATGTCTTGCCAACCAGCCGCATGATAGAGGTAGTGATCGAAGCTGTTGAGGTCACGCCCTTCCTCCTTCTGCCCGTATCCAGCAACGGCGCCAAGAAAGGCTTCGACATCGAAGATTTTCATCGGCTTCTGATCGACCAGGAATTGTTTTGCCCCAGTCGTTGAAGACGTTCTGATTTGCATCGCCCCTTCGCGGTAGGTATGGTCAATATACCGTTCAAACAAATCGAGTGGTTCTAAGAAATGAGCGTCGCCATCGATGACTCGCATAGAAATCCCTCCTTTTCCATGCTGATGAACGTTGCACGGTCGCCATAGCACAGTAGCTATCCTAAAGACAACACACTGCGATACAAGAGAAGAATCTATGGGTATGTCTGTATTGAAGCGGTCAATAACTGCTGATGAACTCATTACCGTTGCGCCATTGCCCCGCTGGAAGGTCCTGCTCCAGGAAAAGGCGGCAACTTTAGCCCGCAACCCATTAGCGCATCGGGCTCTCTCAGCTCTCCTGCTCCTCGGAGCGCCGGGGATTGGTGCTTATGCTCACTGGATAGAACCGACCTGGCTCAAAGTGCGACGACTGACCTTGCCACTCCATCGTCTCCCAATGGAGTTTGATGGTTTTCGGATTGTTCATCTCAGTGACTTGCATATGGGGTCGACCGTTCCCTCCGTGTTTCTCCAGTATGTCATGCAAACAGTCCAAAAGCTGGCTCCAGATCTCGTCGTGCTGACGGGAGACTTTGTCCATACCAAACCACACGAGGTCTCTGGGCTCACCCTCCTACTCCGCAATTTAGAGGCCCCGAGTGGAGTGTTTGCGGTGTTGGGCAATCACGATTATGCCGCGAATTATCCCGGTGATCGCCGGTTACTCGGAGTAGAAGATGTCGTGATCACTGCATTGGAACGAGCAGGGGTCACTGTGTTACGCAATGATTGGGTCCCGATTACTGCTGGGGCCCACCGCTTCGCGATTATGGGGGTAGACGAGCTGTGGAGCGGACGGGCGAGTGTAACACCGCTGCAAACGGTTCCCACGTCGTATTCACGAGTTGTGTTATGTCATAATCCAGACGTCTTCTCGTTCTTGCCTGCGCAGAGTTTTGATCTCTTGCTCTGTGGACACACGCATGGCGGACAGGTGCGGCTCCCACCGTTTCCACCACTCCTGACGGCAACGACGAATCGGAGATTGTGGGGAGGGTTAACCGCACACGGGCGCAGTTGGGTCTTTGTCAGTCGCGGGATTGGCTACACCTGGCGCGTCCGGCTCGCGTCACGTCCGGAGTGTGTGGAGATCACCTTAAAAAAGTCCTAGAACAAACCGCTTTTACAGAACAGGAGCCTTGATAGCTGCCAATGGGTTGAACAGCTCCGTAGCAGTGGAGGCCAGTATTGTGGTCATCCGCTTCTCAGTCTCTATCTCTCCTCTCTGTCTGATTTGCCATTCTTCCTTAATTTTTCATTCTTCATTTCTTTACGGCCATTGCCGTGTTAGCTGTGGGAGGTGGTTCCTTCGGTTTGCTCTTAGGTGAGCTGAATACGTTACGGTTGGTGTTGGCCGTCAGTGGGTTGCTAGCAACCATAGGTCTTATGGGAGACGTGTTAAGGCAGCGTCGCCACATCAAAGCTTTGATTACCCAATTACAGGAGGAACAATGACGACTATGGAACTTATCGCCGCCGGTATCGGGATAGCCATCCTGGCTACCATCACATTCGGCTTTTGGTGGGCGACGCATCGGTAAACCGCCCATCGTTCAGCACGCGGGACGTGCCCGACTCTTCTGCTATTAAGCGAATGCAGTGAGCGGGCTATTCGCCATTAAGTGAGCGTAGCAAACGAGCCATCTGCCGTTTCCCCTTTTTCCCATTTCCCCCTTTTTTGAATTGCCGCCCGTGGCACCCCTGTGGTATTCTGCGGTTCATCTCGCTATGCTCCCCATATGAAGATTGCCGACATGAGAGTCACATTCGTTGATCAGTGGATCGCAGCCAAGGTCCTCACAGTGGATAAAGCGAATGTGCCACTAACCGGTGAGATCCTCTCCCACAGCCCTGAAAAACCGGAAGTCTATCAAGCGGCAAAGACCTATCTCAGGCAGCATCCGACGGCGAGGCTGTTTATTTTCTTCACCGGAGATCCTATCCCCGAAGGCGTGGAGGCCATGCTTGCCTTCCGCTAGCCGGATCAAGGGCCGCCTTGCCCATGGTAGCCTACTGTTGATTCCGGTGATGGTGCGCGGACAAGATTTCGAGTTCTTGATTGACACTGGAGCCGCATACACCGCGCTCAGTAAAGAGATGGTCGCCTTCTTGGGCATCCGCGTCAACCCTTCCCAAACGATGCTTATCGCTCCGGCTCAGGGCAGCACCTTCAGAGCGCCATTGCTCACCATTGCAGAGCTGCGCATTGGCGGCTTTCGGCTCCTCAACATTGTGGCCATCGTCCTAGAGTTTCCTCCGATATTGAAGATTGACGGCGTAATAGGGATGAATGTCTTGAGCCAATTCCGCGTGACCCTTGAAGCCGACACCGCGCACCTGGTTCTTCGTCGCCTTCCCTCCCGCTCGTGAAGCAGACCCAGAGCGGATAGTTTGATGACGTGCGCTACGCGCCCTCCTCCGCTATTTGCCATAGAGTGAGCGTAACGAACGAGCCATCTGCCGTTTCACCTTTTCCCCGTTTACCCCCTTCCCCTTTTCGCCCTTTCCTTGTTTTCCCATTTCCCTCTTTTTGCATTGCCGCCAGTGGCACCCCGCGTAGAATTATGGTGGTAGCTCCTTAACCTCTTCGGCGCCGTTGAGAAAGTAGTGCACTTGCAGCTCCGCTTATGAGAAGTAGTAACGTCCCAGGTTCAGGAACAGGAACGACAACTGGTTGCACCACGGGTGCGCTTATATCGACCGGTGCGCAGGTCGGACACCCTGGTGGCGATTGGGTCGTGTCACTTGCGTACGTCGCAATGATCAGCGGGTTCGTAATGTTAATTTGGAGGAAGACATCAAAGAAACTCGTCGGAATCCCAGTGCCAGAGCTGTCGAAAATTGCCAGTGAGAACGCGTCTGGGGTCAGTGGCTCAACATTCTCCGTAGTGTCGAGCAGGAACGACAGTGGATCAGTCGCACTAGGGGTGAATCCCTGGATGAACTCGTTGAAGAAGCTACTATCCGTCAAGGTCACCGTTCCCGACAAATCACCGCTCGCCCCGCCAGTCGTCGTGGGAGAACCTGACACTCCCCCGCTAGTGCCGAAGTCAAAATTACTCAACGTCACAGTATTATTCACTGTCCCGTCGCCATCAATCAGTTGAAACTCTAGGGCAAACGGTGCAGGCGGCGTGCCATACGCGGCTAACGTCGTGGTGTCGATTGTCACCGTAAAGCTGACCGCATGGCACACCGCTACATTGAATCCCCACCATAGGCCCAGTGCTATACCGAGACCGCGGAGGAAGAAGTGAGAGGTTTGAATCATGATGTGGTCTCCTTTCAGTTGGTATTTCATCCTGTCGTTCGCCTGTAGGTTCCCTCTCCCGGATGGAAGAGAGGCAGGGTGAGGGAGAATCTATTAAGTCTCATCGTGTTTCATTTCCCGCCAGCATTCGTGTGCTGTAGGTAATGCTCGCATTCGTCGGATTGATGAATTCGAGCACGATGATTGCTGTCTCTCCCGCACTTAAGACGTTGTCCGCCCCAACATTGACATTCTTATAGGGACTCACCGGAATTGCGCAGCTTGTGTTGCCAGTGGGGCTGAACAACGTGGCGTTGCTGCTCAAGCTATCCAACACTAATGACGCCGGACCTTGGATGGCCGTGGTGCTCGTGTTCTTGAGCGTCACTTGCTGCACGTAGCGGCTAGTGGCGCTGTTCCGTCGGAAACCACCACGCGTGACACTGACCTGAGGGGTGGCATTTGTAGCACAGGTAGGTGCACACACCCCTCCTTCATCAACCGACCCATCACAATCATCGTCACTGCCGTTGCAAACCTCAGTGCTCGGTGCACCAGCGGTTGCGTTACATTGCGCGCCTTGTCCGTTGGCAGTGCAAGTAAAGACCCCTGTTCGCTGACAGGCGCCCACTCCCACCGCACACGAACCTCCAACATTGAAGCCATCGTCACTTATTCCGTCACAATCGTTGTCGAGGCCATCACAGAGTTCGGCGGTCGGCGAGACGGTTGGCTGACAACTGATAGCTCCTGCCGTACAGACGGTAGTCCCTGAACTGCATATCCCTGGCTGACCCGTCGTACAGCTCTGTCCCACGTTAGACAGATTGTTGTCAATCAATCCATCACAATTGTCATCCACACCGTTGCAGACCTCTGCCGTGCCTGGGTGAATCGCCGTATTTGCGTCGTTACAATCGGTGCTGTCAGTGACATACCCGGCAGGCTGACTGCACGCTTGCGTACTAACTGCGCCATTGCCGTAACCATCACTGTCGTTATCTTGATAGAAGGTCGTCTGCCCGCCTTCATCAATCTGCCCGTCACAGTTGTTATCGACCCCGTCGCAGATTTCTGCGGCACCGGGGTGAATGGCCGGGTCATTGTCGTTACAGTCTCCATCACTCACCGTGAAGCCATCTTGATCAGCATCAACCGGCGTAACCGCGACATCAAGCGGGCACCAGCCGCTCTGCCCTGTGCAGGTCTCTGTAAGATCCAACGCATCTGCCGCTGGGCGACACACCTCGCCGCTCGACCTAAACACGCACGCATTGGTGCAGCAGAAATCCTGGGTTCCATTCCCGCTTCCTTCATCGCACTGTTCTCCAGGCTCCACGAACCCATTCCCACACTCGCTTTCGTTCACCGGCGGAGTGATGGGTTCCATCGTGAACATCGACGTACCGCCCACAGGTGCATCGCTCACAAAGCTGAGCTGTGTGCGGAAACCCAGCGGGTCGGTTGCGTCCACGAGGTTGGGTTCTATGCCCAGAATGCGGAAGCGGTCGACCCCAAGCGGGCCAAAGTCGTACGTCTCCAGGCCATTGAGCGTTTGGGTAAACACAAATTCATTCAGCACAGGATCGAAGAGATAAAGGTCAAAGTGTCCGTCCCCAATGTTTAGGAGCGTGACAGTCTTGAAGTTCGGCGTATTCGTACCCGGGACAATCGCATAGTCATAACCGAGGGCCCAAGGGGGGTCGACCCAAGGCGCCCTGGAGGTTTCTCCTGGAGTAGTTGTTCCATGAATAACCACAATTGGACAAAATGCCCATGTGTTTGCCAGCCTGTCACAGGGAGTAAATGGAGAAGCCAGGGTGCCATCGCATGAGGCCTGCCCGGACCCAGAATCGACTATAGGTTGAGTATTAAACTGCACGACGGAATTTGCGCTCAGTGCGACCGCGTAGATATTGTTCCCATCGGGACTCATTGCAATAGCTACTGCGTTCGTCAGGGGCACCCCAGTCCCCATTTGGCTGATTTTTCCCTTAAAACTGAGCTTTCCCTGCATCTCAGCATCCCGGCTAAA
>Ga0187892_10009507_pt1 | contig 12762 bp, 14 predicted proteins | sample MA1701073metaG_FD_139345 | JGI IMG/M metagenome (GOLD analysis project Ga0187892, IMG submission 139345) | Bio-ooze microbial communities from a basaltic lava cave in the Kipuka Kanohina Cave System on the Island of Hawaii, USA - MA170107-3 metaG ...
CCGAGCCCTGGCCAGCGTTCTTGCACCGAGGAACCCGATGCGCTAGCGAGAGGCACGTGAGCACCTCCCCTGCCGGCCTCGCGCCGGCCGACCGTCCCCCCGGCGCGCTCGTCGCCTACCGGGTCCTCGTCAACATCTTCGGCGTCCTCGTGCTCGTCCAGGCCGCGCTGGCCGGCCAGTTCCTCAACGGCCAGGGAGGGCTGCGCCAGACCCACCAGCTGCTCGCGGTGGCCGTGTTCCCGGTCCTCTCGGTCCTGCTGGTCGTCCTGGCCGCGCTCAGCCTGCGCCGCGCCGGCTCGGGCCCGCTGGTGCTCAGCGCCGTGCTGCTGGTGCTGGCCGTGGCCCAGACCGGTCTCGGCTTCGTGGGCCGGAGCTCGCTCGGCGCGGCGTCGATCCACATCCCTCTCGGGGTGGCCCTCTTCGGGCTGTCGATCTACGCCCTCGGCTACGTCAAGCGCCTCGGCCGCTGACCCCGGGCGCGCCGCCACGCTCAACGGCGCTGGTTGATCGGGCGCTCCAGCTGCAGGTAGTCGTCGCTGTTGTGGGGCGAGAACAGGTCGTGGGCCACGAACCGCTCCCGCACCGCTTCGACCACCGCCGGCTCGGGGTGGTAGCGGGTGTTGAAGAAGGCCTCCTCGTGGATCGCCAGGCGGTCGACGCCGAGGTCCGACAGCGCGCAGGCCACCTCCTCGGTCATGTGGCCGTTGCCGACCAGGTAGTACCGCTTGCCGCCCAAGGTGGGCAGCAGCGGCGGCACCGTCTCGGTGATCCGACCCCGCAGGTCGGCCCAGCCGGGCGGGGGCTGTGAGAGGGAGATGCGGTAGCGGAAGTCGGGGTGGAGGGCCACCAGCTCCTCGAGCTCGGCCAGCAGGCAGATGTCCTCCTCCATGCGTAGGCCCCAGAAGAGGCGAACCGGTTGTGTCGAGCCCCCTTGGGCCAGGAGCCGCACGAGGCCGAGCAGCGGACCGATACCGACGCCGGTCGCCAGGAGGATCAGCTCGTCGTCGGCCGTCTTGGGCACCATCGAGCGCCCCAGGGGGCCCCGGAAGGCGATGGTGTCGCCCTCTTTGAGGCCACCCAGGTACCGCGACAGGGGGCCCTCGGGCACCAGGCGGAGCAGCAGGCGGAAGGTCCGCTCCGGGTTGGGCAACGACACCAGGCAGTACGGGGTCTTCCGGGTGCCCAGCCCGGCCAGTGTGGCGTGGATCCCGATGAAGCGGCCCGGGTCGAAGTCGAAGGGCAGGTCGTCGATGATCTGGAACGTCAGCCGGACCGTGCCGGTCGGCGTCAGCACCTCGTAGTCGGTGAGGTTGGCCCGCCGGTTGTAGTGGTCGACGATCCGCAGCTTGCGCTCGGACGCACCCCGTGAGACGGGAAAGGGCTTGGTCGGCCCGGACACGTCGATGTCGGGCGCCAGCCGGTGCCAGGTAGGGGGTCGTTCGGGCGCCCCGACCTCCTCGCCCTGGAGCTCCCAGTCCTCGGGGGCGTCGTCCGAGCCACCGCCGGGGCCCGTGCCCTGGTCGCCGGTGAAGTCCGACATCACTGGTCCATGATCCGTCCCCCAGGGGCCCGGCCGCCAGAGGTGACCGCCGGTAGCCGGGAATTCTGCCCCCACCCGAGGGCTGGCCGAACCGATACCGACCCGGCGATACCGTCGCTCCCGTGGGCGCAGGCGAGGCCGCGGGTGGTGGCAAGGGTTTGCTGCAGGTGGAGGCGGCCGGTCGGCGGCTCACGATCACCTCGCCCGACAAGGTGTTCTTCAGCGAGCGCGGCGAGACCAAGGCCGACCTGGTGCGCTTCTACCAGCTGGTGGCCGAGCCCCTTTTGGCCGCGATGGGCGGCCGGCCGGTGCTGCTGCAGCGTTTCCCCAACGGCGCCGGCGGCCCCTCGTTCTTCCAGAAGCGGGTCCCCGAGAGCCGGCCCGACTGGCTGGAGACAGCCGTCGTGAGCACACCCAACGGCACCACCTCGAACGCCCTCGTCGCCGCCGACGTGGCCCACGTGCTGTGGGCGGTGAACCTGGGGTGCCTCGGGTTCCACGTGTGGCCGACACGCGCCGCCGACCCCGAGCACGCCGACGAGCTGCGCATCGACCTCGACCCCACGCCGGGGATCACCTTCGACGAGGTCCGCCAGGCGGCCCGCGAGGTCCACGGCCTTCTCGAGGAGCTCGGCGTCGTCGGGCTACCCAAGACCACCGGCAACCGCGGCATCCACGTCTACGTGCGGCTCCAGCCGCGCTGGGACTCCTACCAGGTGCGGGCCGCGGCCGTCGCCGTCGCCCGAGAGCTGGCCCGGCGCCGCCCCGACCTCGTGACGGCCGCCTGGTGGAAGGAGGAGCGCGGGCGGCGGGTCTTCGTCGACTTCAACCAGAACGCCCCGCACAAGACCGTGTTCGGGGCCTGGTGCGTGCGGGCCCGACCCGGAGCCCAGGTGTCGACGCCGTTCCGGTGGGACGAGCTCGACGCCATCCACCCCGACGAGCTCACGATGGAACGGGTACCCGACCGGGTCGTCCGCGGCGGGGACCCGTGGGCGGCGATGGCCGAGGAGCCGCAGTCGCTCGAACCGCTTCTCACGCTCTCCCGCCGCGACCTCGAGGCCGGCCTTCCCGACGCACCCTGGCCACCCGTGTATCCCAAGATGCCCGGCGAACCGCCGAGGGTCGCCCCCAGCCGGGCCCGGAAGGAGATCCCGCCGACCTAGAAGCGTGCTGATCTACGGGACGGCGGCGAGGCCGTCGAACGGCTTACCAGCACTTTCCTATGCAGCCGGATAGATGAGCACGCTTCTACGTGGGTCGACCTTCGGCGTCGAGGCAGCGGACCTCGTCGGCACCGGCGTCGTCGAGGGCGTCGGCCGCCTTGTCCGCCTCCGCCTGGGAGTCGGCCCGAACGGCCACCAGCACCCGTCCGGCGACGTCGCTCTCGTGGGTCAGCTCCCAGTCGTCGCCGAGGTCGATGGAGGCGACACCGGAGGTCATGCCGCCCACTGCGCCGCCGGCGGCGATCCCGGCGGCAGCTGCGCCAATCTCGGGCGCACCGAGCGCGGCGCCGGCCAGCAGCCCGACGGCACCTCCCACGACGCCGCCGGCGGCCATCCCGGTGAACATCCGCTTGCCGACGGAGTCGACGACGTTGCCGTCCCGGTCCGAGGTGTCGAGGTCGGCGGCCGCCTCCCGGACCGGCTCGCCCACGAGCGAGACCCTTCCGGCCTCGATGCGGAACGGCCGATGCGGGTCATGGCCTCCTGGGCGGCGTGCAGGTCGGCGAACGATCCGACCACGTCGTAGGGGGCAAGGCCCTTGTGGGTCATGGATGCCTCCTCCTGGCCTTCGGCCGTCCGGTCAGATCGGTCGGGGGTCGGGCAGCGGAGCGGGGTCCGGTGCGGGGTCGGGACCGGGGAACGGCGGCTCCGGCACCGGCCGCGGCGGTGAGGGCATCGGTCGATCGACGGGCGGGAAGGGTCCGGACATCGCCCACGGCGTACCCCTCGCCGCCGGCGCGAAACCCCGCTACCGGTCAGCCGCCGAGGTAGGCCCGCTCGACGGCCGGGTCCGAGCGCAGCTCGGCGGCCGGGCCCGACAGGCGCACGACGCCCGTCTCCAGGACGTAGGCCCGGTCGGCGAGCTCGAGCGCCCGGCGCGCGTTCTGCTCGACGAGCAGCACGGCCAGCCCTTCGGCACGGATCTGGGCGACGATCTCGAACACCGTCTCGACGAGGCGGGGCGCAAGGCCAAGCGAAGGCTCGTCGAGCAACAGCAGCTTCGGGCGGGCCAGCAGGGCCCGCGCCACGGCCAGTACCTGCTGCTCGCCGCCCGAGAGCTGCCCGGCGGGCAGGGCCCGGCGCTGGCCGAGGACGGGGAACCGCTCCTCCATCGCCGCCACCTCGCCGGCCACCTCCCGCCGATCGGGCCGCGACCACCCACCCAGCTCGAGGTTCTCCCGAACCGTGAGGCGGGCGAGGATCTCCCGGCGCTCGGGCACCTGGACCAGCCCGGCGGCGACGATGCCCGCCGGGCTGGCGGTCGTGAGGTCGAGGGCGGCGAAGCGGACCCGCCCGGCGCTGGGCCGGACCACCCCCGAGAGCGTGTGCAGTGTGGTCGACTTCCCGGCGCCGTTGGCCCCCAGGAGGGCGACGATCTCTCCTTCGCCGACGTGCAGGGACACGCCCCGCAGGGCCTGCACGGCGCCGTAGCGCACCTCGAGGTCCTCGACGGCCAGCAGGGCGCCGCTCTTCGCCGTCTCACCCGGGACCGGCGCCCTCGTCTTCCTCGTCGCCCGCGGAGTCGCCGGGTCCGGCTCCGGCCCCGCGACAACCGGCGGCTGGGTGGAGGTGGGCATCGGGCCTCCGCCGGCATCCCGAGGCGGGTCCGAGGAGGCGACGCCCAGGTAGGCGGCCAGCACCTCGGGCTGGGCCGACACCGCCTCGGGCGGGCCCTCGGCGATCCGCCGGCCGAAGTCGAGCACCGCCACGTGCGAGCAGAGCGACATGACGAGGCGCATGTCGTGGTCGATGAGCAGCACGGTGAGGCCGTCGGCGACGAGGGTCCGCAGGAGGTCCGCCAAGGCCGACTTCTCCGCGGCGGTCAGGCCGGCGCTGGGCTCGTCGAGCACGAGGAGCCGTGGACCCAGGGCCAGGGCCCGGGCGATCTCGAGGCGACGCTGGTCGCCGTAGGCCAGGGTTCCCGCCGCCCGGGGCCCGGCGACGGCGGGGTCCAGGCCGACCAGGGCGAGGAGCCGGTCGGCCTCGACGGCCCGGGCTCGCTGCGCCGCACGACGGCGGGGCAGGACCAGCAGCTGGGACGCCATGTCGCGGGGCCGCTGCAGGTGCATGCCGACCTGGACGTTCTCCCGGGCCGACAGACCCCGGTAGAGCCGGAGGTTCTGGAATGTCCGGGCCACCCCGGCGGCAGCGATGGCGTGAGGCGGCAACGAGGTGATCTCCCGCTCGCCGAGGCGCACCTCACCGCCGTCGGGGCGGACGTAGCCGGTCACCAGGTTGACCAGGGTCGTCTTGCCGGCGCCGTTGGGTCCGATCAGGCCGTGGACGCCGCCCTCGGTCACGGCGAGCGACACACCGTCGACGGCGCGCACCCCGCCGAAGTGACGGCGCAGGTTGGCGACCGCAAGCAGCGTGGCCGGCATCGGGCCGCCTCCGGGCCGGCTCACGACCCGGCGACCGCGGCGCCCTCGACGGCGCGCCCGTCGCCGTCGGGCCCGGGACGCCGCCGGCGCCGGCGGGACTCGCCGGGCCGGCGACCGATCATCCCCTCCGGGCGGAACACGACCACGAGGATCAGCACGATCCCGGCCGCCACGTCGCGCCAGCTCGCCGCTCCCCGCACCACCTCGGGCAGCACCGTGAGCACGACGGCGCCCAGCACCGGGCCCCAGGCGCTGCCGATGCCGCCCAGGACGGCGAAGACCAGCACGAGCACGGCCCGGTTGGCGCCGTACTCGGTCGGGTCGATGAAGAAGTTCAGGTTGGCGTCGACGGCCCCGGCGTAGCCGGCCATGGCCCCGCCCAGTACGAAGGCGGCCAGCTTGTAGTGGGCGACGTCGATGCCGCCGCTGGCCGCCGCCAGCTCGTCCTCACGGATGGCGGCCCAGGCCTGGCCGGCGCGCGTGCGTGGCAGCCGCCAGCAGACCCAGAGGAGTACGGCCACCGAGACCCAGACGAGCGGGATCCCGCCCGCGGGGGAGGCACCCGGGTTGGTGAGGCCCTGGCCCTGACCCGTGATGGGCAGGTTGAGGATGACCCCGAAGCGCAGCGCCTCGCCGAACCCGATCGTGGCGATGGCCAGGAACACGCCGCGGAGCCGCAGCACGGGTAGGCCGATGAGCAGGCTGGCGAGCATCGCCAGGCCGACCCCCGCGGCCGCGCCAAGGGCCAGCGGCGCGTGGAGGTGGATGGCCAGGAGCACCGCCGTGTACCCGCCTACGGCCATGAACCCGACGTTGGCGAGGGTCAGCTGGCCGGAGAACAGCGTGACCCACAGCGAGAGCGCAAGCAGGGCGTTGACGCCGCACTGGGCGACCAGGAGCTGGTTGGCCTGGTAGAACGCGACCGGGTCCGACAGCAGCTGGCGGAGCAGCTCCACAGCCGCGGCCTACACGCGGTCCGCGGTGCGGGACCCCAGCAGGCCCTGCGGGCGCAGGACCAGCATGGCGAACAGCACGGCGAAGGCCACGCCCGCTCGCACGTTGGTGCCGAACGCCTCCAGCGACACCACCTCGACCAGGCCGAGGACGAAGCCAGCGACGACGGTGCCGGGGATCGACCCCATGCCGCCCAGCACGATCACGGCCAGGCCCCGTAGCTCCACCTGGTCGCGCCCGATGTAGGGGCTGATGTCGCCGATGGCCATGCCGAAGAGCAGCCCGGCCAGGCCGGCCAGCGCCGAGGAGACCACCACGGTGCCGGCGACGAGCCGGTCGACGGGGATCCCGAGGAGCTCGGCGGCGCGGGGGTTCTCGGCCACGGCCCGCACCGCCCGGCCCCAACGGGTCCGCCGCAGGACGACGGCGAGGACGCCCATCAGGACGACCGTGACGACCACGATGACGAGCTTGGGCGCCGGGATGTCGAGGCCGAGCAGGCGGAGGCTGCCCTCGGGAACGCTCCCCGGCGGAAAGCGCACCGAGTTGGCCCCGTCGCGCCAGAGCCAGGCGAAGGCCCCGCCGCCGCGGGACTGCTCGACCACCGACACGAGGATGAGCCCGAGACCGATGGTGGAGATGAGGGCGGCCGACGGCGGCGCCCGGCGACGGCGCAGGGGCCGAAGGGCCACCAGCTCGATGACCAAGCCCACCAGCCCGGTGCCGACGATCGCGATCACCGCCGCGGGCACCAGCGGGACGCCGTGGATGGCCACGAGGGAGTACGCCGAGACGGCACCCAGCATGAACACGGCGCTGTGGGCCAGGTTGAGCACGTCGAGCACGCCGAACACCAGCGTGTAGCCGAGGGCGAACAGGGCGTAGACCGACCCGATGAAGATGCCGTTGAGGAGCTGCTGGGAGAGGCTCCTCATCGGCCCGGCCGGCGGCGAGCGTCAGGGCTTGATGGAGGCGACGAGCTCGAACCCGCCCTCGCCGTCCATGGCGAGGATCCAGATGGTCTGGCGGACATCGTGGCCCTCGGTGAACTCGAAGTGCCCGAGGGGCGTGTCGATGCTCGTGCCTTCCAGCGCCGCCTTGAGCTTGGTGCGGTCGGCGGCCACGTCGGTGAGGGTGAGGTCGGCTCGCCTGGCCGCATCGAACAGGATCAGGGCCCCGCTGTAGGCCTGGGCCGCGAACTGGTCGGGCTCGGCCCCGAACTTGGCCCGGTAGGCCTCGACGAACGCCGTGTTGGCCGGAAGGTCGTTGCCCGCGAACCAGGCGCTGGCGCTCCGGGCCCCCTTGCCCGCCGCGCCCGCCTGCTTGGAGACGGCCGCCGCGTTGAAGCCGTTGCCGCCGAGGAACTGACCGGTGAACCCCTGCCGGCGGGCCTCGTTCATGATCTTGGCCGGGATCCCGCCGAGCGAGGTGATGAAGGCGACGTCGGGCTTCAAGCCGACGGCCCGGGTCACGTAGGGCGTGAGGTCGGCCTCGTTCTTGGTGAACTCGATCGAGCTCAACAGCTGGATGCCGTGCTGGCCGACGCTGCGCCGGACGATCTCGGCCCCGTCGCTCGAGAACTTGTCGTCGTTGGGATAGAGCAGCACGGCCGTGCGGGGCTTGGCCGACTCGGCGTAGATGCGGATGTTGGCCGGGATGGCGGCGGCCTCGCCCAGCGAGTCGCGGAAGATGTAGTCGCACGGGTACGGGCAGTCGCCGACGATGTTGAGCCCGGTGGTGCTCACGGCCAGCATCGGCGTCTTGGCGCTGTTGGCCAGGGGGTGGGCCGCCACCGCCGAGTTCGACAGGGTCGGACCGAGGATGGCGAGCACCTGCTGGCCCACCAGGCGCTGGGTGACCTGGGCCGACTGCGCCTTCTCGGAGGCGTCGTCGGCGATGTCGAAGGCCACCTCGGCGCCCTCGACCCCGCCGGTGCCGTTGACGACCTCGATGGCCAGCTCGACTGCGTTCTTCTGCTGCGGGCCGTAGACGCCGCCGGCACCGGTGAGCGAGAAGATGGCGCCGAAGTTGAGGACCTTGCCCGCCAGTGGGCCACTGCCGGCGTCCGCACCTGGGGCGGGCTCGGGGGGCGCGGAGGAGCCACAGGCCCCAAGCACGAGCACGGCGGTGAGCCCTGCGAGCCCTCTCCGTAACCCCTTCTGTCCCCGCACGGGGGCATGCTACGCAAGCCGTGCCGGCGCGTGGCGGGAGGCCGCCCGCCTGCTGGCTGGAGCCGGCGGCTCTCACCTGCACCCGGCCGTCGACCACCCGCACGTCGAAGCGGGGCTGGTCGACGGTCGCCGGGCCGTGCACGACGGTGCCGTCGTGCAGCCGGAACACGCATGCCACGGGCACGTCACGCAGCTGTCCTCGAGGCTGCCCTCGTGCAGCGGCCCGCCGGCGTGGCCGCAGCGGTCGCGCGAGGGCCGAGATCCGCGTCCCCTGCCGTACCAGGAGGACGTGGCGCCCACCGGCGGTGGCGAGCGCCGGCTTGGGGTCGTCGATCTCGGCCTCGGCCAGTACGTCGCTCCACTCCTCCGGCCCCTCGTCCCAGGCGTTGCGGTTCACGTTGACGCCACGGGCATGGGCGAGGTGGCCGCCGAGGTAGCCGCCGATGGTGGCCGCCGTCGCCCCCAGCAGGCCGAGGGCAACCCCGACGGGTGCCGGCGACCGCGCCGGGCGAGCCACGAGAGCCCGAAGAAGGCCGTGGCCACTGCGTTGGGCGCCGGCGGGGAGCTCCTTGCGCGCCAGGAAGAGCTCTGACCACCGATCGAAGGTGCCAGAACGCGCACGTTGTTCCCCGGCGGTTCCTGGGCCGCCGGCGGGGACCAGGCCGATACGCCGCTCGGCGCCCAGGTAGTCGGACCAGTCCGACAGGCCGGAGGCCACGGTGGGAAGAGCCGAGAGCACACCGAGGCCGACGAGGCTCTGGGCCGCCTTTCGGCCACGCTCACCGCCCACGAGGATCGAGCGCCACGGCGCTGGTCCAGGCGCCGATCGGGACGTCGGTGAGAATGGGGTGGAGGGGATGGCCCATCCAGGTGCCGGACAGCAGGTCCTTGAGGGTGCCGTGGCCGATGACCGACGACACCTCGGACGACAGCGGCTTGGCCACTCGGTCGAGGTCCGAGACCGCCCCGAGGCGCTCGCCGACCCGCTCGAGGCTCACGTGCCTCCCCTACCCGACCGCCCGAGTCAGGGAACCGGCTCCCGACCGTGCCCTACGCTGGCGGCGGTTCCGGGGAGTGGCGCAGCGGTAGCGCACCTGCTTTGGGGGCAGGCGGTCGGGGGTTCGAATCCCCCCTCCCCGACGGCACCGCTCCGGTGGCCGCCCGCGGGTGTAGCTCAATGGCAGAGTCCCAGCCTTCCAAGCTGGTCATGCGGGTTCGATCCCCGTCACCCGCTCCATCGCATCGGCCCAGGTCAGTCCGTCATCGGGATGCCCGGGCCGAGGTCGTTGTGGGGCCGTCGAGGGCCGGCGTGACCCCAACGTGACCCTACCGATCGACGACGATGTGACGGCTAGTAAGCGATGTGCTCCGTCAACCGATCGAAAGGACGTGCGGGATCAGGTTCGTCACCCAGTCGGCGTCGCCCACCAGCCAGTCGCTGGCTACGAGGCCCCGGGCAAGACTTCCGAGAACAGTCTTGACCGACGTGACTTCGCTCGACGGCCCGACATGGTGGACAAGCAACGTTCCCAGCGACCACAGCAGCACGCCGCGGAGGACCTCGAGGCGTGTCGCCTTGTCCTCGTCGAAGAACTGCGGGCCGATCCCCGCGAGCCTTGGATGTCCCTTCTCGTCGGCCGCGACGATTGACAGGTTCCACTGAAGCAGCTCTGGGGAGAAGTGGGCGTACGGCTGTAACGCTCGTCCAAGGGTGCTCGCGAAGTCGGGCCAAGGTTCTCCGAAGAGCCCTGGCCGATATCCACTCCAGGCTGATTCAGTGAGCCACTTCCGGAGCTCCCCCGCCGTTCGCTTCCCCTCCTCCCACCGCACCAACTGGTTCCATGAGTCCGGTGTGTCGAGAGGATTCAGTTCGATGATCGTGAGCGACTCGAAGGCGTGGCGCGCAAGGCCAAGCGCGAACGCATGCCTCCCCGCGGCATTGGCCATGGCTGCCGCGTCGACGGCTGACGCGAAGTGATTGGCCGCGAGCTGCGGTAGCGCCTTGAGGTGCGCGCCTCCCGTCGGACCGGGTGGCTCGATCGCGTCCTGGCACGCGGCCAAGACGAAGTAGAGGTAACGGCTGAAGTCATCCGGATGGTCCACGTCGGAAGGAAGATGGTTTGCGTCTGATCCACATCGACCTCGAGGCTAGGGCTCGCGCCGTGAGCCCGAGCGCGCTGTCAGTCGAACCTTGTCACCTCGATGGCTTCGGTGGCTCGATCCGCTCGATGGTCTGCACGCGGTCGATCGCCTTGTCGAACGAGACCACGCTTCCGACGCCGGTGCTCTCAGCGCAGGCGACGAGGTAGGCCTCGGCGAAGTCCAGACGATCGATCTCGTGGACCTCGATCGCTCGCAAGAGCAGCGCCGGATCGACCGTGACGATCGAGTCGAACGCGATGAGCGACCGCATCGCCTCGGCCACCTGGAGGCGGGGCACCTCGTAGTACGACTCGAGCACGTAGACCGTCTCGGCCACGATCAGATCTGCCAGGTAGAGCTCGTCCGCCGAAGCCAAGTACGCCGTGGCTCGGGTAGCCATCGCCGGCGGGTCCCCCGTCAGATGGCGAACCAGGATGTTCGTGTCAACGAACGCGCTCACCGACGCTTGGCCGCGCGGGTGGAACGGGTCTTGCGGATCACGTCGTCCCAGGCGACGTTGCGCTTCGTCGCCGGTACCGGCATAGAACCGGCGAGCGCGAGGAAGTCCGGTGTCCGCGCCAAGACCGCCCGGTTGCCCTCGACGTGGAACAGAACTTCGTCACCCTCTTCGAGACCGAGCGCCTCGCGCACCACTTTGGGCACGGTCACCTGCCCCTTCGACGTGAGCTTCGCGGCGGCGTCCATGGCTGCTCCTTACCCTGGGATAAAAGTAAGGATATCGGCTCACCTTGGGCGGCGTGACCTTACGGTCGTGACCTTGCGACCTGCACGCGAGCGTGAACCTGGGCATGCCGCCAAAGGCCGCCCCCGGCCTAGCGGTACTTTCCGGGCTATCCCATGATGGAGCCACATAGTCGCAGGTCAGTGGGGGTTTTTGGGCTCCCGGCGCGTAGTACCTAAGTGGCCCGTAGGACGTCGGCGGCGATGGCGACGGCGACCTCGTCGATGACATGGAAGGGATGCGAGGGGTTGTAGTTGTCGGCGGTCCCCCATGCGCCGGCCGGGCCGGCGGCGTGGACCTGGTCGATCTCGTCGACGAACAGGCAACGCCACCGCCTCCGTGGGTCGGAGGCCAGCCCGCCCGAGGTGGTGTCGCCGCCCACCTGGTAGGCGAGGACCATCGGCCTGTCGTTCTTCCAGCCGAGGGCGTGGGGGCACACCAGGCGTTGTCTGCCGTGGTAGTACCCTCCGACGGGGCGGCGTTGGCGGAGGGCGGCCTCGAGGGGGCCCCACGCCACGGGCAGGGCCGTCGTGGTGGTCACGGCTTGGCCGGGGCGTAGGCGTCGAGGCCGAACAGGTCGTAGAGGCGCCGTTGGCGGGGGTCGATCTCGGTCAGCATCCGCCGGGCCCGTGGGCGGCCCCGCTCCCCCTGGTAGAGCAGCACCGTCTCTTGGATCTCGCCGAGGGTGCCGAGCAGCTCGCGCACGCTCATGGGCATCCCGTGGCGGTCGGCCTCTCGGGCCATCAGGCGGGCGACGGTGAGGGCGAGCACGCAGCACGAGACGTGGACGCGGATCTTGTGGTCGGTCCAGTGGAACATGGGGGAGAACGAGACGACCTTGGGGTCCTTCATCTGGCGGAAGTCGTTCTCGACCGCCCACTGGGAGCGGTAGTCGGCGACGATCTCGGCCCTGGGCGAGCGGCGCTTGTCGGTGAACAGGACGCGTTTGGCGAACAGCTCGTCCTCCAGGGCCCGGCGGGCCCCGGCGTACCTGCGCCACGTGAGGCGCAGGTCTGGGGGGGGCTTCGCCGGAAAGGGTCACCGAGATGACCCGAGACACCCACCTCGGCCGGAGAATGGCCTCGATCTCGGCCTGCACCTTCTCACGGGCCTTGCGGGTGCGGCCCCGGGCCAGTCGGGCGGCCAGTTCGGTGAGCTGGCGGCCGGCCTTGGCCAGGGTCTGGTCGAAGCCGGCCGACTGCTTGTCGTGGAGGTCCCGCGAGTGGGTGAGCACGATGCGCCGCTCGACGCCGAATACGACCTTGGTCGTCTCGAAGGCGCTGAGGCCACCGATGCGGCCCTTGTCGACAAGGCGGTAACGGGCCTTGGCCACGGCCAGCAGGTCGGGGTGGTCAGACGGCGGCAGCGACCCGACGAAGCGCAGCCCGGAGCCGCCGACCAGGCCCTGGTTGGTCGCGGAGCTCTGGCCGGCGTCATAGACGAGGGTCAGCCGGCCGGCGTCGCCGGACACGGCGGCGAAGCGGGAGACGAGCTCGTTGACGATGAGGGGGAACTGGCTGACGTCGGGGCGGTCGCCGGCGTAGGCGTGGGAGACCAGCGGGACGCCGCCGTCGACCGAGACCACCAGGCCGAGCCCGACCAGGCG
>Ga0187892_10009508_pt1 | contig 12762 bp, 9 predicted proteins | sample MA1701073metaG_FD_139345 | JGI IMG/M metagenome (GOLD analysis project Ga0187892, IMG submission 139345) | Bio-ooze microbial communities from a basaltic lava cave in the Kipuka Kanohina Cave System on the Island of Hawaii, USA - MA170107-3 metaG ...
TCGTGCCAAGTTTCAGCGAGGCACGAAACTCCGCCAAGCCTTCTCCCACAACCACTTCCTGCTCCTCAGAGCTTGAAATCTACCCACTCACTTGGGAGAAGACCCATAGTTCTTAGTGTTTAGTTGCGGTTGAGGCCGTCCTTTGACTTTATCCAGACGCGCCGCAGGCGCCCCCACAACTAAAAACTAAACACTAAAAACTATTCACTGCTTCCTAGCTCACGATCCCCTTCTCCTTCATCTCGCCGATTTCCTCCCACGACATGCCCAGCAGGTCGAGCAGGATTTCCTCCGTGTCCTGCCCCGCGTCGGGAGCAACGCGGCGTACGTCTGCAGGTTCACCATCGAACTGCACGGGACTGGCTGCAACCTTGAAAGCTCCGTGCGTCGGGTGGACGTAGTCGACGAGGTACTTGTTGGCAATCACCTGCGGATCGTTGGGAATCTCCTTCGGTGTCTGCACCGGGGCGTGGATGGTGTCGTAACGCAGCAGCCGCTCCATCCACTCCTGTCGTGTGCGTGTCACGAAGTGGTCACCGAGCACCTTGGCGAGCTCGAAGCGGACGTTCTCGTCGATCCATCGAATCAGTGGATAGCTCTCGAGCATATCTTCGCGCTCGATCGCTTTGCAGAACTCGTCCCAATGCTTCTGCGGCGTCAGCATCATCAGCATCAACCAGGTGTCATCCTTGCACTTGTATGTGTTCATCAACGGGTTCGGCGCACGCGTGCGGTCGGCGTGCGGCAACTCATGGCCCAGAAGAATCGAAGCCAAAATGTCGGGCGCCATCAACCAGACGGCAGTGCCGAGCAGCGAGACGTCGAGCTCGCAACCTTGTCCGGTACGTTCGCGGTTGAACAATGCGGCGGCGATGCCGCCGGCGATGAAGGTCGCGCCGATCGTGTCGCCGAAGGCGGCGCGCTGCATGATCGGAGGCTTGCCCGGCTCGGTCAGCATGTGCGCGACGCTGCCGCGCGACCAGAACGAGCCGGCGTCGAATCCGCCGCGTTCGTTCTCCGGTCCTTTCGGACCTTGGCCCGAGCCCTTGGCGTAGATGATGCGCGGATTGATCTGCTTGACGTCGGGATAGTCGATCCTCAGCCTGCGGCGTGCCGCCGGCAGGAAGCTGGTGAGAACGACGTCGGCCTGCTTGACGAGCTCGTTGAAGATACCGCGTCCGGGTTCGGTGGCGAGGTCGAGACCGAGGCTGCGCTTGTTGCGGCTACCGTTCTCGACGAAGAAGTTCAGACCGTGGGCTCCGGGAATGATGCCGGAGCTGATCAAACCGCGCAGTGGGTCGCCGCGCACCGGATGCTCGATCTTGATGACGTCGGCTCCCCAATCCGCCAGCACCGTTCCGGCACCCGGAACGAAGAACCACTCGGCCACTTCGAGAACACGAATGCCTTCCATCGGTCGGATCATATGACACCTCAGAGTCTGGAAAAGCTGCGATACACATAGTGCACAGAGCGCGACGGAGGGAAAGGGATTCTCACTGCCGCGCAAAGGCGGCGATGCGATCGGCAAGGGCTTCGGCGTGGGTGATCTGCAACATGTGGCTGCCGCCCTCGATCATCCACAGCTCCGAGCCCGGCGCGCGACGATGCAGCTCTTCGGCGACCGACGGCGGCACGAGACGATCGCCGTCTCCTTGAATGATGAGAATCGGCAGCTCGATCTGCTTCGGATCGAGATTGGCTTTGCCGCCGAGGTCCCGCCCTTCATACCGGAATGTCCAAGCGGTGTAGGGCCGCGCGAAGTTGGCATCGAGCAATGCGAGATATCCGTCGGAAATCGGACCGGGATGGAAGGCTCGCGCGGTCACCATCGCTCTTAGACGCTTACTGAGCGGCGGTACACGACTGAGCCAACCGAGGACCGGACCGGCGATGAAGTTGGTGACGAACTGCGGCGGCACGCCGCGATTTTCGATGCCAGGGCCTACACTGCCGAGCAGCACGAGGCGTGACATCCGCGAAGGATCTTTGCGAGCGCCGATGATGGCAACGCCACCGCCGTACGAATGGCCGACGACGGTCACCTTCTCGAGCCTATCGGCGTCAAGCAGGCCGAGCAACTCTTCGGCGTTGGCGTCGACCGTGTAATCGTGGTTGTGACGGCGGCCGGAATAACCGTAGCCGACGCGGTCGTATGCGAGGACGTGAAAGCCGCGCGTAGCCAGCTCACCCATCAGCGGCCGCCAATCGTAGGCGGACCCTGGGTGATCGTGGATGAGCACGACCGTTGGGCCGCTGCCCTGCTCGATGACGTTCACGCTCAGGGTCGGAGCAACCGTAACCCTTCTCCCCGGGGGGGGCAGGTCGGGCTTCATTACCGGGAAAATTGCGAACCACACCGGCGGCAAGACGATGAATCCGACCAGGCTCGCAAGCAGGAACAAGAATGCTTTCTTCATCGACTGGTCTCCGGCGGTGCTCTCGGTTGGGAATTTATCTAGTACGGGGCGCTCGTAACGGGAAACGGAGCTCGTCGTGCCGGTCTCTGTAGCTCTCGGGCACGTACCCCTCGGCTCGTGTGCGGTGGGTGACGGCAACGACGACGGCAGGATCACCGTCGATGAAATCATCGTCGCCGCGTCAAGGGCGCTCGACGGGTGCGTTGGCGCGGCGGCGGACGGCTATCAGGGCGAGCGCCGCCAGCAGCAGAACGGACGGGAATCGTTTCCCTGAAGACGGCGACGACAATTGACAGCCGTCGTCGTCGCTTCCGGTCGAGGAGTCAACCTGTGGTCCCGGCGGAGGAGCACCGACGGTCCTCGTCGCCGCCGGGATCAGCGTCGGCGACGGTCGGATCACAGTGCACCGGCGCACGCCAAAAGAATCGGCGATGCACAACAACGGCAGCGCGCAATCGCTATTCGTCACGCACTCCGCGTCGACCGGCAGCGGCGGCACGCACCGGCCTTCGTGGCCGAAAACATCGCAGCGATCCGACCCCTCGCAGCGCTCATCAACGCAGCAGATGCCATTGATACAGTACCCGCTCGCGCACTCCCCAGGCGCGCAGCTCGCTCCTGCAGGCCGTGGAGTCGGCGTCGGCGTAGTGGATTCCCCGTCGCTGCCTGGTTCGTGCGGCTCGGCCCCGCGTTCGACGCACTCGCCGGGATACTGAAACCGACTGCAAACGAAGCCGAAAGGGCAAGCATCGACAACGCAACAAGCGCCGTCGGTACAGAACCCGGTCGGGCACTGCGCGTCGAGCGTACACGGCGAGCCGGCGCGCAACGGCTCGCGACAAACGCCTTCCAGCCCGACGATTCCGCAGCTCTGGCCTTCCGGGCAGACGCCGGTAACACAACACCCGCCGTCGACACACAAGCCGAGCGCGCATTGCTCGTCGGCCGTACATCGCGCGCCGGGCTCGGCCGGCAGCGCGCAGCCACCCGAGTTGCAGTAGTGGCCTGCAGCGCAGCTGTCTCTCGCACAGCAGAAGCCGTCCACGCAGTGACCACTGCCGCACTCCTCGCCGCCGGTGCACTCACCCTCGGACGGCGCCTGCGCTCTGGCCGAACCGCACGCCCCGCGAAAGCCCGAGGTCGGCGAACCCAGCAGCAAGTCGCAGTTGCCCTCGGCGCAATCGTCGCCGAAGTTGCAGCCTTCGCCCACGCCCCGCCGCGCGCTGCAGGTACCGACCTGCCCGCTGATCGCACAGGACTCATCCTGCGGGCATGCAGCGGAGCCGCAACACACGCCGTCGACACAATTCCCGGATTCGCAGTCATCCGCATCGGAGCAAGATGTGCCATCGGGTGCTGGATCGGATTCGATCAGCTGTATCCGACAGTCGATTCCGACATTCTCCAGACGTCTGCCGATCGGGTCGGAAACAACGACGTTGTTGACCGCGCAACCCTCGGGCAAACCGTCGGCGTCGACTACAGTCGCTCGACAGGAATAAAGTCGGCCGTCCGGAATTCGATTGTTGTTTGGCGCAGCGACGGCCGCGACGATCCCGCGGAAGACGCTCACGCCGTTGCCGGCATCCGACGGACATCCTTCAGCCTGTGGTTGCAAGCCGCACTGGTGCAAGGCCTTCGCCAGGTTCTTGCACGGGCCGATCGTCGGATCCTCGAGACAATTGACCGCGTCGCGCCCGAGCGGAAACAGACCGATGCTCGGCTCGATCTCGCAGTCGGCGGAATCGATTCGCATGACATGCTCGTCGACGATGATGTCGTTCTGCATGCCACCGACGACTTGCCCATTGGAGCGCAGCGAAACGGATATCTCGGCATCACCCGCAGGCCCAGGAGGCCGCGCACCTTCGCCGATACAGTAGCCCGCGAACCCCGGTTGACGGCACGACGTCGTGCCCGGACAGACCTCGGAGGTACAGCATACTCTGGCAGCGGCGTTGCAGCTCAGTGGAGAAGCGCATTGCTCGGAGGCCGTGCAGAACGCACCGGCCGGCTGTGGTAACGGAGTCGACGTAGCCGTACGCGTCGGCGTCGGCGGCCTCGGCGTGCGCGTCGGGAACGGTGTCCGCGTCGCCGTTGCTTCAGTCGTCGGCGTCGGTGTACGCGGCGCCGCGCAGATGCCGTTGAACTGGTGATCACAGCAGCGGTCGCAGTTGCCCGAAGCGCACTCGAAGTCAATGACGCAGGGCTGGTCGACGAAACGCAACGACGCGCAGCCCAGAGATCCGCCGTCGTCGACGCAGATGCCGCCGTCGTTCGCGGCCGACTCCAGGCGCCGCCCGATCGGATCGGAGACAACGACATAGTTGTTGAAGAGCCGCAGCGGCAACGCCGCCGCGTTCACCACTGTAAACGTGCAGGTGTAGGCGATGCCGTCGGGGATGGCGTTGTCGTTCGGCACCTGCGTCGAAGCGACGATGGCGCGGAAGCGGCTGTAGTCGGGAGCCTCGGCCGGGCACCCATCCGGTACCGGATCGCCCGCGCACGGCGCCAGGTTACTGTTCAGCGTCTTGCATGGACCGATCGTTCGGTCGTCTTCGCAAGTCACCGCGCCGGGTTCGGTTCCAAGCGGCGTCGTACCGATCGCCCGATTGATGCGGCAATCCGCGGCGCGGTCGAGGCGCGCGACCGTATGATCGAAGACGATATCGTTCTGAAAACCGCCGACGCTTTCGCCGTCGGAGTCGATCACCACATCGACGGCGATCCTACCCTCGGAGTCAGGAAGGCCCGTGGTGACGTTGATCCGAACCTCGGCAGTGGCCGCGGCAGCGATCAGCAACGCCGCCACGGAAGCGATGACGGTTTTGAATGACACGTTCGGCCCGCTGGTCTTGGACTAACACGCCAAGGGCGAATTTCATACGGCTGAAGTGCGCGGGTTGGAGCGGCGCGTGGCGGTGCAGCACAGCCGGGAGTTGCCGCTTTTTGGCGGCTACTCCCGGCTTCTGCCGAGTCTTTGCAGTCCTACTGCACCGTGAACTGGAACGTCGTGGCGATGTCTCCGGCCGGTGTGTCCAGCGCCGGGAAGCCGCCGCCGAACCTCATCCCGCTGACCATTCCGGCGTTCAGGTTGGCGCACGTCACCGGGATGCCGGTGACACTGGCCGCGCACGGGAAGACGCCGCACATCGCTCCGGGCACGATCTTGTTGCCCGACACGTTGCCGACGTCGAACACCGACACGTTGTTGGTTCCCGACGACAATGCCACCGCCACCGGGTTGGCCGGGTCGGCGGTGTCGTCACCCGTACACGGTAGCCCGTCCGGTCCGTAGTCCGCCGGTGGTGTCGGCGCCGGTGCCGACAGCAGCGTGATGCCGAGCGACAAGCCGACGACGAAGTCGCCCGAGCCGAAGGCAGTGCTCTGAATTGCCTTGACCGGGCTGTTGCACACGTTGGTGTGCGGCCCATCGTTCAAGCCGATGTTGCATGGCTCGCACGTGCTTGCCGGACACTGCGCATCCATCGTGCAGACCACTCCGGCGTTGGCCCCGCCGGCGCACTGCAGCGAGCCTTCCAGGCAGTGGTAGCTCGTCGAGCCGTCCGGTAGCACGTTGCTCGCCGTACATGTCGGATCGTCCGGCAAGCCCATGGCGCTGCCCGAGTTCCCCAGGTTGCAAACGTGTCCCGCCGTACAGTTGGCGTTGGTGGTGCACGTCATCCCCTGGTTCGGCCCGGTCAGACAGATCTTGGCCGTGGTGTTGTGGTCGCGCTGTAAGTGCAAGTCGCGGTTCGGCCGTCCGCCGTTGCAGTCGATCACGCCGACGCCGTCGCTGCCGGCGCCGACGCACACGGCGCCGATGCTCTGCACGATCGCTGGGTTGAGCTGCAACGAGGCTTGCGGAATCAGCAGTGGCTGCTCACTGTTGCCGTCCGGCGGTCCGGTGGACAGATCGAAGTTCGCCAGGTCACAAACACCGGTGCCGGCGGCGCCGCAGGTGCTGCTCGGGCAGTTGCTGTCTTGAATACACGTCTTGCCGGCGTTGACGCCGCCCACGCATGTGCGGCACTCGATGCTGGTGGTGCAATCGACGTCGCCCGGTGGGAAGTTGCGCGGCGTGCAGACGCCGTTGAGAGCGACGCGGATCGGGAAGCCCGCCTGGATGATGGCGCAGCTGCCCAATACCGGACAGGTGCCGACCTGGTTACCGGTGCAGCATGCCAGCGGCGTACTCGCTGCCGTGCAGATGCGGTTCGGGTCACAGGCGTTACACCGCAGCGCACCGGCGTTACCGGCACCGGGGCACAGCAACCCATTGCGTGGGCCGCCAACGCAACTGCGCGTTCCACCGCAGGTGCTGCCTGGGCAGTCGGTGTTGGTACCGCAGCCCAAGCCGGCGTTCACGCCCGCCACGCAGGTGCCGCGGCAGTTACCGGCCGAGCCGCCTCCGGGAGCGATCGTCAGATCGAGGGCACCCGGCGTCGGTGTGATCGTCGCCGTGAAAGTCGCCGGCGCCGTCGGCGTGATGGTCGGGGTATGGGTAATAGTTCGAGTATGCGTGATGGTTGCCGTATCGGCCGGCGTGTTGGTCGGCGTAGAGGTATTCGTGATCGTCGGAGTGAGGGTGATGGTCGGGGTGTTGGTAATCGTCGGCGAGTTCGGAGCGGTCGGTGTATTCGTCGGCGTTCGGGTATCGGTTCGCGTAGCCGTATTGGTAGGCGTGCCGATGACGACTTCGATGTGGCACGACTGATTGCAGCCGTCGCCGTCGTTGCGGTTGCCGTCGTCGCAGGTTTCGTGATCGACCTCGGTGATTGCGTTGCCGCAGGTGCTGACGCGGCAGATGAGCAGGAGGGAATCGACATCCTTCTTGATCAGCGGGTTGGCGCTGCGGATGCGAATGCGCTTGGTGCCCGTAGAGTAGGAGCCGTTGCTGGTTTGCGGCTGAGGCACGACGAGCGGCAGGGGTGGGCCAACGAGGTTCTGTGTATTGTTGGTCGTCCCCATCGACACCGGTGTCTTCTTGCGCACGACGGTGACACCGAATCCGCCCGAGCCCGCTTGGTTCTCGAGCGTCCCCAGGTTGGCTACGTCGGCCGCATCGTTGTTGCCGGATGGATTGGGCCGGGTGACCTCAAACGTGGCGATGCCGCTGCTCGGATTGCAGGTAGGCAGATTGGCATCCTGGTTATTGATGATGATCTCGGATTGGAAGGTACAGCTGTGATTCCCCAGATTGGCATCGAAATCACACCGCGGATCGCCTTCGTAACAGATGATACGGTTGCGCGGTCTTCCGCGGAACATGTCCGGGGTCGGAGTCGCATTGACGTAGCGCACCGGCACGGGTGTAAAGCGCCATTCCATCTGACAGTCGGTCGACTTGGAACCGCCGCCAGAGGAGCAAACGTTGTTGGGGACCAGCGCGGTACATTGTGCAGAAGCTGGTCGTTCGAAACCGATCGCCGCAATCAGCGCGGCGATGAGCGTCGCAAGGGCAAAGTGTCTCATCATCATCTCGCCTTCCGGGTGAAGGGACGTCGCACCCCTCCTCCTGCCCGTCTCTCAAAACTTCGCTTGAGTTAAAGGTAATCGAAGGCGGGGGGTTTAGGAAGACTTTTCTGCCGGTGGCCGATGCCGTCGGGCGGAGACCCGGGCCCCTCCGATTTCCGGACCGAGGGGGCAAAGATTCGATAACGCAAATGATTTCACCTCGGGATCGCTTTCGTACGACATCGCATGCTGCTATGCGGCTCGGCGTGGGCAGGATTTTGCACCGAGCTCTGGCCGCAATCGTCGCCGCGCTGATCGTGGGTCAGGCGCTCGGATGTACGACCGGCGTGGCTGAGAGTCGAACGGGCATCGAGTACATCAAAGCCGACCGTTCACGTCCTCTACCCTTCTCGGACGCTGTTCGCGTCGGCAACCTGCTTTTCGTCTCGGGCCAGCTCGGTGTCGATGAACGCCTTCAACCTGTCGCCGGCGGCATTCAGGCGGAGACCCGCGCGGCGATGAACCACATCCGACGCATCGTCGAGGCCAGCGGCGCGTCGATGGAGCGTGTGGTGAAGTGTACCTGCATGCTCGCCGACATGAGCGAGTGGCAGAAGATGAACGAGGTCTATGTGACCTACTTTCCGCCCGATCGATTGCCGGCGCGGAGCGCCTTTGAAGCCGGTCGTCTGGCGCTCGGCGCGCGGGTTGAGATCGAGTGTATCGCGGCGGTTGGCGAGTGACGTGGACTAGAACGCCGGTGCCGGCAGACGACCGCCGACTTCGAACTGCCGGCGCTCGAAGGCGTAGCGTTGCTTCCGGAGAACATCCTTCCTTGAGATCTCAACGCGGTCTCGCGTCGCGGTACAAACCCACGTGCGCAGCGCCGATGGCGTTCGTCGAGCGAACACGGGGGCAAACAAAGCGACATTCCTGCCTCGCTGCCGGTCGCGGGCCGAGTGGTAGACGGCAACCTCGATTCCCCTGCGGCGCAGCTCACGGCCGAGAAGCTGCGACGCCGAGTAACTCGTCTTCGACGAGATCCGCGCGGCGTGTGCGGCAAATGGAGTCCGCGTCAAATCGGCGCCCTTGCGCGTGCGGATCGCCGCCTGAAAAGCCGAAAGCTCGACCGTCACCGTGCCGAGATCCGCTGCCGTGCCAGCGAGAAACAGCAGGCGATAGTACGCGACTTCGGCGAACGCCGTCGGCAACTCCAGCGCGCCGTACCAGATTCCGCCTTCGCTGCGGGTGCCGAAGCGCGAGCCATGCGGCAGCGGCGCGTGTCGAAAAGAGGTGTACAGGAGGAAATGCAAACGCGACAACCGCGGATCTGACGGTATCGGCGGCTTCACCCGTTCCAGCATCCGTTCGAGCAACTCCTGCTCGTCGTCCGAGTCGACCAGCTTGCGCGTCGAGGTGATGTACTGCGATTCGACGACGCGCCAAGCGTCAAACGCCAGCGTCGTCGGCTTGAACGTATCCAGTGAAGGGAACGGCGCGGCGCTCATGGGCATTGGAGACGCTGGGCGCAGCCCTACAGCTTGCCGCGCATCGCATCGACGTACTCGGCGACGTTCACCAATCCCGTCACCGTCTTGACGCGCTCGGCCGGTACACCGGCGAGGTGAGCGTTGTCGGCGTGGAACCACGCGCGCACATCGCCCTCCCGCCCTCCCAGCAATGCGTCGAGCCCGCGAAAGACACGAATCAGCAGCAGGGCGCATTCGCCCTCTTTGCTGTCGGGTTGGAGCGGGCGCGAGCCGGTGGCCAGGCGCGACATGCTCGCCGCACTGACGCCAACGATCTGCGCCAGATCCTTCTGCGACAAGCCGAGCAGCTGCGCCGTGCGCATGAGCGCCCGCGTTGCCACCTCGCCGGAGCTCTGCGCCCGAGGCGCTTTTTTCGCGACCGTCCTCATTTCATTTGAAATTCTAGCTCGGAAGCATTTCAAACTCAATCGCCGTAGGGGGCCGCGATCTGCTCCTTCGACCAGGCTCCCGACCTGCCTTGGATTCGGCAATTCCCCTGCTTCTGCTTGGATGGGCCCTACTTTTCCAGTAATCAGAAACGATCAGGAACGAAACGAAAGTGAACGACAGCATCGAACTCATACGCAGCGAGGTGGCACAACGGCGCACGTTCGCCATCATCTCGCACCCCGACGCGGGGAAAACCACGCTGACCGAGAAACTCCTGCTCTACGGCGGAGCCCTGCACATGGCCGGCTCCGTGCGCCAACGACGCGACGGCCGCCACGCCACCAGCGACTGGATGGAGATCGAACGCCAACGCGGCATCTCCATCACCACCAGCGTCATGCAGTTTCCCTATCGCGGCTTCCGCCTCAACCTCCTCGATACGCCCGGCCACAACGACTTCAGCGAGGACACCTACCGTACCCTCGCGGCAGCCGACTCCGCCATCATGCTGCTCGACAGCGCCAAGGGCGTCGAGCCGCAGACCATCAAGCTGTTCGAGGTGTGTCGCATGCGGCACATCCCGATCGTCACCTTCATCAATAAGTTGGACCGCGACGGCCGCGACCCGCTCGATCTTCTCGACGAGATCGAACGCGTTCTGGGCATACCCGCCAGCCCCGCCAGCTGGCCGATCGGCTCGGGCGTTGGCTTCCAGGGAGTTTTTGACCGCTGGACGAACCAAGTACTGCGCTTCGAGCGCGGCGAAAGCGCGGCTCACAAGGTCGCCATGCAGGTGACCAGCTTGGACGACCCCGATCTGCGCGCCACCATCGGCGACCGCGCTCACGGGGAGCTCTCAGAAGCCCTCGAGCTGTTGCACGGCGCCGGCTTCGACTTCGATGATCAGGCCTTTCGCAAAGGCGAGCTGACGCCTGTGTTCTTCGGCAGTGCGCTTACCAACTTCGGCGTCGAGCCCTTCCTCGATCATTTCATCGAGCTGGCGCCGCCGCCGCTGCCGCGCGTTGCCGCCGGGGGTGAAGTCGATCCATTGACGTCCGATTTCTCGGGGTTTGTCTTCAAGATTCAGGCGAATATGGATCCCATGCACCGCGATCGCGTCGCCTTCGTGCGCGTCTGCTCCGGTCGCTTCGTGCGCGGCATGGACGTCGTCCACGAGCGCAGCGGCAAGACCTTCGCCGTGAAGCGCTCATTGCAGTTTCGCGCGCAGGACCGCAGCAGCGTCGAAGAGGCGTTTGCGGGCGACATCGTCGGGGTATGGGACCCGGGTATGCTGCGCATCGGCGATTCTCTCAGCGCCAAGGGCAACATTGAGTTCGAAGGCATTCCGCGTTTCTCTCCCGAACACTTCGTCACCGTCCGCTTGTCCGAGCCGTTCAAACGTAAACAACTGAAGAAGGGCCTCGAGCAGCTCTCCGAAGAGGGCGCCGTTCAGGTTTTCTTCCATCGCGAACGCCTCGAGCGCGATCCCATCCTCGGCGCCGTCGGACGACTACAGTTCGACGTCATCCAGCACCGCCTGAAGAGCGAGTACGACGTCGATGTGCGCTTCGAGCCGGTTCCATCACAACACGCGCGTTGGGTCGAAGGCACATTCGATCCGGCCGAGTTGGAGCGCCTGGGGAGTGTCATGTGTCTTCAGGACGTCGAGAATCGGCCCCTCTTGCTGTTCGAGAACGACTTCTGGTTGCGCCAGACGATCGAACGCAACCCAACCCTGCACTTCGTCGCGGCGGTGCAGCCCGGAAGACGCCAGCGCGCGGCTGCGTGACGGATCTCGCCGCGGTCGCACCCGGGACTATCCCTCTCCGAAAGAGGGTGTCGATAGACGCCACAGGTCCCTCGATACGGCCGCTGAGAGGACGCGGCCTACTCGGGACGAACGGAGAAAGGTCTTGTAAATCAAGGCCACAAATCCGCTCATCCCGAGTAGCCGACGTCTTCGGCGGCGTATCGAGGGACCACTCGCGAGAAAATCGACACCCTCGAGACGCGCGGCGTGATCGACCGCGAGCGTTCCACCGGACGCTTCCGACTGGAGGACAATCGCCGAACCACACGTAGCCACGCGCGTCGGGCGCGCCGGCGGACGATGACCGGGTCCGTTCAGGATCAGGTGCGCGCGAACTTCAGAACATGTCGGAAGATGAACGTCTCACCGCGCTGGCCTCGCAGCCACGCCACGTCCGGCCCGGCGAGAGCACAGCTGTAGTCGTAGACGACGCGTTCATCGGGACTCGCACCCTCGATCACCGCCGGAAAGCAACAGTCGCCGCGCGACGGCAGGTCGAGCACCCACGCGAAGCGATCCTCGCCCTGAACGTAGCGCCACAACCCGGTGCGCTTGAACGATAGGCTGTAGTTCACTTGGTTCCAGATCGTCCGTAGCATCCAGCCGGGTCCAACACCGAGATCGTACTCGCCTGTGCCGTTGAGATTGCGCCGGCCGACCAGATACGCCTCGCCGTCGTGCCAGAACATGAACGGAGAGTCGTACTTTCGTCGATCGGAACGACACTCCCAGGCAGCGACGTTCCCCGCGGGTGCGCGACAGACCTTTGAGCCCCAGCCGGTGCCGTCACCGGCTTCGTTGCGGATGACGCCGTAGAGCGTACCGTCGTCACCGAGCACCGCGTCCGCTTCGCTGCCGCCACCGGCATAGACGACCGGATGAGCAGCATCGTACGGCACCCACGTGCGGCCGTCGGTCGTCTTCCACAACTCGACCTTCAGGTCCGGCTTTTCGAGATTGTAGATCGTCTCGCCGCCCGAGTAGACGAGGAAGACGGGGACATCGCCGAAACGGCGGACGCGCCAACCCATGATTGCCGGCGGACCCATCGGCTCGAGCTCCGACCACGTTCCGTCAGCGCGCCGCTCGGCAACGGACATTCCCTGCGGCTCAAAAGCGAGCGCTTCCTTGCCGAGCCGCGAAACGTAGAGAAAGA
>Ga0187892_10009509_pt1 | contig 12761 bp, 11 predicted proteins | sample MA1701073metaG_FD_139345 | JGI IMG/M metagenome (GOLD analysis project Ga0187892, IMG submission 139345) | Bio-ooze microbial communities from a basaltic lava cave in the Kipuka Kanohina Cave System on the Island of Hawaii, USA - MA170107-3 metaG ...
GGCCTACAACATCGCTATGTACGACGCCGCCTACATTGCCCTGGCCGAAGGCGTCGGCTACCCCCTCCTCACGGCCGACGACGGACTCTTGAAGAAGATGAAAGGCCACAGCATCGTCCTCCGACTCCATGATCTGGACATGGCTCCGGTCACGTGAGCGAAGAACTGGAGGTTCTCGAGTCACTGGCGCCGCGGCTGCCCAGCGCCGGAGTCGCGTATATGGTGACGGGGTCGATAATGCCCTCCGCCGCGACGTGAGTCAGTGAACGACACGTCGGCAGAGATCGACGAGCTGTACCGATCGATGTTGCTGCGCCGCTCTGGGGGGTGCTCAATGCACGCGATGGCACAAGCGCTGGTCAGGGCCTCGGTGCTGGAGAAGGATCCGCTGGCCTCCCCTGTCGTCCTTCGCTACCCACCGATGGCGTTCACCGAGCAGCGCATTGCCATAATGCATCAGACTCTCACCCGAGCCCCGGCTACCTCCTCCGAGGCGGGCAGGGCGAATCGAAGGGGGGAACAGACATGCCACGGGATGAAACCGTGATCCCCCTGGCGGAGATCGAGCGGCGCATTCTCGCTGTCCGAGGGCAAAAGGTTATGCTGGACAGTGACCTGGCTCGACTCTACGGTGTCCCCACCAAGCGGTTGAATGAACAAGTGCGCCGCAACCTGGGGCGCTTTCCGCCGGACTTCATGTTTCAGCTACCCGCGGAAGAGGCAAGTGCTTTGAGGTCGCAAATTGCGACCTCAAAACCAGGACGTGGCGGGCGGCGCTATCTCCCGAATGCCTTCACCGAGCATGGAGCCATTATGCTGGCCAACGTGTTGAATACGCCACGCGCCGCCGAAGTCAGCGTCTACGTGGTGCGGGCTTTCGTGCGGCTGCGCCAAATGGCCGGCATGAACGCGGCCATGGCCGAGAAACTTGCCGAGCTGGAGCGCCGTGTGATTGGGCACGACAAGGCGATCCGCTCTCTGGTTCGGACGATCCGCCAGCTCATGGAGCCGTCGGAGAGCGCACGGCGGTCCATCGGGTTCCGCGTCGAGGAGGGGAGGCCGCTGTACGGGCGGCACTGGCGAGTACGACGCGCATGGCAGTAATGTCGCTAACGGCCAAAGCCACATGGTGGTGACAGGAAATCGACAAGTGAACAGCATTTCACCCATCTACATTGCGCATCAACGAAAGCACGATCGGACCGAACAAAGCCTCAAGGAACATTTATTGGGCGTTGCTGAAACAGCCAAATCATTCGCTGCAAGGATTGGCCTGGGGGAACAAGGTGAGATCATCGGACTGTTGCATGATTTGGGCAAGTACAGCAAGGAATTTCAAACCTATTTCCGGTGTGCTGTCGGTCTGATTAACCCTGACGAGGATGATTTCGTCGATGCGCGAGGGCTAAAGGGAAAGGTGGATCATTCCACGGCAGGTGCCCAGCTTGTTTGGGAAGAGCTGTCCAAGGGCGGTCAATTGGGCCAAGTCACGGGCCAAATTCTCGCGTTATGTATCGCCTCACATCATTCTGGGCTGATAGACTGCTTATCGTCCGACGCTAACAGTCTCGGCGAGGATGTTTTCACAAAGCGAATGCAGAAGCTGGATGATCGAACTCACCTTCGGGAAGCCCGGACCAACATGGATACAGTGGTCGCTGAGCGATTCCGCGAGTTGGTAAACAGTCCGGGCCTCATAGACGGGATAAAAAAATCCATCGGCGAAGTGATGCGCAGTGACTTAGATTTGATTAAGGTAGCCTCAGACCAGAATCCGGTGACGCAGTTCAAGATCGGGCTACTCATACGATGCCTGTTCAGTTGCCTCATCGACGCAGATCGCATCAATACGGCTGATTTCGAGAACCCCGACGCCGCTGCGAAACGGCTCAAAGGAAGGTACTCCGGATGGAATCTTCTGACTGATCGGCTGGAAAAGCACTTGCAAGGCAAAGATGTTCAATACCCGATAGATAGATTTAGACGTCGCGTCTCAAACCAATGCCACGACAGTGCCTCTCGGGCCAAGGGCATATACACGCTGACAGTACCAACCGGTGGCGGCAAGACACTCGCCAGTCTTCGGTTTGCGTTGCACCATGCAAAAGACCGCGAGATGGATCGCGTGATATACGTTATCCCCTTTACTTCCATTATCGACCAGAATGCCGACGTTGTACGGCAAATTCTTGAACCATCAGAAGAAGGCGTGGAACAAGGCAGTGTGGTGCTTGAGCACCACTCGAACATCACCCCGGAAGAACAAACATGGAAAAGCAAGATCCTGTCCGAAAATTGGGATGCCCCCGTGATATTCACTACGAGTGTACAGCTACTTGAGACTCTCTTCGGGGCCGGCACACGCGGCGCAAGGCGGATGCACCAGCTAGCCAACGCGGTGCTTGTCTTTGATGAAATCCAGGCGCTTCCCGTCAACTGCATTCATCTATTCTGTAACGCGATCAATTTCCTGGTCGAACATTGTGGGAGTACGGTCGTGCTGTGCACGGCCACACAACCACTATTGAATCGCGTGGAACCGTCGAAGGGCGCACTGCGCATGACTGCCAATAGCGAAATCATGCCGGGCGTTACGAGACTGTTTGAGGATCTGAAGCGCGTTGAGGTAGTAAATCGCAGGAAGCCCGGCGGCTGGATGAACGAAGAAATTGCACGTTTTGCACTCAACGAGGCGGATCAAAAAAATAGTTGCCTGGTCGTTGTGAATACCAAGAGATCGGCGCAGGCGCTTCTTCATCTCTGTCGATACGCGACACAAATGCCAGTCTACCACTTGAGCACAAATATGTGTGCTGCGCACCGCAAAAAGGTGCTCGGTGAGATCCGTAAGCTTCTTGATAACGCTGAGCGTCTTCTGTGCATCAGTACCCAACTCATCGAGGCTGGAGTCGACATAGATTTTGGATCGGTGATTCGATTTATGGCGGGTCTGGATTCCATAGCACAAGCGGCTGGAAGGTGTAATCGCAACGGGCGTCTAAAATTAGGCCAAGTACATGTTGTGAATCCAAGTGATGAGAGTGTTGAGACGCTCAAGGACATCAGGAGCGGCAGGAATGCAACCGCGAGGCTCCTTGATGAGTATGAGAAGGAGCCCACCAAGTTTGGCCATAATTTGCTCGGCCCTGAAGCGATAGAATGGTATTTTCATTACTACTTTTTCGACCGGCGCGGCGACATGGATTACCCGGTCCCGGCCGGGACGCTCGGACATGATGATACGCTGCTTAGTCTGCTCTCCGTCAATCCGAACGCAACGGAGGAGTTTCGCCGTTGCCATGGCGCATATCCCAATTTGTATCTTCGCCACTCCTTCATGGCTGCAGCTAAGATGTTTAAGTCGATCGATGCACCAACGAGAGGCGTTATTGTGCCATATGCCGAAGAGGGAAAGGCCCTCATCAATGAACTGTGCGCTACCTTTGCGATCGAAAAACAGTTTGGCCTTCTGCGGAGGGCGCAACAGTACACGGTCAACGTGTTTCCGCATGAGCTACAGCGGCTACGAGAAGCCAGCGCCGTGCAAGAAGTTCAAGAGGGCACGGATATCCTTTATCTTGATACGCGCTATTATAGCCATGAATTTGGGCTGAGCTTGGCGCCCACCGGGGACATGGAGGTGCTGTATGTCTGAGTTGACTCGAAGCAGTATTGAATTTCGCGTATGGGGGCGGTTCGCGTTGTTCACCGATCCTCTAACCAAGATTGGCGGAGAAAAGTGCTCATATCACATACCGACCTACGAGGCGCTTAAAGGCATTTCCAAGTCTATCTATTGGAAGCCCACGGTAGTCTGGCTCATTGATGAAGTGCGTGTCATGAAGCCTATTCGCACCCAGACGAAAGGGACGAAGCCATTGAACTATGGTGGCGTGTACCCGAGTGAAAGGGATCCAAAGAAGAAAGAAGAGGCGATTAGTACACTATCCATCTATACCTTCTTGGCGGATGTCGAATATCAGGTGAAGGCGCATTTTGAATGGAATCCACATCGGCCAGAGCTTGCAGATGACCGCGACGAGGCGAAACACCACATTATTGCTCAACGCATGCTGGAACGCGGAGGGCGACAGGATATTTTTCTTGGTACTCGTGATTGCCAAGGCTATGTCGAACCCTGTGAATTCGGGTCTGGCCGCAGTCATTACGACAATTCTGGAGAACTCGCGTTCGGCTGGATGTTTCATGGGTTTGATTACCCCGATGAAACGGGCGAAGACAAGCTTCACGCACGCTTTTGGCGACCGACCATGATCGGTGGCGGAATCCGCTTCGTACGCCCGGAGGATTGCACGGTCAGAAGGTTTGTCAGGGAGATGGTCATGAAGAAATTCGATAAGAACCGAAATTTCCGCGCCGTAGAATCGGAAGTGAAGGGGGTGGACGGCTAACATGAGTTGGCTTCAGAAACTCTACGATACCTACGAGCGATGTGCCCGTGCGCCCCAATTTGCCGACGCTGAACCACCGCTGCTGCCGATTTGCCATACCTCTCAAAATGCCCAGATTGAAATCGTACTGGATAATCAAGGCAATTTCCTTAAGGGGCGAGCGCAGGTCATTGAAAGAGGCAATGGCCAAAAGACTATTGTTCCATGTACAGAGGATTCTGGCGGAAGAGCCGGACAGAAACCTGTGAATCACCCGCTATGCGATAAGCTTCAATACGTGGCGGGGGACTATTTGAATTTTGGCGGTGAGGTAACATCGGGCTTCTTGAAAAATCCTCGCGAGCCTCACGAATCCTATTTGGCGCTATTGTCCGATTGGGTCAAATCGCCTTATAGCCATCCTAAGCTACCCGCTATCTATAAGTACGTCAAAAAAGGACGGGTAATCCATGATCTTGTTCAGGACAAAATATTGCCTCTTAGTAGCGGGAGGAAACTCTTGAAGGAATGGAGCGGTGACAAGAAGGACGCGCCACGGATTTATAGGGCTATGCCTTCTGGGCAAAGCCCAGAAAACGCCTTCGTCCGATGGAGAGTCGAAACAGTCGGGGAGCCACTCTCTGCGACATGGGAAGATCGGAGTTTGATGGAGGCTTGGATTGGTTTCGATACGAATCAAAACCAGGCAGAGGGTGTTTGTATGGTCACGGGTAAGACGACGTTGTTGGCTAGGAATCATCCGAAAAAATTGAGGAATGGGGCGGATGGTGCCAAACTGATTTCCTCCAACGATACCAGTGGATTTACCTTTCTTGGACGGTTTGTTGATGCCGACCAAGCGTGCGGCGTAGGATTTGAAGTCACGCAAAAAGCCCATAACGCACTACGTTGGCTGATTGGAAGACAAGCATTCCGAAACGGTGATCAAGTTGTTGTAGCTTGGGCAGTATCGGGTAAACAAATACCCGATCCGTTCGCCAATACGCATGAGCTGTTCAGAATCGAAACCGAGGAGAAGGAGGGAGCGCTACAATTTCAGGGTGATTCTGGACAAGCTTTTGGGAGGAGGCTGGCCAAGCTAATCGCCGGCTACCAGGCTGAACTTGGTTCGACGAACGAGATTGTCGTCATGGGTCTGGATTCGGCCACGCCTGGGCGTATGGCCATCACATTCTATCGGGAACTTACTGGCTCCGAACTCCTTGATCGTATTCAATCCTGGCATGAAAGGGCTGCGTGGCATCAACACTATTCCAACGAAATTCAGTTCGTTGGGGCACCATCTCCAAGGGAAATTGCAGGTGCAGCCTATGGGCGTCGCTTGGACGACCCACTCCGTAAAGCAACTGTGGAGCGGCTCCTTCCCTGTATTATTGACAGACAGACTATCCCTCGTGACCTCATGGAGGCAGTGGTGAGCAGAACCTGCAGTCGGGCGCGGCTCGAAGCATGGGAATGGGAAAAGAACCTGGGTATCGCTTGTGCCTTATTTAAAAGCTATTTCACGGAAAGGAGCTACCAGATGGCATTAGAACCGAATCGAACCACACGCGATTATCTGTATGGGCGCCTATTGGCGATCGCGGAGCATGTGGAAAACCGCGCCTTATATCTTGCTGGTGAAAAACGGGATACCAGCGCAGCCAAGCTCATGCAACGCTTTGCTGAGCGTCCTTACTCGACATGGAGAACCATCGAGCTTTCGTTGGGCCCTTATAAGACTCGGCTCCGGGCCAATCGCCCATCGTTTCTCAACGAAATGGAAAGACGCCTTGATGGGATTATCTGCGCGTTCCAGGGGCAGGATTTTCTGGACGAACGGCGACTCTCCGGTGAGTTCCTGCTGGGTTATCACTGCCAGCGGCAAGCGTTGTGGACCAAGTCAGATGCGGGAGCAGATGAAGAGGGCAGTAACAACTAGGGTAACCAGAGGAGGAAATATGAGCACGTTGCAGCAAAAGATCGACTTTGCCGTCGTTTTTCGAGTGAAGAATGCAAATCCCAACGGAGATCCGCTAAATGGCAACCGTCCTCGCGTAACCTATGACGGTCTCGGAGAACTCACTGATGTTTGCCTTAAGCGCAAAATTCGCAACAGGCTGATGGAGGCAGGCAAACCAATTTTTGTCCAGTCGGATGATAACAAGGTTGACAAACATCCCAACCTCAGATCTCGTGCGGAAGTGGTTCTGTCTGCCGAAAAAACCATCGAAGGCAAGGTAGATAAGGCGTGCAAAACGTGGTTCGATGTTCGGGCCTTCGGGCAGCTCTTTCCCTTCAAAGGCGCAGCAAAAAAGGGCAAAGGCAAGGAGGGAGAGGAGGCGGGCGATGATAAAGGGGTTTCGATAGGGATTCGCGGTCCCGTAAGCCTCCAGTCGGCATTCAGCATTGCCCCTGTCGGTCACCTTGTGACAAGCAACCAAATTACCAAAAGTACCAGCAACGAGGGGGATGGGATTAATCGCCAACCTGACCAGATGGGAATGAAACACCGCGTGGATCACGGCATTTATGTCTTCTTCGGCAGCATGAACCCCCAGTTGGCGGAAAAAACGGGATTCAGCGATGCTGATGCCGGAGCCATTAAGGCGGTATTGCCTCGACTGTTTGAGAACGATGCTTCGGCCGCCAGACCGGAAGGGAGTATGGAGGTGCTAAAAGTAGTTTGGTGGCAACACAACTGCAAAGCGGGACAGTATTCCTCCGCTAAGGTTCACCGCACATTGTCCGTCAAACCTGATGGTAGTTACGAGCTAGCCAGCCTCGATGGCCTCAATCCTGAGGAGCTCGACGGTTTTTGAGAGACCCAGCATCTCTATGATTCAGAAAGCCAGTGAACTCGTGCCCGAACGAGATGCGGACGATCTCATCATGATCTCCGCCATAGAGCACTATAGCTACTGCCCGAGGCAGTGCGCACTAATTCACTTAGAACAGACGTTCGACGAGAACCTATACACATTGTGGGGTCGGATGGTTCATGAGCTGGTGGACGAGCCGGGGATTGAGCAAAGAGAAGGGATTCGAGTCGAGAGAGCCGTGCCGCTCTGGTCTACTCGCTTGGGCTTAGTAGGCAAGGCGGACATGGTGGAATTCCATGGTGAGATCCCGTATCCGGTGGAGTATAAGCACGGCCCGCGACGCCAGTGGGGGCATGACGACCTCCAGCTCTGCGCCCAGGCCATCTGCTTGGAGGAAATGACGGGCATGAAAGTTCCGCGTGGTGCTGTGTACCATCACAAATCTCGTCGCCGTCGAGAGGTGGTCTTTGACGAGGTACTGCGCGCTAGAGTGGAGGAAGCGGTGCAGGCGATTCGCCGAATGCTTGCGGCGTCTCATTTGCCACCGCCGGTGAATGATGCGCGGTGCCGGCATTGTTCTCTTCAGGACTCCTGCATGCCGTCTGTCGTGGCTGAGACGGCGAAACTTCGCAGCCTGCATTCGCGGCTTTTCAGGGTGGAAGATGCGCAGGAAGGCAGGCGAAAATGAAGCAACTTCTCAATACGCTCTACATCATGACAGAGCCTTCGTACGTCCACTTGGATCACGAGACATTGAAGGTGGAGGTTGAAGGGGAAACGAAACTCCAGGTGCCGCTGCATCATCTGGGTGGGTTGGTCTGCTTGGGCAACGTCATGATGAGCCCTGCGCTCTTGCATCGTTGCGCCGAGGACGGCCGATCGATTGTCCTGCTCAATCGGGATGGTCGCTTCAAGGCACGCATCGAGGGTCCAGTCTCAGGGAATGTTCTCTTGCGCCGGGCGCAACACCTTGCGCTCTCCGACCCCCTGAAGCCGACTGAAATAGCAAGGAATATTGTGGCAGGCAAGATTCAAAATGCTCGCCAGATCATCCTGCGAGGCGCTCGTGAGGCAGCGGCGCCAGAGGAGAGTGCGTGCCTGGATGAGGCGGCAGAGCAATTGGCGAGCGCCCTCTCGCGGCTGGACCCCAGCCGTGATTTGGACGAGATCAGGGGATTGGAGGGAGAGGCCGCACGGGCCTACTTCGATGTCTTCGATCGCATGGTACGAGAGCAACGAAATTCCTTCCGCATGAATGGTCGAAGCCGCCGGCCACCCAGGGACCGTCTCAACGCACTCCTTTCGTTCCTCTATGCCCTCCTGCTGAGCGACTGTGTCGCCGCGGCAGAGGGCGTAGGGCTTGATCCGCAGGTTGGATTTTTGCACGCCTTGCGTCCCGGTCGGCCCGCACTCGCCCTTGACCTCATGGAGGAGCTTCGAAGTGTCCTCGCTGATCGCCTGGTTTTGACCCTTGTAAATCGCAAACAAGTGGTCGAGAAGGATTTCGTGGAGCGGCCTGGCGGAGCAATCCACTTGAACGATGAGGGGCGCAAGACAGTTGTGGTCGCGTATCAGAAGCGGAAGCAAGATGAGGTTCAGCATCCGCTTCTCGGAGACAAGGTGCCGTTGGGTCTGGTACCTCATGTCCAGGCGCGTTTCCTTGCTCGCTATCTGCGGGGTGACTTGGAAGTCTACCCGCCATTTCTCTATCGATGAGCTGAGACTCCAATGAAAGTGTTGGTGGCATATGACGTCGTCACCGAAACTGTGGAGGGTCGAAGGCGGCTCCGAAAGGTTGCCCAGGTGTGCAAGAATTTTGGCCAACGGGTACAAAAATCGGTGTTCGAATGCTCGGTAAACGAGATGCAGTACGAACGGATGCTTCAGGCGTTGTTGAAATGTATCGAAGAGGAAGAAGATAGCCTTCGGCTCTATCGTTTGATGGAGCCACTGGATCGGAACATTACGGCCTATGGAGTTAATCGGTACGTGGACTTCGAAGATCCACTGGTGGTGTAGCCGACGATTGCGCGAACCACAAGCGAGCTCTCTTTTGCTGGGGGGATCGCGTTCGCTGAAAGCGTTTGATTTTGAGGGATTTTTTGCCGGACCTCCTTTCATTGAAAACCATCTCAATGGGTCAGGCGAGGCCGGTTCGCGGGAACCGATCGTCCAACATCGTATTTCACTTAACTTAGGACGTGTACAGTAGCGCCCGACCTGAAGGTCGGGCGAGGATTGAAACTGGGCCACGCTGGGGCTCTTGACCTACGGGGGCTTGTAGCGCCCGACCTGAAGGTCGGGCGAGGATTGAAACGGGATGGCCATCGCGCCGATGAGCTGCTTGCCGCGGTAGCGCCCGACCTGAAGGTCGGGCGAGGATTGAAACTCCACCGCGTCAGCCCTCGCCATCCAGGCGGCAGGGGGTAGCGCCCGACCTGAAGGTCGGGCGAGGATTGAAACGTGGGCTTTAACTCCGCGAAGGGGGCTGGGACCAGTAGCGCCCGACCTGAAGGTCGGGCGAGGATTGAAACAGTTGTGTTGCAGTCGGGGAGGCCAGCGTACCGCGAGTAGCGCCCGACCTGAAGGTCGGGCGAGGATTGAAACAGGCGGACGGGGGCATGGGCGGGCTCGCTCAGCTCGTAGCGCCCGACCTGAAGGTCGGGCGAGGATTGAAACAACGGATTCTCGCGCAGGAAGAGATCGACGAACTGTAGCGCCCGACCTGAAGGTCGGGCGAGGATTGAAACGCCACCTGCTGCGCAATATCCCGGAGCCCGGTCTTGTAGCGCCCGACCTGAAGGTCGGGCGAGGATTGAAACTGTGTTGGGCATCTGCCATTCCGTGTTGATGGTTGCCCGTAGCGCCCGACCTGAAGGTCGGGCGAGGATTGAAACGCCAACAGAACGACGGAGCCGCCGGAGGTCGAGAGTAGCGCCCGACCTGAAGGTCGGGCGAGGATTGAAACGACGGATTCGTGAGGAGAGCCTCGCACAACATCAGTAGCGCCCGACCTGAAGGTCGGGCGAGGATTGAAACGTGATGTCTACGTTCGTCGTCCCATCCGGACTCGGTAGCGCCCGACCTGAAGGTCGGGCGAGGATTGAAACAATGGTCGCGTCCTGTGTGATCCCGCGAAAGGCCAGTAGCGCCCGACCTGAAGGTCGGGCGAGGATTGAAACCCGCGTCTTGACTCGTGGGAGGATTTCCCGGCGCGGTAGCGCCCGACCTGAAGGTCGGGCGAGGATTGAAACAGCTCGATGCCCCACACGTCGGCGCCGAGATCCAGCGTAGCGCCCGACCTGAAGGTCGGGCGAGGATTGAAACGTCGCCGAACTGGTCCGCCATCCAGAGCATGACCGTAGCGCCCGACCTGAAGGTCGGGCGAGGATTGAAACCGCGATCCGGGCCTCTCCCAACTGCTGCGCTCGCCGTAGCGCCCGACCTGAAGGTCGGGCGAGGATTGAAACATATACCTGGCTGTTGCGCCCAGCATGGTCCATGCGAGTAGCGCCCGACCTGAAGGTCGGGCGAGGATTGAAACATTTGAGACGAGCACGGTGCAGTCACCGAGGCGATGTAGCGCCCGACCTGAAGGTCGGGCGAGGATTGAAACAGGAGCGGCACACCAGCGATCTCCTGCCGCTCGGAGTAGCGCCCGACCTGAAGGTCGGGCGAGGATTGAAACCACTGGTTCCCCGCATTTCGGCAGGCAGGCTGGTGGTAGCGCCCGACCTGAAGGTCGGGCGAGGATTGAAACATCTTGTCGGCGTAGTCCACGATCAGGAGGTCCGGGTAGCGCCCGACCTGAAGGTCGGGCGAGGATTGAAACTGTTGCATTGCCATCTACCGCCGCTCTTCCCGCTGTAGCGCCCGACCTGAAGGTCGGGCGAGGATTGAAACCGGTCACCTCCAACTGCCGAAACGGCCTAGCCACGTAGCGCCCGACCTGAAGGTCGGGCGAGGATTGAAACACGATACCAGTTGACCTCGGCCTGAAGGGCGGCGAGTAGCGCCCGACCTGAAGGTCGGGCGAGGATTGAAACAGGATGCGAAGGCGCTTGCCGGCAGGAAAGGGCACGTAGCGCCCGACCTGAAGGTCGGGCGAGGATTGAAACTCGAGCACCTTGATCTCGATGGTGTCAGGGCAGCCGGGTAGCGCCCGACCTGAAGGTCGGGCGAGGATTGAAACGAGGGCATCCGCGGGCCTGTCTCGGTCGCGCGGGGTAGCGCCCGACCTGAAGGTCGGGCGAGGATTGAAACCACTCCCACGGGGGAGGCCCATGCTGGCCCGCCATGTAGCGCCCGACCTGAAGGTCGGGCGAGGATTGAAACAGGAGCGGCACACCAGCGATCTCCTGCCGCTCGGAGTAGCGCCCGACCTGAAGGTCGGGCGAGGATTGAAACGAGGAGATCCCGATCGAAATAGTAGAGACGCCAGGTAGCGCCCGACCTGAAGGTCGGGCGAGGATTGAAACAAGCAAGAGCAGGACATGAGGGAACCGTACTCGCTGGTAGCGCCCGACCTGAAGGTCGGGCGAGGATTGAAACTTGTCAAGCGGGAAATGGAGATAGGGTGCTGATTGGTAGCGCCCGACCTGAAGGTCGGGCGAGGATTGAAACAGTGGACGCGCTGAAAAGGCTCCATTGCGGAGTCTGTAGCGCCCGACCTGAAGGTCGGGCGAGGATTGAAACCCGTTCCTCCGATCCCTCACCGCAGCAAAAAAATTGTAGCGCCCGACCTGAAGGTCGGGCGAGGATTGAAACCTCGAATGGCACGGCTGGACCGTCACCCCGCCTCCGTAGCGCCCGACCTGAAGGTCGGGCGAGGATTGAAACTGGCGCGTGAGGATCGGGACAGCCTGGTGCTGGAGTAGCGCCCGACCTGAAGGTCGGGCGAGGATTGAAACACCGCTTCCGGGTCGCAGAAGTAGGTCGGCGTCTGTAGCGCCCGACCTGAAGGTCGGGCGAGGATTGAAACCTCGCCCGCTCCAACACAGGCCCAGACTACATCAGTAGCGCCCGACCTGAAGGTCGGGCGAGGATTGAAACACAACCGTCCCGAGCCATGATACATAACGGGCTCGTAGCGCCCGACCTGAAGGTCGGGCGAGGATTGAAACGGGACCACCGTCCCCACCGGCACCAGCGCGAACCGTAGCGCCCGACCTGAAGGTCGGGCGAGGATTGAAACTGCTCCGACACTTCGTGTGGAGTCAACCGGGCCTGTAGCGCCCGACCTGAAGGTCGGGCGAGGATTGAAACTCCTGGGTGCGGGTTATCGGATCGTGGTGCCGCCGGTAGCGCCCGACCTGAAGGTCGGGCGAGGATTGAAACGGATTCCCTCTCACCCAACGACCCCCTCTGAGTAGTAGCGCCCGACCTGAGGGTCTGACGGGGATTAAGATGAGGACTCGGCTCCTAGTCGGCAGTCTTTCGTTGATGGTCAGCCTCTTGGCTGTTCGGCCCGAATCCTCCGGATGGGCGAACGATCAGCGAAGTGAAATCACGTCGCGAGATACGGCGCAAGCACGCGATCTCCTCAATA
>Ga0187892_10009510_pt1 | contig 12761 bp, 10 predicted proteins | sample MA1701073metaG_FD_139345 | JGI IMG/M metagenome (GOLD analysis project Ga0187892, IMG submission 139345) | Bio-ooze microbial communities from a basaltic lava cave in the Kipuka Kanohina Cave System on the Island of Hawaii, USA - MA170107-3 metaG ...
CGCCGAGCTGCACTGGAGGAGCCTGCCGGGCAACGTCGGCTACGGTCAGGTGGGCACGGTCCGCCGCGAGAGCGCCAAGAAGTCGCGCCACCTGCCGATCCGCCGGCTCATGGAGCAGGCGGGCGACGCGGTCCAGGCGATCAAGCCCGTCTTCCTCATGAGTCCGCTGTCGGTTGCTTCGTACCTGCCGCCGGGGGGGCCGACCTTCGACCTGGTGATCTTCGACGAGGCGAGCCAGGTGAAGCCGGTGGACGCCTTCGGCGCGATCCTTCGGGGACGGCAGCTCGTGGTCGTGGGGGACAACAAGCAACTCCCGCCCACGAGCTTCTTCGAAGTCATGCTTTCGGAGGAGGTCGTGCCCGAAGAGGACGAGGCGGCGACCCCGAGCGCGACGCAGGATCTCCAGAGCGTGCTGGAGCTGTGCGAGGCCAAAGGGATGCCTTCGCGGATGCTCCGCTGGCACTACCGGAGCCGCCACGATTCGCTGATCGCCCTGTCGAACCGCGAATTCTACGAGAACCGCCTGGTGATTTTCCCCAGCCCGGCGCGCGCGCCCGGCGGCGAAGGGCTGTCGTACCGCTGCCTGGCGGAGACGGCCTACGAGCGCGGGACGAGCCGGACGAACCCGAAGGAGGCCGACGCCGTGGCGCAGGCGGTCCTGGAGCATGCGAAGACCCGGCCCCACCTGAGCCTCGGAGTCGTGGCCTTCAGCCAGCCGCAGCGCGAGGCGATCGAGGCGCGCGTCGAAGCGCTCTCGAGGAAGCACGCCGAGCTCGACACGTTCGTGAACGCCCAGAGGGACGAACCCTTCTTCGTCAAGAACCTCGAGAACGTCCAGGGCGACGAGCGGGACGTCATGATGATCAGCGTGGGGTACGGCCGCGACGCGCAGGGCGGCCTGAGCATGAACTTCGGGCCGCTCAACCAGGCGGGCGGCGAGCGTCGGCTGAACGTGCTCATCACGCGCGCGCGCCGGCAGTGCGTGGTCTTCACGAACCTGCAGCCCGACGAGCTGGACCTCCGGCGCGCGCCGGGGGCGGGGGTCCGGGCGTTCAAGGCGTTCCTCGCGTTCGCGCGCGACGGCCGGCTGGAAGCCGCGCCGGCCTCCGCGGCGGACGCGCAGGCCGACCTCGAGGCGGAGGTGGCGGCGGCCCTCGTTCGGCGCGGGTATGCGGTCGAGGCCCACGTCGGGAGCGGCGGCTACCGGCTGGACCTGGCGGTGGCCGACCCGGCGGTCCCCGGGCACTACTTCCTCGGCATCGAGTGCGACGGGGCGCGCTACCACGGCGCGCGCTGGGCGCGGGACCGCGACCGTCTGCGCGACGCCGTGCTGCGCGACCTCGGCTGGAAGATCCACCGGATCTGGAGCGCCGACTGGTACCGCAACCGCGAGGAAGCGCTGCGCCGCTGCGTCGCGGCGATCGAGGAGGCGAAGTCCGCGAAGGCGCCGGCGCCGGTCGCGCCTCCTTCCGCGCGACTCAAGCGGTCGGCCCACGAGCCGCCCCCGGGCCGGGAGCCCGTGCCGCCCTACAAGGCCGCGAAGACGACGGCGAACGTGGGCGACCGTCACCTGGCGGACATCGATCCGTCCAAGCTGGCGGAGTTCGCGGCGGCGCTCGTGGGCCGCGAGGGGGTCCTGCACGTGGAGGAGCTTCGGCGGCGCATCCTCGACACCGTGGAAGCTCGGCCCGGCAGCAAGCGCCTGGCCGCGATCGACGAGGCCGTCGGGCTGGCGGTCTCGCGCGGACTTCTCCGCCGCCGGGAAGACTTCCTTTATCCCAAGGAGGACCTGCCGATCGTCCCGCGGGACCGTTCGGAGCTTCCGGACGCGAGCCGGAGTCTGGACTACGTGTGCGACGAGGAGTGCCGCGAAGGTCTGATCCGGGTCGTTGAGGAGGCCTGCGGCTGCGATCCCGAAGAGGCGGCCGGCCAGGCGATTCGACTCCTCGGCGTCAAGCGGAACGACGCCGCCCAGGCGCGGCTGGTCGCCCTGCTCGAGTCGATGGTCCGCGAGGGCGTTCTTGCGCGCAAGGCGTCCGGCCTTCGAACGGCGCCCAAGCCGGCCTCCCAGTAGCCATTTTTTGAAGGCGGATACCCCGGAGGTCGCGGGGGGCCACGCCGGCTACGGCGCTTTCTTGGCGCCGGCGGTTTTGCCGGAGGAGTAGACGCCCCCCGCGTCGTCGGCCAGCTGCTTGAGGAGCCGGCCACCCCCCTCCGCCTCGGTGTCCCCCGCGGCGAAGACCCCGATCGTGTTGATCGTCACCTTGCGCGTGCGGTTGATCTCCCTGACCTTGGCGATGATTCCTTCCGGGTCGGGGATCTGGCCCGTGTTGGGGAGGCCGTCGGAGAGGAGGAAGACCGTGTCGGCGTGTCCCTTCTCCGACTTGTCGTTCCCCGCGACTGTCTTGCGCACCGCCGGGTTCGGCGGCGCCTTCGGCAGCTTGTCGGCCCCGGCGCCCGTCGGGGCCATGGAAAGTCCCTTCTCCAGCGGGTCGTAAATGTTCGTCCGGCCCGTGGGGTCGAGGCTGTCGATGAACTCGTACGCCTGCTTGCGGCTCCCGGCGTTCAGTTTGACCATCTGCTCGGACATTGCCGTGAACTGGTGATTGTAGAAGATGAGGTTGAACTCGGTCCCGTCGGGGAGCATCGCGAGCGCGCGCTTGAGCTGCCACCGGGCGATGTCGATCTTCCGGTTGCCCTGCGGCTTGAGGTCGAGGCCCGGGACGTTGACGCCGGTCGCCACGTCCGCGGAGAGGTTCCATTCCGAGGGCCTGGCCATCGAGCCCGAGCGGTCGAGGATGAACACCACGTGCCGGGACTGGATGGGGATTCCGTAGAAGGTCGTCGCGGCGCCCGCCTGGTTGTTCGCCTGCTCCTCCTTGCGCGGCTTGTACGTACCGGCACGGACCTGCTCCTTGCTGGCGTCCCACCAGGCCTTCCAGGCGGCATAGTCGCCGTGCTTGTCGACGCCGGTGAAGGCGATGAGCGCCTGATTGATCTCGTGCCGCAGGCGCCCGTCGTTCTTGGCCAGGGCCTCGATGAGCGGCTCGATCGTCTCCTTCGCGCCGAGGGCCTGGAGGGTCGCCACCGCCGTGGACTTCACCTGCCAGGAATCGCTCGAGAGGGACTGCACCAGGACGGCGATCACTTCGGGGGTGCCGGCCTGCTTCGCGCGGAGGGCGTCCATGGCCGCGACCCGGACCTGCGGCTCCGCGTCGCGGAGGGCTGTGTCCAGGAGCGCCTTCACGGCCTCCGGGTGGTCGATCTGTCCCAGGGCCTCGGAGACTCCGGCACGCCGCGTCCAGTCGCCGGTGCCGCCGAGCGTGCGCTGCTTGAGCTCGACCACGAGCTCCTGGACGGCGGCGTCGCTCTTGAAGGTCCCCAGCGCCTGGACGATCAGGCGCTTCAGGGATTCGACCTTCCGGATCTTGGCCTCGACCGCCTGGCCCTTCTGGTCGAGCGCCCGGTCGTACTTCGGAGCGGCCTGGTTCTCCTGAATGACGCGGAGCTTCTCCTCCCAGTGGGTCTTGAGCTCCTTGGCGCATTCGCCGTACCCTTCGAGGAGGATGTCGACGGCGCGCTTGCCGTCGGCAGACGTGAGGCGCTTGATCGCGTCCTCGACGCCGGCCGGGTTGGAATCGACGGCCGCCTTCTTGAGGTCGGCCCGGGCTTTCTCCAGGTCCTGAGGGGCGGCCAGGAACAGCGGAAGGAGTGCGAGCGCCTTCAGCATAGATCCCTCCCCGAAGGTGTGCCCCGGCCCCCTTCATATGAAACGTTCTGATCGATAGAACGCATCCGCCAGGTCCGCTTCAGGGAAGCGGGTTGTCCGTGAAGAACTTCCAGATCTTCTCGCTGATGTTCTCCTTCACCGCCCAGACGTGCCCCAGCCCCGCGAGCTCCACGTACTCGATCTTGTGCCCTTCCTTGGTGTACACGTCGCCATTCTGCCCCAGCGCGGCGAGCAGGAGCGGAACGACGAGGAGATTCTTCATATCCGTTCCGACAAAGGCGGACCGCGGAAAGTTTGCGCAATGCGTCCGGGCTTCAAACGGTGCGCCGGCCCTGCTAGGATGGGGCCGTGGAGCCCCGCCCCGGCAAAGTAGTCCTGGACCCCCGCCCGGAAGTCGATGCCGAGCCGCGCCTGGCGCCGCTCTACCGCGTCCTCATCCACAACGACGACGTCACTCCCATGGATTTCGTGGTGAGGGTGCTCCGCGAGATCTTTCATCTGGACACGGGGAAGGCGGTGGAGATCATGTGGGCGGCGCACACGGGCGGCGTGGCACACGTGGTGTCGGAGCCCCTGGAGCGCGCGGAGTTCCACGTCGACCAGGCGCGGTCGCTCTCGAGACCGCGGGGCTACCCCCTCAGCTTCTCCATCGAGCCCGAGTGATTACGAAATAGCGTCGCCATTTCGTAATCAAAAGGTTACGAAATGGCGACGCTATTTCGTAACCTCGGCCGCGATCGCCTGACTGTCGATCTCCGCGAACCGCAGGAGCTCGTCGGGCTTGCCGGAGCGCGGGATTTTCCGGACGGCGAGCATCCGGGGGGAGAGGCCGAGGGCCGCCACCGCCTCGCCGAGTCCTCCGGCCGGGGCGTGGTCCTCGACGGTGATCAGCTTTTTCGTCTCGGCGGCGGCTTTGCGGAGCGTGGCCTCGTCGAGCGGCTTCACCGAGTAGAGGTCGATCACGCGGATCGCGACCCCTTCCTTGGCGAGCTGGTCGGCCGCCTTGAGCGCCTCGTAGACCGTGACGCCTGCCGCCACGACGGTCGCGGAATCCTTCGCCGAGCTGCGGAGGACTTTGGACCCGCCTGCCGTGAAGGTCTCCGTGTTCGGGTAGAGGACCTTCGTCTTGGGGCGCGAGGTCCGGACGTAGACGATCCCCTCCGTCTTGGCGGCCAGCGCCGTGAGCCGCTCGGCCGAGACGGCGTCAGAGGGGTAGAAGACGGTCGACCCGAAGACCGTGCGGAACATCGCCAGGTCTTCCAGGCCCATCTGGGACGGGCCGTCCTCGCCGATCGACACGCCGACGTGGCTCCCCGCGAAGATGAGGTGCTTCGGCCGGGAGTAGCCGGCCATCCGGATCTGGTCGAAGGCCCGCGACAGGAAGCAGGCGAAGGTCGAGGCGAACGCGATCTTCCCTTCGGTCGCGAGGCCCAGGGCGGCTCCGGCCATGTTCTGTTCCGCGATGTAGCACTCGACGAACCGGTCGGGGAAGGCGTCCTTGAATTTCTCCGCGAACGTCGAGTTCTTCACCTCGGCGTCGAGGACGACGACGTCCGACGAGACTTTTCCCAGCTTCACCAGCGCCGCGCCGTAGGCCTCGCGCGTCGCCACTTCCTGGCCGGCCTGGTAGGCCGGGGCGAGCGCGGGGTCCTCGAGCGAGAACTCCTTGCGCGGGCGCGCGGGCGCCTCGACCGTGCGCGGCGCGACGCTCACGCCGACCTTGGGGTCGCCCACCTCGGCGAGCGCCTTCTGGAGCTCGTCGCCCTTCTTGAGCGGCTTCCCGTGCCAGTTGGGCTTGGCCTCGAGAAAGGAAACGCCCCGGCCCTTGAACGTCCGCGCGACGATCGCCGTCGGGCGGCCCTTCGTGGCGCGCGCCTTCTCGAACGCCTTCCGGATCTCGTCGACGTTGTGGCCGTCAACGCCGATCGCGTGCCAGTCGAACGCGACGAATTTGGCGAGGTAGGAGTCGAGGTTGTGCTGGAGCATCGTGGGGCCCGACTGGCCGAGCGCGTTCATGTCGATGATCGCGCAGAGGTTGTCGAGCTTGTTGAAGGAAGCCATCTGGGCGGCTTCCCACACCGACCCTTCGGCCATCTCCCCGTCGCCGAGGAGGCAGTAAATGCGCGCCGGGATGCCATCCAGGCGGCGCCCGATCGCCATGCCGACGGCCGCGGAGAGGCCCTGGCCCAGCGAGCCGGTAGCGACCTTGACCCAGGGCGAAAGCGGCGTGGGGTGGCCTTCGAGCGGGCTGTCGATCCGGCGGAGCGTCAGCAGGTCCTCGGAGATCGCGCCCGCTTCCTTCAGGCTGGCCCATAGGATGGGGGCCGCGTGTCCCTTTGAGAGCACGAACGTGTCGGCGTTCCGCGCTTGCGGGTTCCGGGGATCGAACCGCATTTCGTCGAAGAAGAGGACGGCCATGAGGTCGGCCATCGACATGCAGGTCGTGGGGTGTCCGCTGCCGGCTTCGGCCGTCGACACGAGGGAATGACGGCGGAGCTTCTGGGCGAGGGATTGGAGGGTCGCGGCGTCAGGCATAAGGAGTCTCCAGGATGAGGGCAGCATGATAGCGGAGCCATTCCTTACTGTACAGATTTGCCCGACCTGAGTAGCATGGGCCCTTACCAGCGGGTCAGAAAGATCAAAGAACAAAGATCAGAGCCCCGCCTCCTTTGATCTTCGCTCTATGATCTTCGATCTTTCGGTGCGGTCCGGAGAATGAACGCGGACCGCTCAGCTATGGACCCGGGGCCTGCCCCGACGCGACGCCCGATGGCGACCGCGGGGATCCTGGTGGGCCTGTTCCTCTCCGCCCTGGACGGGACGGTCGTCGCGACGGCCCTGCCGCGGATCCTCGACGACCTCAACGGTTTCCGAATCTATTTCCTGGTCACCGCCGTCTTCATGCTCTGCCAGACCGTGTCGATGCCGATCTGGGGGCGCCTTTCGGACCTCTACGGCCGGGCGCGACTGCACCTGCTGGCCGTGATTCTTCTGGTGGCCGGGTCCATGCTCTGCGGGTTCTCGAAGTCGATGGGCTCGCTGATCGCCTTTCGCGCGCTCCAGGGCCTGGGCGCCGGGGGCATGATGGCCCTATCCTTCACGATGATCGCGGACCTCTACGAGCGCGAGGAACGGGCTCGCGTGCAGGGGGCGATCTCCAGCGTTTGGGGCGTCGCGGCGCTGGTCGGGCCGCTCCTCGGAGGCTGGATCACGAACAACACGGACTGGTCCTGGCGCGGAGTGTTCTTCCTGAACCTGCCCGTCGGCTTCGTCTCCGCCCTCATCGTCCAGGCCTCGTGGCGGGAGCGGGCAGGCCAGGCGCGGGGCAAGGCCGACGTTCCCGGCGCGATCCTTCTGGCCGCGGCTTCGGCCGCTCTCCTGGGAGCCTTCGGGGTGGCCAGCCGCGGAGGCTGGTTTTCGCCGGTCGCGCTCGCCGGATACGCCGCGGCGCTTTTCTTCGTCACCCTGCTGGTCGTCGTGGAACGGCGCACGCGCGATCCGTTCCTCGCGTACGATCTCTACCGCAACCGCCTGTTCGCCACGGGGGCCGCGACGGGCGTCTGCGCGATGCTGTGCCTCTTCGCCGCCGTCATCCACGTCCCGCTCCTGGTGGCGGGGGCGATGGGGAAAAGCATCCAGACGGGCGGGTACATGCTCACCTGCATGATGCTGCCCTGGATGGTCTGCTCGGCGTTGACCCGGCTGCTTCTCAAGCACTTCACGTACCGGCGGCTGTGCGTGGCCGGCATGGCCTTCGCCGCCGCGGCGTACGTCATCCTCTCCCGCCTCGACGGGCAGTCGGCGCTCGCGCCCGTGGTCGGGGCGATGGCGCTGCTCGGGACCGGGCTGGGGCTCACGATCGCGCCGCTCCTCATCGCCGCGCAGAACGCCGTCCCGAAGGAGCGGCTCGGCACGGCGACCTCCCTCATGCAATTCACGCGATCGATGGGGGCCGCGATCGGCTTGGCGGTCATCGGGACGCTCTTCGCCAGCGCTTTCGGAGGCGTGGAGCCCGAAGGGATCATCAAGTTCCGTACGAAAATGGACCCCGAGGCGCTCCGGCCTCTCGTGGCTCCGCTGGTGGTGGGGCTCCAATGGGTGTTCAAAGCCGCCGTCGCGGCGGCCGTCCTGGGCGTCGTTCTCGCGCTGGCGATCCCCACCGGCAAGGCCCACGAGCTCCGCGCCTCTCCGGAAGTTTCCTGATCGGATCGGCGCCCGCCTTTGGTACGATGAAAACGATGCGGCGCCTGATTCTGCTGCTGCTTCTGGGTCTGGCCGCGTGCGGCAATCCCGGCCCGCCGCCCGCGCCCCCCGCGCCGCCGCCGAAGGCGCCTCCGGAAGCCAAACCCGAAGAGAAGACGATGAAATTCACCAACCGTCTGGCCCAGGAGAAGAGTCCCTACCTCCTCCAGCACGCGCACAACCCGGTGGACTGGTTCCCGTGGGGTCCGGAAGCGTTCGAGAAGGCGAAGAAAGAAGACAAGCCCATCTTTCTCTCGATCGGGTACTCGACCTGCCACTGGTGCCACGTCATGGAGCACGAATCGTTCGAGGACGAAGGCGTGGCCAAGGTCATGAACGAGCTTTTCGTCTCCATCAAGGTCGACCGCGAGGAGCGGCCCGACGTCGACCAGATCTACATGACGGCCGTGCAGGCGATGGGACAGCACGGCGGCTGGCCGCTTTCGGTATGGCTGACGCCCGAGCTCAAGCCCTTCATGGGCGGGACGTACTTCCCGAAGGAAGACAAGTTCGGCCGCCCCGGCTTCGTCACCGTGCTCCGGCGGATCGCGGAGGTCTGGAAGGAGAAGCGGGCCGACATCGAGAACGACGCCAAGGGGCTCGCCGACCACCTCCGCAAGGCCGCCGCCGATCGTCAGCCGGGCGCCGTGGACCCGGAGCGCGTGACCCAGCGCGCCTACCTCCAGACGGAGCAGGGGTACGAAACGCAGTTCGGGGGCTTCAGCCAGGCGCCCAAGTTCCCGCACTCGACGACGGTGCAATTCCTCCTGCGCTACCACGCCCGCAGCGGTTCCGCCGACGCGCTCTCGATGGCCGAAAAGACCCTCACCGAGATGGCCAAGGGCGGGATCTACGACCAGCTCGGCGGCGGATTCCACCGCTACTCGACCGACGCGAAGTGGCTGGTGCCCCACTTCGAGAAGATGCTGTACGACAACGCCCTCCTGGCGATCGCCTATGTCGAGGCGTGGCAGGTCACGAAGAAGGACTTTTACGCGCGGATCGCGCGGGAGACCCTGGAGTACGTCCTCCGCGACATGACCTCCAAGGAAGGCGGCTTCTTCTCCGCCGAGGACGCCGACAGCGAGAAGATCGAAGGAAAGTTCTACGTCTGGAACCCCAAGCAGGTGAAGGACGTCCTGGGGGAGAAGGACGCCGAACGGTTCATGAAGGCGTTCGACGTCACTCCCGAGGGCAACTGGGAGCCGCACGAAGAGTCGATTCCGAAGAACCAGAGCGTGCTTCATGTCGTCCAGGACGGCGACTTCACGGACCTGAAGAAGAAGATGTTCGAGGCGCGGTCCAAGCGGGTGCGGCCCCACCTGGACGACAAGGTGCTGACGTCCTGGAACGCGCTCATGATCGGCGCGTTCGCGCGGGCGGCGCAGGCCTTCGAGGAGCCCCGCTACCGGGGGGCGGCCGAGCGCGCGGCGAAGTTCCTCCTCGAGAAACACCGCCGCGACGGGAAGCTCCTTCGCACCTCGCGCCTGGGGGAGGCGAAGCTCGAGGGGACGCTGGACGACTACGCCTTCCTGGCCGCGGCGCTCCTCGATCTCTACGAGGCCACGTTCGAGCCGTCCTACTTCGAGGAATCGAAGAAGCTCGCGATGCAGGCGGTAGACCTCTTCTGGGACGCCGCGGCGGGCGGCTTCTTCGAGACCGCCGAGGGACAGGGCGACCTCATCGCCCGGATGCGGGAGGACTTCGAGGGCCCCATGCCCACGGGCAATTCGATGCTCGCGCTCACCTTCCTCCGCCTGCATGACTTGACCGGGGACGCGTCCTGGCGCGAGCGCGCCGACAAGACGTTCGCCTCCTTCAAGAGCCAGCTCGACCGTTACCCGTCCGGACACGGCGCGATGCTGTGCGCGATCGACTACCTGAAGGGCCCGTCAAAGGAGATCGCGATCGCCGGTCCCGACCCGGACCCCCTCCTGCGCGTGGTCCGCCGCGCGTTCCTGCCGAACAAGGTGCTGGCCTACGGGGACGGTAAAATCCCCTTGCTCGAAGGGCGCGTCGCGGTCGGAGGCAAGGCGGCGGCGTACGTCTGCGAGAACATGACCTGCCAGAGGCCGGTTACCGACCCCGCGGAGCTGGAGGCGCAGCTGAAGAAATGAGAAGCGCGGATCCCGTCACCACGTCGCTGACCGCGGCCGGATGGCTCGGCCTGGTCCTCTTCATGGTCTGGCAGGAGTTTTTCGTCGAAGTGGACCGCTTCGGAAAATGGCTCACGGTCTGGTGGTTCCGGATCCCGATCACGCTCGTCCTGGCGCTCGTCATCCTGGTGTTCGCCCTCGAGTGCCTGATGCAGGAGATGACCGTGCGGCGTTGGGCGACGAGCGTGGCGGTGTTCACGGTCTTCGGCGTGCTTTTCCTCCTGGCGGGGATCTTCTACCCCGATACCCTGCACCTTTCGCGCTGGGTCCTCCTGCCGGTCGGCGCCTTCTACGTCGTGGCGGCGCTCGTGGCCGGCGCGGGCGCGAAGGATGTCCTATGAAGGGGCCAAGCCCTGTTTAGAATGGGCCTAGAATTCCCCATGCCATTCTCCTTGCTCCTTGAAATCGTCTCGTCATTTGGGGTTCGGACGATTTCAAGAACTGAAGAAAGAACTTGTTCCCTGCCATGAAGTGGATGGCGATCGTGATCGTGGCGTTCGCCTCGGCGTGCGGCGGTTCGGGAGGGGGAACCTCCGCCCCCGCCCGCATCTTCTACCGCTGCGAGTGCGGCAAGACGGACCGCGCCGACGCCGGCGCCGAGGCCCCGAAATGCGCCTGCGGCAAGGAGATGCGGCGATGAAGCCGGAGATGCCAGCCTTCCGGGGTGACGCTCCCAACATTGCTTGACACCGTGAAGAATGAGTCCGCAGGTGGTGGTCTAAAGATTCTCGAGAGCCCGCTCCAGCTGACTGCGGTGCACGATGCGAAGCACTCGGACTGGGTGGATTTCGGGGCGCTTATCGGTCGGGCGTGTGTCCTCTTGAGCCCAGGGGCGCGATCCTGCGGTCAGGAGCGAGATCAACGTTGCAAAGATCGCGGGCATCCGCAGGGTTCCTCCGTTCACATCCGTCTCGCCGACGTCCACGCCGAAGTTCTCCACAAGATCCTCGCATAGCCCGGATGCTCAGTCCGTGGTCACGACGCACTCGGGGAGCTGTTTTCGAAGTTGAGCGATCCCCTGAGGCGTCACCTTCGTGCCACCGTCCAGGGCTACTCTCCGGAGGCTCTTGAGGGCCTGGAGACTGAGCAGTCCGCGATCCGTGATCCCCGGGTTCATCGGAAGTCGGAGCTCTTTCAGCTTCGTCGCCTTGGCCAGCAGCGCCAAACCTTGATCGGCAATCTTGTCGTTCCCGAGGTGCAACACCTCCAGTTTGGGGAGCGCGGCGAGGGAGCCCAGCCCCGCGTTCAAATCCCCCGTCTTGCAACTGCCGGGCATGATGAGCTCCGTGAGCTCTTTCAGGTTCTCCAGGTGTCTCAATCCGGCGCCGGTGATTTGTGCGCCCCCGCCCCCCAGCGTCACGTGCGTCAGGGATTTGATTCTCCCGATGTGGCTCAGGGCCTCGTCGTCGACGCCGTCGTTTTCCATCAGGTCGAGTTTCTCCAGCCGGGGCAGGGCGGTCAGGAACCGGAACTCCGAACCCCGGGTCGAGACGTGCGGTCCTTGCGCGGTATGACCTCCGTGGCTGAAGTCCTTCAGGGCTTTCAGATCGTCGACCGTGAGCTTGGCGTAGGGGTTCTCGGCGGGCTTCCCTAGCGGAGGAAGCTTCTTCATCCAGGCGAGCGTCTCTTCCAGGCTGGGGACGCCCCGCTCCTTCTTCTTCTCGCCCTGCGGCCAGGCTTGGACGGCGGCGAGACAGAGGAGAGCGACCGTCGCCCATCCGAAAACGCCGCGGGAAGAGTTCGTCGTCATGTTCTTTGTCCTTTCGAAAAGCGGGACCTCAGGGCGGAGAAATCACAACCTTCTGCGGCCGACCGGCGCGCAGGATCGTGAGCTCCGTCTTCTGCCCCGGTTTCTTCCTCTGCCAGAAGTAGGCGATCTCCTCGCTCTGGCTCATCGGCGGATTTCGACCGTCGATCGCGATGATGACGTCGTCCTTGGCCAGGCTTCCCGTGTTGAAGTTCCGACCCAGGATGCTCCCCCAGGTCGGCTCGACGTAGGTCACTTTGAGGGCCAGGGAATTCCCGGTCAGCCCCAGGCCCTTTCTCTCCTCGTCGGGCAGCGGGGCGGACCGGAAACCGGGGACCATCCCCGTGGTGAAGGCGTGGCGCCAGGCGGTGAACTCGTTCGCCCGCCGCCATCCGGGGGCGAGCGTCAGCCCCGTCTCGATCTTCCGACCGCCGCGGTCGACCTCCGCCTTCAGCGTCGCGGAGTCCTTCGCGTTCTGGAGCACCCACTGAACGTCGGCGATGGAAATGAGGGGCTGACCTTCGAGCCGCACCAGGATGTCTCGCGGCTGGATCCCCGCTTTTTCGGCGGGGCTGCCGGGGACGACGGACGCGACGGTCGCCCGTTCGCGGGGGTCGAGCGTCATGCCCACCAGGTCGGGCATCGGGTAGGTCCAGATCAGATTGTCGGGGACAGGCTGGCTGCCGAGCCAAAGCGACTTGGCGAGGCCTTCGTCCACGTAGTGGCAGTGGATGCAATTGCCGCGCGTCCCGTCGGCCGGCTTGGGAGGCGACCGGAGCGCGATCAGGCTTTCCGCCGTTTTCCACCGGGTCGACGCCCCCGCCTTGGCGGCGAGGGAACTTTTGTTGCCGGGGTATTCCGCGTGAAGCTGCAGCGCCGCCGCGGC
>Ga0187892_10009511_pt1 | contig 12759 bp, 7 predicted proteins | sample MA1701073metaG_FD_139345 | JGI IMG/M metagenome (GOLD analysis project Ga0187892, IMG submission 139345) | Bio-ooze microbial communities from a basaltic lava cave in the Kipuka Kanohina Cave System on the Island of Hawaii, USA - MA170107-3 metaG ...
ACGACGGCAAGATCCCCCACGAAATCTCGCAGGCGGCGGGCCGGATTCGGTGGTTCGAGGATTTTCCCTACGCGTTTTATCACGGGGACACGACGCCGTTCTGGATCCTGGCGCTGGCCGAGTACTGGAGCGCCTCGGGCGACACGACGACACTGCGCCGGCTGTGGCCCAGCCTGAAGCGGGCGTTTCACTGGGCCCGGGCGACCGACGCGAACGGGGACGGCCTGATGGACAACGCGCGCGCCGGTGCCGGAGCGATCGAGCTCGGGGATCTCGGGCTGGGCCTGGTCTCCGACATCTACATGTCGTCGGTCTGGGTGAAATCGCTGCAGGTGTTGCCGCGCATGGCCGCGGCGATGGGGGACCGGTCGACGCGAGACGAGGCGCGCCGCCTCCACACCCGGGCGCTGGCCACGCTGCGCGAACGGCTCTGGCTCGAGGCGGACCAGCGCTACACCTTCGCCCTGCTCGACGGGGGCAAGCTCTCCAACGAGCTGACGGTGTGGCCCGCGACCGGTCTCGCCTTCGGCCTGTTCGACGACGATCGCGGCCAGGCGACCGCCGCTTCGGTGGCGCGGGCGGGGATCACGACCGATTGGGGCGCTCGCACGCTCGCTCCCGGCTCGGCGTTGTTCGATCCGCTGCACTACAACAACGGCACAGTGTGGCCGTTCGTCACCGGGTTCGACGCCTGGGGACTGTTTCGGTACCACAATCCCACGATGGGCTTCGCCGCGACGCAGTCGGTGGCGCGGACGTCGTTTCGCTGGGGGCTGGGCGCCAATCCCGAAGTGTTTTCGGGATCGTCCTACGAGCCGCTCGAGACGGCCGTCCCGCAGCAGTTCTTCGCGACCTCCATGGTGCTCACGCCCCTGGTGCGCGGCCTGGTGGGATGGGAAGCCGACGCCCCCGGGAATCGCGTCACCCTGGCCCCACACCTGCCGGCCGGCTGGGATTCGGTCGTCGTCCGCCGCCTGCCGGCGCGGCTCACGATCGCCGTGCGGCACACTCCGGGTTGGCAGGTCCTGTTGCCCGTTCCTGAGCCCGCACCCGGCGCTCGCTCCACCGGATTGAAGCTCGTGCGACAGGCGCTCGACGGTGACACGCTGGTCCTGGAAGTCGAGGGGCTCGCCGGACGGACCTATCCGGTGGAGGTCCGCACGCCGCGGGGCCGCCGCGACATCGTCGTCGCCATCCCGGAAGGCGGCACGCCGGTCGACGGGTATCGCTCGGTCATTGCCCGGGTTACGGCCACGCCCTGACAAGTTAGATTAGCCCTGCTCATGATCAGACCGTCGCGCCTGCTCGTCGTTGCCCCGCTCGCCCTCGCCCTCCCGGCCGCGGCACAGAACGTCTCAGAGCTCCAGGTCGCTCCCCCATCCATCACCATCAAGGTGGGGGAGCGCTATGGACTGCTCGCCACCGCCTACGACCGCGCCGGCAACGTCATGCCGACGGCGCGTCCCGTCTGGTCGTCCAACAACACGGCCGTGGCGCGCGTCGACAACAACGGTACGGTCACCGGCGTGGCCCCCGGTGTCGCGATCGTGGAGGCGCGGATCGGTCAGCGGAAAGGGCAGGCAGGGGTCCAGGTGACGCCGGGAGCCGTGGCACCGGCCGGCGCGACGCCCGCCGGCTCGACGCCGGCGGGCGTCGATCCGTTCGCCGGGCAGCCACCGGGAACGGGAACGGCCACGGTTCTCAAGATCGATCCGCCGTCGGTGTATCTGCTGCAATCGGAGAACACGCGCGTCGCGCCGCGGGCATTCCGTGAGGACGGCAGTCCCGCGGCGCCGGTGCAGGTGACGTGGAGGTCGCTGCGCGAGGATATCGCGAGCGTGGACCAGAACGGGACCGTGGTCGCGCTGGCGGTCGGGCAGGGCACCGTGCTCATGACCGGGCCCGGCGGACTCACCGCGACGGCGCCGGTCGTGGTGCAGCAGGCGGAGTTCGCCATTCAGCAGGGCGCGTCGCTGACGATGGCGCCCGGTGAAGTCGACACGCTGCACGTGGTGGTGCCGGCGCAGGGAAGCCGGCTGGTGAGCCCCGCCGCGCTGAGCTGGGGATCGAGCGATCAAAGCGTGGCGCAGGTGAACCTCACCGGTGTGGTCCGGGCCATGGGCTCGGGCAGAGCCCTGCTCACCGTGTCCGGACTGTTGCAGCAAAAGACGCTGGAAGTCCTGGTGCACCGCGCGGTGGAGCTGCTCGAAGTGATTCCCAGCCGCCGAGCGGATGTGCAGGTGCCGCTGCTCGCGACGGTGAAGTTTTCGGCGAAAGCGCTCGCCTCCGACAGCACGACGGTCCCCGAGGCGCGGTTGTCGTGGGCGGTCGCGGATACGGCGGTCGCCGGGTTCGATCCGGCGACGGGCGTGTTGACCGGCCGCCGGATCGGGCGGACCCAGATCAGCGTGCGCGGCCCCGGGGGGGGGCCGAATCCGCTCACGGCGAGCTGGAATGTGAGCGTGATCGCGGGATCGGTCCGGCTCGCCGCCACGCGCTTCGGGCTGGCGCAGAACGGCCGGCGGCTCTTGCGGGCGAGCTTCGTCGACGATACCGGCGCGGTGCTCGGACCCGCCACGGGATTGCAATGGGCCTCCGACGCGCCGAACATCGCGACGGTGGCCGAAGACGGCACGGTGACCGGTGCCGGGTACGGGCACGCCAGGGTGACCGCGACGGCACCGGGCGGCAAGAGCGTCACGGCCGATGTCTACGTGCAGAGCGAGCTGCTCCTGGCGGGGACCCGGACCGGCGGCAAGCTGCAGCTGTATTGGATCGACCGATCGAACCTGGCGGATCTGCGTCGGGCGACGGCCGATACGGCGCAGGCCATGGATGCGACGTTCGCGCCCGACGGATCGCGCATCGCGTTCGTGTCGCTGCGCGACGGCAATCCCGAGATCTACGTGATGGACGCCGACGGGACCAATCCCACCCGGATCACCAATGACCCGCAGCCGGACGGGCGGCCCGTGTTCACGGCGGACGGCGCCTTCCTGGTGTTCCAGTCGCAGCGCGCCGGAAAGATCGGGGTCTACACCGCGGCGTTGGACGGCACCGGGATGCGCCCGCTCGCCGCGGATTCGACGAGCCAGACGCCGACCGTTTCGCCGGACGGTGGCACCATCGCGTACGCGTCGGTGCGCAACAGGAACTACGACATCTGGCTGATGGCGAAGGACGGCACGCAGCAGCGGGCGTTCACGCGGACGGCCGATCGTAACGAGACCGAGCCGCGCTTCCTGCGCGACGGGTCGCTCGCGTTCCTCGTGGAGCGGCGCGAGTCCGGCCGCACGGTGCGCCAGGTGGTGAAGGCCGATCTGGCGACCGGTGTCCTGACGCCGATATCGGGGACCGATCTGCCCGTGGCGAGCTTCGCCGTCTCCCCCGGTGGTGATCTGATCGCCCTCGTCGTGCCGCAGGACCCGGGCAATCGCCGCAATCCGATGTATCGCATCTACCTGCAGTCGATCGGCGGTGGCCTGCCCACGCCGATTCCCGCGGGTCCGACCGAGCAGATGCAGGCGCCGGCGTTCCTTCCGTAGGCATGAAGGCCTTCGTCCTCCGCGCCACCGGTGGGCTCGCGCACACGGCGGTGGCGGAGGTGCCCGAACCCGGAGCCCCAGGCCCGGGTGAAGTGCGCGTCGCGCTGCGCGCCGCGGCACTCAACCATCTCGATCTCTTCGTCGTCGACGGATTGCCGGGTTTGCCCCGGTCGCTGCCGCATGTCCTGGGTTCGGACGGAGCCGGCATCGTCGATCAGGTGGGCGAAGGTGTTTCCTGGAAACCCGGGGACCGAGTGATGGTGAACCCGGGGATTTCCGACTACACCTGCGAGTTCTGTCTCAAGGGCGAGCACTCGCTGTGCGTCGAGTATGCGATCCTCGGCGAGCACCTCCCCGGTCTGATGACGGAATACATCACGGTCCCCGCCCGCAACCTGGCCCGCATCCCGACGATCGATCCGGCGCTCACATGGACCGAAGCCGCGGCGTTCTCACTCGTCTCGCTCACGGCCTGGCGGATGGTCGTCACGCGCGCGGCCGTGCGAGCGGGGGAATGGGTGCTGGTGTGGGGGATCGGGGGCGGCGTGTCGCTGGCGGCGATGCGGATCGCCAAACTGCTGGGCGCCCGCGTCATCGCGACCTCGTCGTCCGACGCGAAGCGCGAGCGCGCCCGCGCCCTGGGCGCCGACGTGACGCTCAATCACCGCACGCAGTCGGTGTTCAAGGAAGTGCGGGCGCTGACGGCCAAGCGCGGCGTCGATGTGGTGGTGGAGAACGTCGGGGAAGCCACCTGGGCGGACTCGCTGCGATCCCTCGCCAAAGGGGGCCGCATCGTCACGTGCGGGGGCACTTCCGGCCCCAAGCTCATGACCGACGTGCGGCCGCTCTTCTGGCATCAATTCTCGATTCTCGGCTCGACGATGGGGAATGCCGGCGAGTACGCGGCGGTGGTGGAGCAATTGGGACGTGGCGAGCTGCGGCCGATAGTAGATGCCGAGTATCCGCTGGCGCGCGCGCGGGAGGCGCTCGAGCGGCTCGAGCAGGGCGGCCAACTGGGCAAGATCGCGATCACGATTGCGGAGTAATCAGGCGGGCGAGGGGCCTCGACGCTCCACCAGAAGCTTCGCTCGGTGTTGCCTGGCACGAGCGCCGAGCCCGGTCATCGCGTTACGAGAGTACCCCTCGACTATCAACTGATCCTCAAAGTCTCGTGTGGTTTAGGTCAACTGATGTCCCGTTCGGCGTTGCGTTCTCATGTCTAAGTGTCTATCTTATAGTCACTTACAAGACACATCCACTCCGAGCCGATACAGCTGAAAGCTGATGGCTGACGGCTGTTAGCTGAAAGCGACTTCATGACCGCACCGACTCGCGAACGGATCCTGCCGCGCCTGATCGAGGACGAGCTGAAGGAGTCGTTCCTCGATTACTCGATGAGCGTCATCGTGCAGCGGGCGTTGCCCGACGTGCGCGACGGCCTGAAGCCGGTGCACCGGCGCATCCTCTACGCGATGAACGAGCTCGGGCTCCTGCCCGGGCGCCCGTACAAGAAGAGCGCGACGGTCGTGGGCGACGTGCTGGGCAAGTATCACCCGCACGGCGACATGGCCGTGTACGACTCGCTGGTGCGCATGGTGCAGGACTTCTCGCTGCGCTACCCGCTCATCGACGGCCAGGGGAACTTCGGCTCGGTCGACGGGGACGCCGCGGCCGCGTACCGCTACACGGAAGCCCGCCTCACACGCATCGCGATGACGATGCTCGAGGACATCGACAAGAACACCATCGATTTCGTCCCCAACTTCGACGACCGGCTGCGCGAGCCCGTGGTGCTGCCCGCCCGGCTGCCCAACCTCATCGTCAACGGGTCGGCCGGGATCGCCGTGGGGATGGCGACCAACATCCCGCCGCACAATCTGGGCGAAGTCGTCCAGGCGATTACGCATCTGGTGGATCACCCCGATGCCGGCGTGAAGGACCTGCGCAAGTTCGTCAAAGGGCCAGACTTCCCCACCGGCGGCATCATCTACGGCCGGGACGGCATCAAGGAATGCTACGAGAAAGGCCGCGGCCGCATCGCCGTGCGCGCCCGGGCGGTGATCGAGGAAAAGGAATCGACCGGCAAGCAGCAGATCGTGGTGACGGAGCTGCCCTATCAGGTCAACAAGGCGAACCTGATCGCCAACATCGCCCAGCTCGTCAACGACAAGAAGCTCGAGGGCATCTCCGACATCCGCGACGAGTCCGATCGCGAGGGGATGCGCGTCGTGATCGAGCTCAAGCGCGAGGCGATTCCGGGCGTCGTGCTGAACCAGCTGTACAAGCACACGGCGATGCAGACCACGTTCGGCGCCATCATGCTGGCGCTGGTGGACGGGGTCCCGGTCGAGCTGACGCTCAAGGAAATCCTCCAGCACTTCATCACCCATCGGCACACGGTCATCGTGCGCCGCACCGAGTTCGAGCTGAAGCGCGCGCAGGAGCGCGAGCACATCCTCGAAGGGTTGAAGATCGCCGTCGATCACATCGACGAGGTGGTGCGCATCATCCGCAAGGCGAAGGACGTCCCGACGGCGGACGCCAACCTGCGCAAGCGGTTCAAGCTGTCCGAGAAGCAGTCGGCGGAAATCCTCAACATGCGGCTGGCCCGGCTCACCGCCCTCGAGATCACCAAGCTCGAGGAGGAGCTGAAGGAGGTCCGCAAGTTCATCAAGGAATGCAAGGAGATCCTGGCCTCCAAACCGCGCCGCATGAAGATCCTGAAGGAAGAGCTGACCGAGCTGGCGCACGGCTTCGGCGACGAACGGCGCACCGAGATCGTGGCGGATCAGGGCGAGTTCTCGATCGAGGACCTGATCGCCGAAGAGGACATGGTGATCACCGTGTCCCACGCGGGCTACATCAAGCGCCTGCCCGTCACGTCCTACCGGCGCCAACGCCGCGGCGGCCGGGGCGTCACAGCCGCCCATACAAAGGAAGACGACTGGCTGGAGCACCTGTTCATCGCGTCGACGCACGACTACGTGATGTTCTTCACGCAGGATGGGACCTGCTATTGGCTGAAGGTTCACGAGGTGCCGCAGGCGGCCCGGGCGGCCCGCGGCAAGCCGATCGTGAATTGCATCTCCATCAAGCCGACGGAACGGGTGGCGGCGCTCGTCCCGGTGCGCGAGTTCTCCGAGGACCAGTTCCTCTTCTTCGCGACGAAGGAAGGCGTAGTGAAGAAGACCCGCCTCTCGGAATTCGGCAACCCGCGCTCCGTGGGCATCCGGGCCATCAACATCGAAAAGGGCGATGAGCTGATCGACGTGCAGGTCACCGACGGCAAGAACGACGTGGTGCTGGCCACCCGCCACGGCATGAGCATTCGCTTCCACGAGCAGGATGTGCGCGACATGGGCCGCACGGCGACCGGCGTCTGGGGCATCTCGCTCGACAAGAAGGACAAAGTCATCGACCTCGTGATCATCCGGCGCGCGTCCACGCTGCTGTGCGTCACCGAGAAGGGCATGGGCAAACGCTCGGAGCTCGACGAATACCGCGTCCAGCACCGCGGCGGCCGCGGCATCATCACCCTGAAGCGCAACGACAAGACCGGTGACATCATCGCGCTCAAGGAAGTGCTGCCGGACGACGAGTTGATGATGATCACCAAGAAGGGGATCGTGATCCGGGTGCCGGTCGAAGGGATCCGGATCTCGGGCCGCAACACCCAGGGGGTGAAGGTGATGAACCTGACCCCGGGGGATCTGGTCGTGGATGTCGCGCGCATCGTCCGGGAAGACGACGACGAGGCGGGCGAGGACGAGGGGGACGAAGCGGCCAAGCCGCGGGACGCCAAGCCCAGGAAGCGCGGCGCGCCCGCTGGCAAGAAGAAGTGACCCCCCCCCACCCCCCCCCCCACCCCCACCCCCTCACCGACCGGGACGTGAGCGACGCCGCGGCCGCGCTGCGGGGGGTGGCCGTCCGCACGCCGCTCGTCTGGATCGAGCCGCTCGGCGCGTGGCTGAAGTTGGAGAGCCGCCAGCCGGTCGGCGCCTTCAAGGTGCGGGGCGCCTACAACGCGGTCCGGAAGCTCACAGACACCGCCCGCCGGCGCGGGGTCATCACCTTCTCGTCGGGCAATCACGGGCAGGCGGTCGCGTTCGCGGCGCAGCGCTTCGGCGTGCGCGCCGTGATCGTGATGCCGGAAACGACGCCCGCCATCAAGGTGCAGGGCGTGCAGCGGTGGGGCGGGGAGGTCGTGTACGCGGGCCGGACCTCGGAAGACCGGCGCACCGCCGCCCTGGCGATCGCCGAGCGCGAAGGTCTCAGCGTCATTCCCCCGTTCGATCATCCGGATGTCGTCGCCGGACAGGCGACCGTCGCCCTCGAAATCGTCGAGGCGCTGCCCGATGCCGCCACCATCGTGGTGCCGGTGGGTGGTGGCGGGCTCATCTCCGGTGTGGTGCGCGGCCTGGCGGCCGCGCACAGCCCGGCCCGCGTCGTGGGGGTGGAGCCCACCGGAGCGCCGAAGCTGGCCCAGTCGATCGCGGCCGGCCACCCGGTGATGCTGGAGCGGACGACCAGCATCGCCGATGGGCTCATCACGTTGACCGTGGGTCAGCTCCCGTTCGCCGTGCTGCGGGAGTCCGGCGACCGGCTCGCTGCCGTCGTCGCCGTTGAGGATGACAGCATCCGCGAGGCGGTGCATTTTCTCCATCGCGACTGCGGCCTCACCGTGGAACCCTCGGGAGCGGCGACGACCGCCGCGCTGCGCTCGGGGGCGATCGACGCGTTCCGCCGCCCGCCCCTCGTGCTCATCGTCAGCGGAGGCAACGTGGACCCCGCGCTGCTCGATGTTCCGGTCTCATGAGTGACACGCCCGCGGACGCGGCGGCGCGGGCCAAGATTCTCCTGGTCGACGACGATGTGTCGTTGGTGCGCACGCTGAGCTACATCCTCAAGGAGCGCGGCTACGAGGTGGTCGTCAGCCCGGGCGGCGAGAACCTGCTGTCCCTGGTGGCCGCCGAGCGCCCGCACCTCCTGCTGCTCGACATCATGATGCCGAAAGTCGACGGTCTGGCGCTGCTCGAGCGGCTCAAGGAAGACGAGCGATTCAAGGACCTGCCCGTGCTGATGCTGTCCTCGATGCCTCCCGAGGAAGCCACGGTGAAATCGCTCGGCCTGGGCGCGGCCGACTTCATTCCCAAACCGGTCCGCGCCCGGGAGCTGTTCGCCCGCGTCGAAGCGCACCTGCGCGTGGGCCGGGCCCTGTCGGAAGCCCGCGAGGAAGCGCGCAGCCGGGCCGCGATGGTGGACATCCTCCACGAGGTCACGGATTCGCTCAAGCCGGACGAGATCTACCATATCCTGGCGCGCCGCGTGGCCCGGGTCCTGAACATTTCCAGATGCTCCATGGTGCTCGCCCGCTCGGGCGACCGGACCGGGCTCGTGGTCGCGGCGTTCGAAAACCCGATGCTGCGCAACCTCGAGATCGAGCTGTCGCGCTACCCCGAAATCGAGCGGGCCCTGTCCACGAATGCGCTCGTCCTGGTCTCCGATGTGGCCACGGATCCGCTGTACGAGGCCGTGCGGCGCCGCTGGCAGGCGGAGGGCACGCAGGTCACGACCCGGTCGGCCGTGGCCGTGCCGTTCTCGATGAAGGATCGCGACGTGGGGGTGTTCTTTCTGCGCACCACGGGCCAGGACCCGGCGTTGACCGCCGCCGATGCGCAGTTCGCCGAGGCCGTGATTCGGACGGCCGTGGCGGCGATCGAGAAGGCGTACGACTTCGAGACCGCCGTGCTGGACCGGCGCCGCTTCGAGCAGCTTGCCTTCACCGATGCCCTGACGGGCACCCTGAACCGTCGCGCCATGAGCGACGCGCTGGAAGCCGAGCTCGAGCGCGCGCGCCGATACAACCTGTACCTCAGCATCCTGATCGCCGACCTCGACCGATTCAAGCAGATCAACGATCAACGTGGCCATCTGGCGGGGGACGCCGTGTTGCGGCAAGTTGGGGAACTCCTGCGCCGCGAAGCCCGGTCCGTGGACATCGTCGCGCGCTACGGTGGGGATGAGATCGTGGTGGTGATGCCCGAGACCACGCTCCAGGGCGCGGGAATGTTCGCCGAGCGCGTGCGGCGGAAGGTGGAAACGCGCGACTTCGGCGAGCCGGGCGGCGAGCCGCTGCATGTGACGGTGAGCATCGGCCTCGCCAGCTTTCCCAATGAGCGCGTCACGAACGCCGACAGCTTCGTCGCGCTCGCGGACCAGGCCCTGTACCGCGCCAAGGACGGGGGCCGCAACGTGGTACGGGAATGAGCCAGCGCCGCTGCCCCAAGTGCAAAACCGTGTATTCCGACTCCGCCCGCTTCTGCCCCAAGGACGGGTCGATGCTCGTCGACGTGCAGAGCGCGCCCGCCTCCCCAACCCCGAAGACGCCGGCCGGCGGCAGCGCCACGGCCGTCCGCGCCCCGCCGATCAAGCCGCCGCCCAGCCTGGACCGGGCCTCCACGCTCTCCAACCAGATGCTCGATGCCCGCTACCAGGTCATGAAGAAGCTGGGCGAAGGGGGTATGTCCTACGTCTACCTCGCCAGGGAGATCTCGAGCGGCCAGGAGGTGGCGATCAAGGTCCTGTCGCCCAAACTGGCGAGCGACAAGAGCTCGGTGGAGCGGTTGCGGCGCGAAGCGGGACTCGCCATGCGGCTCGACCATCCCAACGTGTGCCGCATCCTGCGCCTGGGTGAGTCCGAAGACGGTCTCATCTACCTGGTGATGCCGTTCCTGCACGGGGAGCTGTTGTCGGACCGCGAAGTCAAAGGCGGCCCCATGGAACTGCCGGTGGGCCTCTCCATCCTGCGCCAGGTCTGCGCCGGCCTGCACCACGCCCATGAGCTGCAGATCGTGCATCGCGACTTGAAGCCGGAAAACATCATGCTGGTGCCCATGGCGGACGGCTCGGAACGCGCCGTGGTGATGGATTTCGGTCTCGCCAAGGAGCGCCGGGCCGATCCCTCGATCGCCAAGCTGACGGCGACCGGCATCATCCTCGGCACGCCCGAGTTCATGAGCCCCGAGCAGATTCGCGGCAAGGCCCTCGATGCGCGCTCGGACGTCTACGCGCTCGGCATCGTGGCGTTCGAGATGTTCACGGGCAAGCTCCCCTTCCAGGGGCGCAACGCTCAGGAAATGATGATCGCCCGGCTGCGCGGCACACCGACCGCGATCCGCACCGTGCGACCCGAGCTGCCCGCGAGCCTCGAAAAAGCGATCACCCGGGCCCTGGAGACGAATCCGGAAAACCGGTTCGCGACCACGCTGGAGTTCTCCGCCGCCCTGACGGAAGGCGAAGCCGGTGGTAGCGGCGGCGGCGGCCTGTTCGGCAAGCTGAAGGAGAAGCTCAAGTGAGGCGAACCCTCGCGGTGCTGGTCGGGCTGGGGGCGTCCTCGGGCCTGGCGGCGCAACAGCCGGCGCCGGTCACGGCGATCCGCGCGGGAACGCTGATCGACGGCACCGGAGCCGCGCCGGCCAGGAATGCGGTGATCCTGGTCCAGGGCGAGCGCATCAGCGCGGTCGGTACGGACGTGCGGATTCCATCCGGCGCGACCGTGATCGATCTATCGGCGTACACCGTCCTGCCGGGGTTCATCGACGCGCACGTCCACCTCGCCTTCCGCACCATCGGCGACGGCGACTGGCAGCACGCCGGGTTCACCGACCTCATCGGCCAGCTCGCCTTGCTGGGGGCGGCCCACGCCCAGCAGACCCTCGAGGCGGGCTTTACGACGGTGCGCGTGGTGGGAGGCTCGCACTTCAACGACGTCGCCCTGCGCAACGCGATCGACGCCGGATGGATTCCCGGTCCTCGCATCCTGGGGGCGGGAACCTCGTTCGGAATCCTGGGCGGCCATTGCGATGCGCAGGGCGGGCTCCGCCCGGGCGCCACCGGCCACGAGTCGAGCATCGAGGACGGCGTGGCCGACGGCGAGGATCAGGTCCGCGAAGCGGTCCGGTACAACGTCAAGTTCGGCGCCGACGTGATCAAGATCTGCGCGACCGGCGGGGTGCTCTCACCTGCCGACTCGGTCGGCGAGCAGCAGTACACGGAAGCGGAGATGCGCGCCATCGTCGAGACGGCCCGGATGCTGTCGCGCCGGGTCGCCGCGCACGCCCACGGCACCGAGGGGATCAAGGCGGCCGTGCGCGCCGGGGTCGCCTCGATCGAACATGGGTCGATGCTGGACAGCGAGGCCGTGGGACTCATGGCCCGGCACGGCACCTGGCTCGTCCCGACGCTGATGGCGGGCGAGCGGGTCTCGCAGCTCGCGCAGGCCGGTCGCCTGCCGCCGGCGATCGCGGCCAAGGCCCTGGCGATCGCGCCGCGCGTCCAGGCGTCGTTCCGGCTGGCCCTCGCCGCGGGCGTGAACATCGCCCTCGGGACCGATGCGGGCGTGTTCCAGCACGGGCGCAACGGACACGAATTCACCCTGATGGTGCGCGCCGGCATGACGCCGATGCAGGCGATCCGCGCCGGCACGCTCTCCGCCGCGACATTGCTGGGTCGCGAGATGGACGTCGGCAGCGTGGCCCAGGGCAAATTGGCCGATCTCGTGGCGGTGCGCGGCGACCCGCTCCAGGACATCACCCTGCTCGAGCGGGTCGCGTTCGTGATGAAAGGCGGCTCGGTCTACAAGCGGGACGGAGCGTTCGTGGGACACAGCGCGTCGGCAGTGCCGTGAGGTGAAACGGTTCCCGGCCTTCGATCCCCCCGAATACGTCGCCTGGCAACCCGACCCGGCGCTCGGGTCCGCCTACCGCCGCACCGTCACCGAGCAGCCCGATCGCGCGGCACTGATCGCGACGCTGTCGCGCGAGGACCACGCCGCGCTGTACGCCGGGCTGCTGCGCACCCGACTCCACGACATCACGCTCAAGCGGTGGGTGCGCACCGGGGTGATCTCCAAGGCATGGCTCGGGACCGGCGAGGAAGCGCTCACCGTCGGGCCCGTGCACGCCCTGCGCCGCGACACCGACGTCGTGGCTCCGATGATCCGCAATGCGGGCGCCGTCGTGGAGATGGGTATGCCGATTGCCGCCGCGCTGCGCGCCTACCTCGCCACCGCCGACTCGCCCTCCCGCGGCCGCGACCTCCATGTGGGCGACTTGCGGTCCGGAGTGCTGCAGCCGATTTCCCACGTGGGGGACGTCGTGCCGGTGGTCGCCGGCATGGCGCTCGCGTTCCAGCAGCGGGGCGAGCCGCGCGTGGC
>Ga0187892_10009512_pt1 | contig 12754 bp, 11 predicted proteins | sample MA1701073metaG_FD_139345 | JGI IMG/M metagenome (GOLD analysis project Ga0187892, IMG submission 139345) | Bio-ooze microbial communities from a basaltic lava cave in the Kipuka Kanohina Cave System on the Island of Hawaii, USA - MA170107-3 metaG ...
CCGACAGGACTCGCCTCGCTCTCCGGCGCCCCTTCCCGTCCTCGGCCGTCAGGACCCCCCGCGGGGCGCACCGCAGTGCCCGAGGGCGGACAGGCTCTCTCCGTCGAGCGTACCTCGCTCCCCTGCTGGTCTGGCGACAGCTTCCCAGGACGCGCCACCGGCACAAGTCTAACCCGATTTCGGTGGCGCCGCGGCGCCTCCCGACGTATACCATCCAGACATGCGCCCCCTCCTGCTTCTGGCGCTCCTCCTCCCGCAGCAGCCGAATCCGGACGGCGTCAAGGCGCTCACGGAGGCCATCAACCGCGGCGACGACAAGGCGGCCGACAAGGCGCTCGCCTCCATCGCCGCCTCGGACAACGACAGCGCCGTCTCCGGCCTCGCCCGGGCCTACACCGACTGCCTCAAGCTGATCGCCGAGGCCGCCAAGGACGAGCAGCGCGCCGTCAAGGAGCTCGAGGACAAGAAGGTCGTCTACAACGAGCGCGGCGAGTACATCCGCGGCAACGCCATGGACGAGTGGAAGGCCAAGGAGGCGCTCCAGAAGGCGCGCTACCGCGTCGCTCTCGCGGACGACTTCGCCCCGCGCACCGCCACCGCCCTCGCCTCGCTGCGCTCCGAGTCCGCCGTCAACGCGCTGCTCGCCAAGGCGAAGTCCGCGCCCGACTGGTACTTCCGCGCGCACGCGGTCACCGCCCTCGCGCTCGCCCCCGCCGCGAAGGCGGCCCTCGTCGAGCAGCTGGGGAAGGAGACCGAGCCCGGCGTCAAGGTGGCGCTGATGGACGCGCTGCGGCCGCACGTCGCGAAGGAGCCGGGGCTCCTCGACCGCTACCTCGCGAACGTCAAGGACCCGTACTGGCAGGTCCAGATCAGCGCGCTCCAGGGGGCCCGGGGCCTGGCGCCCAAAGCCGCGGTGCCCATGTTCATCGCCGGCATGAAGAACGCCGGGGGGCGCCTTCGCTGGGAGTTCAACGAGGCGCTCAAGAGCGCCACCGGCATCGACAAGCACGTCTACGAGGCGTGGCAGGCGTGGTGGGACAAGCACGGCGAGGACTTCCTGGCCGGCACGTGGAAGCCCGGCGCGTCGGAGAAGGCCGACGGCCCCGGCCGCAGCACGTTCTACGGCATGAACATCAACTCCTCCGCCCTCATCCTCATCCTCGACGTCTCCGCGAGCATGCTGCAGCCCCCCGGGTGGCGCCCGCCGGAGGCGGCCGGCATCCCGCAGGGGGACACGAGCACGCGCATCGCCGTCGCCAAGACGGAGCTGGTCCGCTGCCTCGAGCGCATCGAGGCCGGCTCGCGCCTCAACGTCATCCTCTTCCACAACTTCCTCAACCTCTACGATCCGAAGCAGCTGGTCACCATGGACGAGGACCGCCGCAAGAAGATGCTCCAGTGGGTCGACACCATCGCGGTCGACAGCGGCACCTCGACGTGGGACGCGCTCGTCCGCGCGTTCGAGTTCGCCGGCGGCCGGTGGAACGACAAGCTCTCCAGCGGCAGCATCGACTCGATCTACCTGATGACCGACGGCGAGCCGACGGGGCGCGTCGTGGCTCGCAAACTCTTCACCGAGAAGGTCCGGGAGCTCAACCGCTTCAAGAAGGTCGCCATCCACACGATCGGCGTCGACCCCGGCAACGGCGAGCTGCTCCTCAAGGACATCTCCGCGCAGAACGACGGCACCTACGTCCGGAGATGAAACCGCTCGACCGTTCGACCGTTCAGCCGCTCGCTCGCCTTCTGTTCTACTCACGGCAACATCGTCGCGTGGTGCGAAGATCTTCCCGGGCAAACTCAGGCGCTTGAATCGCAGAGGACGCAGAGGAAGCAGAGAGGACTCGGTGGGGGCCCGACAGTTGGGATTTGGGAGTTGGGATTTGGGATTTGCGCCTCAGGCGCGCTGCGATGCGTGATGCGTGCCCTCCTGCAGCGCGTGGTCCGCGGCGCGGTGCGGGTCGACGGCGCCGAGCGCGCGTCGATCGGCCGCGGCCTCGTGATCCTCCTCGGCGTCGAGCGGGGGGACTCCGACGCGACCGTCGAGGCGATGGCGAGGAAGGTCGCGGGGCTGCGCGTCTTCGACGACGCCGCGGGGAAGATGAACCTCTCGAACGAGGAGGTCGGCGGCGAAGTCCTCGTCGTCTCGCAGTTCACGCTCTGCGCCGACCTCGCGAAGGGCAAGCGGCCGGGCTTCGACCCCGCGATGAAGCCGCCCGAGTCCGAGCGGCTCTACCGCGCGTTCTGCGACCGCCTCGCGGCGCTCACCGGCCGGCCGGTGAAGACGGGCGTCTTCGGGGCATCGATGGTCGTCGAGATCCACAACGACGGCCCCGCGACATTCCTCCTGGAGATCAGGCCTCCGGCCTGATCCCCGATTTCAGATTCAAGATCTCAGATGTCGGATGCGTGCCGCGCTTCGCGCCGTGCGGGCCGAAATCCGAAATCTGAAATCTACACCACCACCTTCGTGACCGGGATGTCCGCCACCGCCGAGATCGCCCTTCGAACCGCCTCGTCGTCGACGTCCGCGTACGGCTGCTTCTCGATCCAGTCGGCGAGGCTGCGCAGGTAGTTCTCGCGCGAGCGCAGCTCGTCCATCAGCGACCGCCGCCGCGTCGTCGTCTTGCCGATCTTCTGCGCCTCCTCGTTGCGCTTCCTCGCGTCGGTGAACATGATGTGGAGGTCGCGCAGCGCGTCCGGCATGCGGCTCTGCATCACCTCCGCGGCGAGCGTCTGCACGAGCATCTTGAGCTGCTCCCCGCGGTTCTTCGACTTCTCGTCGAAGTACTGCTCCCCGAGGACCACCAGCCGGTTCAGCAGCACCGTCGGGAACCGCACGCGGCAGCGCCCCTCGAGCCGCCGCGCCATCCGCTTCATCAGGATCTCCGGCTCCTCCTTGCCCGCGCCCTCCGCCGTCAGCTCGTTGCGGACCCAGCGCCTGGCGACGTCCATGGCCACGCCGCGCTCCATGAGGACGCGCGACGCCGGGTTCGGGTGGTGCTCCACGATCGCCGCCGCCATGTGCTCGCCCGTCACGCGCTTCATCCCGTAGCGCTGCCCGATGAGCACGCCCTGGTTCATGATGAACCGCAGGCTCTCCTTGTTGCCGTCCGCCTTCTCGATGCGCCCCTCGGCGATCCGCTCCTCGAGCTCCAGCCGCATGCGGCCGACGTCCACGCGGGCGTCGTCGAGGATCAGCAGCAGCAGGTCGTTGCGCCGCAGGATGAGCGCCGCGAGCAGGTGCACCGGCGTGCTGTCGGCGCGGATGCCCATCTCCAGCGCGAGCACGCGGGCCTCGGCGACGAGCCCCTCGGGCAGCGAAACGATCCGGCTCATCCCCACAGTGCGCGCGATTCTCCAGGGAGGGTCCGTCAGGATGCAAGCTCTTTCGCGGCGCGGGCCAGATCGTCCGCCGTGAGATCCACCGCGGCGGCCGGCAGCGCCTCCGCCTGCCGCTTCAGGACGCCCCACGGCGCGTCCGACCGCAGCAGATCCGACTCGCGCTCCAGCCGCAGCACCTCCCCGCCGTGCCGAAGCGCGATCGCACGCCGCACCAGCCGCCGCGCCGGCTCGTCGGCCGCCCCGCGCGAAGGCCCCGCCATGTCGACCGCCCGCGACGCGAGATCCTCGCCGATCCGCGCCCGCAGCTGCGACGCCTCCGCGCGCACGCGCTCGACGATCCACTCCCGCAGGTCCGGGTGCATCCGCGCCCGCGGCAGCTGCACGCCGAAGACCTCCGCCACGCGCGCCTGCGCCTCCGCCCTCGACAGCCCCACCGACGCCAGCGCCTCGTCCTCCCCCGCCGCGAGCACGCCGATCAGCAGGTGCATCGTGTCGATCCGATCGTGGCCCAGCCGCGCCGCCGCCTCCCGCCCGTGCTCGATCGCCCGCAGCGCCGACGGCGAGAACGACACCGCCCGCGCCACGCCTTCCGCGGGCGCGCCCAGGACGCCGCGCAGCCGCGCCTCGTCCACCCCGAGGCCCTCCAGCACCGCCGCCGCCGCCGACTCGGCCGCCGCCGCCAGGCCGAGCACGAGGTGCTCGATCCCGCACGTCGTGCGCCGGGCCGCGCCCGCCGCTTCGCGCGCGACGTCCACCGCCTTCTTCGCCGGCTCGGTGTAGTTGTCGAACATGGGAGGGCTGCGCCGGCGTTCCTAGATTCGAGATTCGAGATTCGTCACGTCTTCCATACCCCCGCCGCCCGTATCTCGTCTTCCGTCTTCTTCGTCATCTCCGCGATCGTCTTCACGATCTCGCCGGTGCCGATCACCACCGTGCCGCGCTCCTCCTGCAGCCTCTCGAGCCGCCCGTCGTACTCGCGCAGCAGCCCGTCGCGCTCGCGCCGCAGCCCCGCCGCCTCCTCGAACGCGCCGCGCTCGACCGCCTCCTTGATCCGCTTCTGCACCGCGTCGATCGACTTCTCGAAGTCCGGCAGCCGGGGCGCGTGGTCGCGCCGCACCCGCGCGCGCGTCCGCTCCAGCGCGTCGATCGCCGAGCCCGGCAGCGCCGCGTCCGCCACGAACCGCTCCGCCAGGTTGACGACCGCCTCGACCGCCGTCCCGGCGACCGTGATGCGCTCCGCCTTCGGCCACGCCTTCGCGCACCGCGCGGCTGCCTCGCGCGCATGCTCGGGGGAGAGCGGCCCGAGCTCCATCTCCAGCGTCACGTTGGTGAGCTCCGGATGCCGCCGCGCCAGCTGCCGCCGCTCGTCGAGCGTGACGAGGAACACGCACACCGCCCAGCGCCGCAGGCACGCCGGCACCACGAACTCGACGAAATCGTCGTACACCCACTCGTCGCTGACGAACTGGCTGAAGGCGAAGATGCCGGTCTCCGCCCGCGCCAGCACCTCCGCGAGCCACCTCCCCACGACCGCGCCCTCGCCCATGAAGATCGGCGGCGCGATCTCGCGCGCCAGCGCCGGCTCGAAGAGATGGACCTGCTGCCGCGGATAGCCGGGGCCCGCCTGCTGGACGAGGCGGCTCGCGTACGCGCGCACGAGCGCCCGCCTGCCGCAGCCGCGCGGCCCGATGAGGAAGAGGCTCGAGCGATCGCCCCGCGCGAGCACCTCCTCCATCTTCGCCAGCTCCCGGTCGCGCCCCGCCGCCGCGAACGCGCCGGCCCGCAGCGTCAGCTCCTGCGCCGGAAACGGCCGGGGCGGCGGCGCCTCCCCCCGATGCGCCTCCTCCCGCGCCTCATCGATCGCCCGGCGCAGCTCCTCCTCCGACTCCGACGTCCGCTTCGGCCCGCCGAGCTCGGGACGCGCCTCCTCCGGCACGCGCAGCGCCTGGAGCGCCCGCGCGCGCGCCTCCGCGACCGGCAGCCCGGCCCGCTCCAGCGCCTCGCCGGCCCGGCCCCCCACGCGCAGGATGCCGATGAGCACGTGCTCCGCGTCGACGCGGTCGGCCTGCATGAGCTGCGACGCCCGCGCGGCCCCCTCCATCGACGCGCTCGCCTGCGCGGAGAACGGCAGCGGCCGGGGCACGCTGCCTTCCGCGGGCGCGGAGACCGCCTCGACGTGCTTCGCGATCTCCGCGGGAGCGAGCCCCATCGACTCGAAGGCGCGCCGCACCGGCTCGTCCTCGAGGCGCGCGAGGGCCGCCAGCAGGTGCTGCGTGTCGACGGCCGCCGCGCGGAGGCGGACGGCTTCCTCGCGCGCCGACTCGAGCACGCGCCAGCCCGTCTCGGTCAGCCGGTGCGCGGCGAAAGCGGTCACTCCGCCATGATAGGGTCTCAGGGATCACGTAGCACGTTTCATGTCGTCGGCCGTCGGCTGTCGGCGGTCGTCGCCTGTCACGCGCGCGCGAGCGCGCAACCGACGCGCGGCGACGTGAAACGCGATCCGTGAAACCTGGGACTACCCCAGGATTTTGTGCTCGTCTCCGAGGTAGATGCCCTGCAGGTTCATCTTCAGCTGCTCGGGGTTCGGCGAGTACTGCAGCGCCACCTTCTTCGTGATGAGCCCCGCGTTGATCAGGTCCACGAGCGACATGTTGAAGTCCTGCATGCCCTCCTCCTTGGACGCGCGGATCAGGTCGGAGAGCTTCTTGTCCTCGGAGTTCATGATGCACTTCTGCGCCGTCGGCGAGTTGAACATCAGCTCGATCGCCGGCACCATCTTCACCCCCTCCTTGCACGCCGGCAGGAGGCGCTGGCACGCGATCACGCGCAGGTTGAAGGCGAGCGACTGCCGGATCAGCGGCTGCCGCTCCGTCGGGAACAGGTCGAGCAGGCGGCCGATCGTCTGCGGCGCGCTCGAGGCGTGGATCGTCGCGAACACCAGGTGGCCCGTCTCCGACGCCATGAGCGCCGCGTCGAACGACACGTAGTCCCGCATTTCGCCGACGAGGATCACGTCCGGGTCCTGGCGGACGACGTGCTTGAGCGCCTGGTGGAAGTCGGGCACGTCGATGCCGATCTCGCGCTGGTTGACGAAGCTCTTCCGGTCGCGGAAGAGGTACTCGATCGGGTCCTCGACGGTCACCACGTGCAGCCGCTGCGTCGCGTTGACGAAGTCGAGGATGCACGCGAGCGTGGTCGACTTCCCGGAGCCGGTCGGGCCGGCGACGATGATGAGGCCCTGCTCCAGGTCGCAGATCTTCCGCGTCGCGGGCGGGAGGTTCAGCTCGTCGAACGTCGGGATCTGCGTGTTGACGCGCCGCGCGGCGAGGGCGACCGTGCCGCGGTCCAGGAAGACGTTGATGCGGAAGCGCCCGACGCCCTCGAGGCTGTAGGCGAAGTCGAGGTCGTGCTCCGTCTCGAAGCGCGCGCGCTGCTCCTCGCTCATGATGTCGTAGATCATGCGCTTGCTGTCCTCCGGCGTGAGGATCTTCTGGCCGAGGTCGTGGATCTGCGTGTTCACGCGGAGGAGCGGCTTCTGCCCCGACTTGATGTGGATGTCGCTCGCCTTGTTCTTGAGCGCCGCGAGCATGAGCTTCTCGATGTCCTTGAGCGTCGCGGGGTCGGGCGGCGGGATGACCGCGGGCTGGGCCTGCGTGATCGGCTTCGCGGCGTGCGACGGGGCGGGTGCCTCGGCCATGATGAGCCTCCTGCCAGACAGTGCGTCGATGATAGATCGTGCGGCAGCGGTGCGCAAGGGCGTGGTGGGTGATTGTAGAGAGGTGGTACAATCCCTGACATGGATGCCGCGCTTCCACTCGACAAGATGAGCGTGGAGGAGAAGCTCCGCGCTCTCGAACGGCTCTGGGAGGATCTCGTCCGCACCCCGGCCGCCGTTCCCTCGCCAGCCTGGCACCGCGATGTCCTTGAAGCCCGAGAGAAGCGGCTCAGCGTAGGGCGCGAGCGCTCCATTCCGTGGGAGAAGGCCAAGGAAGACATCCGATCCTCCAAGCCGTGAGGATAGAGATCCTCGAATCGGCCGTGGAGGACCTAACCGCAGTCAGCTCGACCCAACCTCCGCAGGCCCCCGTCGTCCCGCCGGCCGTCGCGCAGGCCGCGGTGCCGGCCCGCTCGACTCTGCCGCCAGCACACGACGTGCTCCCCCGTTTCAACAGCCTGCCGGCGGTTCAGCGGTTGAACGGCTGAACGGTCGAACGGTCTCCGCCGTAGTGCTTCTCGTAGTACTTCTGGTACTCCCCGCTCTTCACCCGCCTCACCCACTCGCCGTTCGCCCGATACCACGCGACCGTCTCGCGCAGCCCGTCCTCGAACTTCACCTCGGGCGCCCACCCAAGCTCCTCCCGCGCCTTGCGCGCGTCGAGCGCGTACCGCCGGTCGTGTCCCGGCCGGTCCTTCACCGTCTGCAGCAGCGACTCCGGCTTGCCCACGAGCTTCAGGATCGCCCGCGCCACCTCGAGGTTCGGCCGCTCATTCCCGCCCCCGATGTTGTAGACCTCCGCGGCCTTCCCCTTCTCCAGCGCCGCCCAGATCCCCCGGCTGTTGTCCACCACGTGCAGCCAGTCGCGCACCTGCAGGCCGTCGCCGTACACCGGGCACGGCTTGTCCTCCAGCGCGTTCGTTATAAATAGTGGAACGAACTTCTCCGGATACTGGTACGGCCCGTAGTTGTTCGAGCTGCGCGTGATCACCACCGGCACGCCGTGCGTCACGTGGTACGCCAGCGCCAGCAGGTCCGCCCCCGCCTTGCTCGCCGAATACGCGCTCGACGGCCGCAGCGGCGTCGACTCCGTGAACACCCCCTCCGGCGGCAGCGACCCGTACACCTCGTCCGTCGATACCTGCAGGAAGCGGCCGACCTTGTGCTTGCGCGCCGCCTCCAGCAGCACCAGCGTCCCCTCGACGTTCGCCCGCGCGAAATCGACCGGCGCGTAGAGGCTGCGGTCGACGTGGCTCTCCGCCGCGAAGTTCACGATCGCGTCCACGCCCGCCAGCCCGTCCACCGGCGCCGCGTCCGTCACCGACCCCTTCACGAACCGGTGCCGCGCGTGTCCTTCGACGTCCTTCAGGTTCTCGAGGTTTCCCGCATACGTGAGGGCATCCAGGTTCGTAACACTTACGTCCGGATGCGCCTGGAGCGCCCAGCGGATGAAGTTCGAGCCGATGAACCCGCATCCGCCGGTCACCAGCAGCTTCATCCCGTTGGACTCCCCAAGGTGCTCCCGTGACCCTCGGTAGAGTCCAACGGGATTCACGCGCGACCCGATAGTCTTTTGAGACGTCTAACGTACAGGTATACTCGCGGGCCGTCCACCCCCCGCCGCCGTCCCACCCTCGCGGTGAGCTTGGGAAGGCTTCGGGGGGCAAGCCCTGGAAAGGAGTCCTCATGCGTTCCCGCCTGACGCTGACCTTCCTCGCCGCCGCGCTCGCCGCCGCCGGCGCCGCCTCGCTCACCTCCTCGGCTCAGGACCAGCAGGAGAAGGTCGAGGCGATCTTCAACCGCATCGAGGACGGACGCGGCTCCAACCTGGCCGACGGCATCCGCGAGCTCGAGGAACTCGGGCGCGGCTCGCTCGACTCGATCCGCAAGGGCCTCACGCGCGCCGACGCGTACGTCCGCATCGCCGTCGGCAAGGTCCTCTACCACCACGAGTTGCGCGAGGAGGGCCTCGAGGCGCTCAGCAAGGCGATGGAGAGCAAGAACGCGGCCGCCCGCCGCGTCGCCGCCGACCTCGCGGCCTCCCTCGCCATCGCCGACACGAAGCTCAGCTCCGTCCAGAAGAAGGGCGTCTCCGACCACCTGCGCAAGATCATCGAGGCGCAGGACGACGACCTCACGCGCGTCGCCCTCTGGCGCGGCGTCTACGGGCTGACCGAGACGATCGACGCGCGCCGCAAGGTCCGCGACATCCTCGAGAAGGCCAAGCGGCGCGAGGTGAAGGACGACGCGGCCCTCGCCCTCGCCGAGATGGACGCCTTCATCTGGGCCAAGGGCCACCTCCGCGAGCTCGCCGCCGAGCCGAGCGAGCGCGGCCGCCTCGCCCGCGCGTACCTCAAGATCAACGAGCAGGCGGAGGACCTCAGCCGCGCGCTCGACAGGCGCGGCGGGTCGGGCGGCAAGTACGACTACAGGATGCTCGACGAGGTCATCGACAAGCTCAAGGAGCACTACCACGACGCCGGCAAGGTCGAGGACGTCAACAAGCTCATCGAGGCCGCCGCCCGCGGCCTCCTCGGCAGCCTCGACCCCTACAGCTCCTACTACGACGAGAAGGCGATCGAGCAGCTCCGCAAGGAGGAGCTCGAGGGGCACTACGGCGGCATCGGCGCCCGCGTCTCCATGCGCAAGGACAAGACCGGCACCAGCTGGCTCACCATCGAGGAGCCGATCTTCTCCGGCCCCGCCTACCGCGCCGGCCTGCGCACGTACGACACCATCCGCGAGGTCGAGGGCGAGGCCACGATGAACCTCGAGGTCTCCGACCTCGTGAAGAAGATGCGCGGCAAGCCCGGCACCGACGTCAGGCTGAAGGTCTACCGCACCGGCTGGACCAAGGAGCGCGAGTTCGTCATCAAGCGCGAGGAGATCCAGCTCGAGACCACCATGTCGCGCCTCCTCCCCGGCCAGATCGGCTACGTCAAGTACAGCACGTTCGGCGACCTCGACGAGGAGCTCAAGAACAAGGGCGCGAACATCGAGACGATGATCGGCCGCCTCAAGGAGCAGGGCATGAAGGCCCTCGTGCTCGACCTTCGCGGCAACTCCGGCGGCTACCTCCGGACCGCCAAGCGCATCGCGAGCCTCTTCCTCGAGCACGAGGCGATCGTCCTCACCACCAAGGCGCGGGGCATCGTGAAGGAGACGTACAAGTCGGACAACAAGGACGCCGGCGGCGCCGTCACCGCCGTCCCGATCCTCGTCCTCGTGGACGGCGGCAGCGCCTCCGCGAGCGAGATCCTCGCGGGCGCGCTCCAGGACCACAAGCGCGCCACGCTCATCGGCGAGAAGACGTTCGGCAAGGGGAGCGTGCAGGACCTCAAGATGCTCGAGGCCACCAAGGACAACCCGAACGGCCCGGAGAAGACCGCCGCCCGCATCACCATCGCGAAGTGGTTCCTCCCGAGCGGCCGCTCCGTCGAGAAGGAGAACGTGAAGGAGAGCGGCGTCGAGCCCGACATCAAGATCCCGGCCCCCGAGCGCGAGTTCTGGAAGGAGGCCGAGTTCGACCGCCTGCGCGCGGACGGCAAGGTCATCGACTACGTCGAGAAGAGCTTCAAGGAGCACGCGGCGCTCTTCGCGCAGCTCGCCGACGTCGACTACGGCGACGCGTCGAAGTACCCCGGCTTCGACCCGCTCTACGACTCGCTCGGCTCGAAGGCGTCCAAGGACGAGGTGCGCGAGCTCATCCGCGAGGTCGTCCGCAAGAAGGTCCAGGACGACCAGGGCAAGGCGCTCCACCTCGACTTCCAGACCGACGTGGTCCTCCAGCGCGGCATCACGGAGGCCTGCGCGAAGGCCGGCATCGACGTGAAGAACATCAAGGAGTACGGCGTCTTCGCGGTCGGGAAGAGGAAGGACGAGGGGAAGTAGCTCCGCGCGGTGGTCCGAGATTCGAGATTCGAGATTCGAGATTCGCTCATGCCGCCGCCGCGCTTCCGGGGCATCTTCGTCATCCTGGGGATCGCCCTCATCTTCTGCGCCATGGCGGTCATCTTCTTCGTCGCGCTCAAGAAGCGCGACCGGCTCGAGGTCTGCCGCATGAACCTCCACTACCTGTGGATGGAGACGGGCACCGCCAGCCCCGCCGACGAGCAGCGGTGGGACGACGTCCCGACCGGCGGCGCGTTCTGGACGGGCTACCTGAAGTGGCCGTCGCGCACCGTGCGGCCGATCCGGCAGTCGCACCTGCTGTGCCCCGTGCTGGCGCCGGTGAAGTACCGCACGGGGACCGATTACCGCGGCCCGGCGAAGAGCTACCGCCTGCTCGACGCGGGCGATCCGGTCGGCGCGGACGCTCCGGGCAACCACGGCGCGGCGGAGGGCGGCACCGTCGTCCTCAAGTCGGGCGCGCTCTTCGTCGTCAAGCCGGCCGACCCGCTCTGGGCGCGAGCGGCGGAGACGACGTCCAGATGACGAATCTCGAATGACGAGTCTCGAATTCGCGGGAGGCGCGCCGTCGACCGCGGATCGCCGTGATTCGAGATTCGAGATTCGAGATTCGCTGATTCGGTGCTACCATACCCCGGTGCGCAAGGTCATCGCGCGGGTCGACGAGGAGCACGGGTGCCCGCTCTACCACAAGGGCGACACCGTCGAGTTCTCCTACCCCGCCGTCGAGGGGGTCGACTTCGCGCCGGTCTGCATGCGGGCCGTGATCGCCTTCGCCGGCAACATCGCGGCCGTCCGCAACGGCGACTCCCCCCTCAACCACCAGCACGTCTACTGCGGCGGGTGCGACCAGGGCAAGGCGTGGTTCCACTTCGGCGTCGAGGCGGCGATGACCACCTTCCGCGTCGCCCCCCAGTTCGCCACCTTCGCCCTCAACGCGCTCGGCAAGATGAAGCTCTTCTCCGGCGCGCGCGTCAGCCTCCTCGAGCGCGTCCTGCCGCTCCTGCGCGAACGGCGCGTCCTCGACGGCGAGGTCGTCATCACGCGCGGGCAGCCGGGCCGCGCCCTCTTCATCATCGTCATCGGACAGTTCGCCGTCTTCTCCGTCGACGACCACGGCGTCGAGCACCAGCTCGCCACCCTCAGCATCGGCGACTGCTTCGGCGAGATGTCGCTCATCACCGGCGAGGCCGCCTCCGCCACCGTCCGCGCCGCGGGCCCGGGCGTGCTCCTCGAGGTCACGAAGGAGGACTTCCCGCGCCTCCTCTCCGTCGTCCCCACGATGGGGATGACGCTCGCCCGCATCCTGGCCAACCGCCTCGCGCGCTCCAGCACCCACGTCCTCGAGGAGATCAAGCGCGGCATCATCGGGCGGCTCGACATGATCAGCGCCGCCGAGATCATCCAGGCGATGAACGTCGCCAACCAGACCGGCGTTCTCTCCGTGCAGGGCGAGAACAGATCCGCGCAAGTCTACTTCAACGAAGGGCAGGTGGCCGACGTGCGCGCCGGCGACAAGACCGGCGAGGACGCGTTCTACGACCTCATCGGCTGGAAGCGCGGGACGTTCCGGTTCCACCCCGGCCCGAAGGACATCAAGCGCACGATCCAGTGCGACACCATCGGCCTGCTGCTCGAGGGGATGCGCCGCATGGACGAGACCCGCGAGACCCAGCGCATCCAGGCCCAGGGGCCCCTCCCGTCGCTGCTCGACCCGCCCGCGCCCGCCCCCCCGCCCGAGCCGCAGGAGGCGGCTCCGCCCCCCCCGGGAGCGTAGGCCATGGC
>Ga0187892_10009513_pt1 | contig 12753 bp, 15 predicted proteins | sample MA1701073metaG_FD_139345 | JGI IMG/M metagenome (GOLD analysis project Ga0187892, IMG submission 139345) | Bio-ooze microbial communities from a basaltic lava cave in the Kipuka Kanohina Cave System on the Island of Hawaii, USA - MA170107-3 metaG ...
GCTTCGTATGCGTCGTCGCCTGAAAATCGCAATCGGCGACGCGGGCAATCAAGCAATGCTGCGCGCGATGCGGGTGCATTCAAACTTCGCCGAATACGTTCCCCTGAGCCTCTTGCTCATCTACTTCGTAGAGGTAAGTGGTGCGAACTCGCTGCTCGTGCATGTCCTGGCGTTGTGCCTGCTTGCGGGTCGGGCATCCCACGCGTTCGGAGTCAGCCAGGTCAAGGAAAACTACACGTTTCGCGTGTTCGGCATGGCAATGACCTTCGCCACCTTGATCGCCGCCTCGGCTTACTTGGTGCACTCGTATGCGAGCAAAGTTGGCGCCTGACCCGTTCTCGGCCAAGCGTCATCCCCGCGAAAGCGGGGATCCAGCGTCTTTGCCTGCAACGACACTGGGCGATGCGATGGTGAGCGCCTTCGCGGGAACGACACAACTAGCGAATCCGCCGCGATGAATCAGCAGCGCTGTGAGTGGGCTTCGGACCAACTGCATTGGGAGTACCACGACCAGGAGTGGGGTGTGCCCCTTCACGACGACCAGCGACTCTTCGAGTTCATCGTGCTCGAAGGTGCGCAGGCGGGGTTAAGTTGGTCGACGATTCTGCGCAAACGCGAGACGTACCGCGCCGCGTTTCGCGGCTTCGACATCAGGAAAGTGGCGCGCTTCGGCTCGCGCGACATTGACCGGCTGCTGAACGACGCCGGCATTGTCCGCAACCGCCAGAAGGTTGCGTCAGCAATTCAAAACGCACGCGCGACGCTCAAGATCGTCGATGAGTTTGGAAGCCTCGACGCCTATCTCTGGAAGTTCGTGCGTGGCGCGCCGATTCAGAACGCGTGGCGGTCAATACGCGACGTACCTGCCCGCACGGCCGAATCCGACGCAATGAGTAAGGCACTTCAGAAGCGTGGCTTTTCTTTCGTGGGCTCCACCATTTGCTACGCCTTCATGCAGGCTGTCGGCATGGTTAACGACCACACGGTCGGCTGCTACAGGTTCAGCGAGTTGCAGTGAGCGAGTGGATCGACCTCGACATGTTGGCCGGGTGCCCGAGCGGGCCACCGAGCCCCCTCGCTCCGATCCTCGCTATTCCGGTGTGAACGCTGCGGCATCGATTCCCGGTCCGTAGCTGATCGAAATCGAGGCTCATGGGTAGGGAGAGTCCGGGAGATTCACAACCAGCGCCGCACGCGGCGCTGGTACTCGGCGTAGGCGGCGCCGAACTTACGCAACAGCGCGCGTTCCTCGAACACGATGTACCAGCGGTCGGCGATCGGCAGGTAGACCACGGCGAGCAGCAGCGCCGAGAGCGAGCCGAACAGCACCGCCGCGCCCAGCAGCGCCAGCGCGAAGCCCAGGTACATCGGATGGCGGCTGATCCGGAACACCCCGTCGGTGACGAGCGATCCCGGTTCATCGAAGGTGTAGATATTGGTGTGCCGGCGAGCGAACTGCAGGCGCGCGACGACCAGGAGCGCGACGCCGCTGAACAGGGGCACCGCACCCCACCATCGATGCGTGGCTGGGACCACCGCCGGCCCGGGAAGCCAATACTGGAACACGCCCATCAGACCGAGCAGAATCACGACAAGCACCGGGGGCAACAGTCTTCGCATATGACGGACTTCATGTGACCCGAGCTGCTGTCACTCTAGAAGCTGCCTGCCGCCGGCCCAACTCGCATTGCCGTCCATCTATGACCCAGCCCGAAGACCCGCGCAGACAGCCGCGCCAGGCGCGATCGAAGTTCACGGTCGATGCGATCCTGGAGGCGGCAACTCGCGTTTTCGACCAGCATGGCTACGACTTCGCCACCACCAATCGCGTGGCGGAGACGGCTGGTGTCAGCATCGGTTCGCTATACCAGTACTTTCCGAACAAGGATGCGCTGCTGACGGCGCTGCACGAACGCCATGTGGAGCAGGTGCTGGGCGAAGTGCAGGCCGCGCTGCGCTCCAGCCGGGGCGAGCCGCTGTCCGTCGCGCTGCGAACGCTGGTACAGCAGGTGCTGGCGCTGCATCGCGAGACGCCGCGGCTGCAGCGCGTGCTGCACACCGAGCGCCCGTGGCTCGAGCGCCCCGCCACCGACAGCGCCGCGGCGCAACGGCTTTTCACGGCCACGCGCGATTGGCTGGCCGCCCACCGCGAAGAAGTCACCGTGGCCGGGCTCGACGTGGCCGCCGTGACCGTACTGCGGCTCGTCGAATCGCTGGTGCATGCGGCGGTGCTCGATCCGGCGCCCGGCGCGGACGACGCCGCGCTGGTCGACGCGATCGCGGAGGCAGCGTTGGGCTATCTGGTGCTCGCGCGCTGACGACGCGCGGGCGAAGACCGGCCTAACTGCCCAGCCGACTGAGCAGGAGCAGCCACAGCGGGCCGGTTCAGTCCGGCGACGATCCAGCCGGAGAGTCGCGGGAGTCTGGGTCAGCCCTTCTTCGGCCCGCGAGAATTCATCAAGCGGTCTTGCGCATCGCTGAATGCAGCTCGGCACGGGGGCGGAGCGGGGGCGTCCCCTTGTGCACGAAGCGGGCACGAGCCTCGTGATAACTCGGATCGGCGCCATAGAAATTCGCCCGCATCTGCGCCAATTCTTCTTGACGATAGGCAGCAAGCGGCTTGGCGCGCTCATCAACGAGCCGCCTTGCATGTTTGGCTTTGAGCTCGTTCCAAAACTGTGGATCGCGCGCCATGGCTTCGGCGCGAGCCGTCAGTTCGACCTCGAAATCCGCAACGTCCGCGCCGAACGCCGCGTCGATGAAACCCATCTCCTTGGCCGCGCGGGTGCCCAGCGGCTGGCAAGACTCGGTCAACGCGATCGCCATCTCCTGGCCGACGCGGCGCGGCAGCGTGTAGGTCCAGTATTCCGAACCGTAGAGCCCGCCCATGCCCTTGTAGTGAGGATTCAGAATGACGCCGCTGCGCGCGTAGGCCCGGTCGGCGGCGAGCGCCATCATCGCACCGCCCGCTCCCGCGTTGCCGCGTAACGCGGCCACCGTAAGGTGCGACATGGTGTGGATGATCTCCAGCACCAAGTCGTCGATCGCGACAATGTTGCGCCACGACTCGTCGGCAGGATCCTGGGCCGCCTCGATCGTGTTCAGGTTGATACCGTTGGAGAAGAAGTCGCGCCCGCCCATAAGCGCGATCACCTTGGTGGGTCGCGCTCGCGCCGCGAGATAGGCATCGCGCAAACGCCGACACTGCTCTGTGCTCATGGCGCCGTTGTAGAAATCGAAGTACAGGTAACCCACTTCGTTGCGCTCTACGTAGCGAATCTCTCGGAATGACCGGTAGTCGGCCAACGCATCGAACGCTATGGGAGATTCGCGAACGCCTGCAACGCGATTGCCCAATACCTGCGTCGCGGGGAGCTTGATCGCGCCGTCCTTCTTGGCCTTGAGATGCGTGATCCAAACCGCGCCGTCGACCGTGCCGACACAAAGCGCGCCGTCTCGCCGAGCCAGGATCTGCCCTGGATCCCCGGTCAGCTCTTCTTCCTCGTGAGCGCCAAACAGATAGTGCGGCGCGCCGAAGCGCGTATCCAGCACACCGGGGCTGGAGTCGGCTGCGCGTATCTTGCGCGCGATCTCCGCGGTCGAGTGCCTGCTCCAATCGATCGTGCGGTCTTGCTGTTTCATCGGCGCACGCAATTCACCCCGCACGTCGGGCAAGCTGTAGTCGAGCGCTGGCGGCGCGAACATGCCGGATTGATAACGCATCACCGCGTCGAGCACTGCGCGCACCGCGGCTTCGGTCACCTCATGCCGGTACAGGCTGGCCTTCGAGTACGGTCGCGCGCGCGTCGCAAACTCATGCGAAGCCCAAATGGGGCCCGCGTCCATCTCGGCGTCCGCCTGCAGAGTCGTAACGCCCCATGCCTTCTCGTTGCGACTAATGGCCCAGTCCAGCGACGACGGGCCACGGTCGCCCTTGATCCCGGGATGCACGATGATGCAGGTCTGCTTGCGCCAGATGGCCTCGGGAAGCGCCTTCTTCAGCATCGGCGCGATGATGAGATCCGAAGGCGTTTTCTGCGCAGCGTCGAGCATCGCCTGTTCGCTGGTGGCTAAAGCGACCGATACTGAGTGCCCAAGCTCGGTGAGCTCGACGAACAGGCGTTGGCTTAGGCTGTTGTGCGCGGTGGCAATGAACAAGATGTGCATGGCATGCTTTCGTTGCAGCGACGCGCTGCAGGGTTAGGAAAAGATTTGGCAAGGTCCCCGGCCGAGCATCGGGCACCGCGGGTTGAACAGTGCGGCGTAGTGTCATCACGATGGCGGGTCGCGTATTGAAGATTCGCGACAAGCGGCGCGCCGGCATCGCGTGATGATCCAAGGCCAAGCCGCGCCGTCGTGGGCTCCACCATTTGCTACGCCCTCATGCAGACTGTCGGCATGGTTAACGACCACACTGCCGGCTGCTTCAGGTTCAGTGAGCTGGGTTTGCCCTCTTGATAGTCTTCACCTACGCCGCGGGAGGGAGCGAGCTGCAATGAGCGAGTGGATCGACCTCGACATGTTTCGCTCGTGGCTGCCGGAGCTGAAATCGGCACTGCGCGTCACGGTTATTCTCGTCGCCGCTTGGGTGGCGCAGACGGTCGTGCACCGCGTCGTGCGGCGGCTGCACGAGCACTTCGCCACGCGCGCGCTCGGCAACGAGGAGGCGAAACGCATCGAGACGCTCGGCCGCGCGGTGCGCTACGCGCTGACGGTCCTGATCCTCCTGGTCGCCGGCATGCTGCTGCTGAACGAACTCGGCGTCTCGATCGCGCCGATCCTCGGCGCCGCCGGTGTCGTCGGTGTCGCCGTCGGCTTCGGCGCGCAGAGCCTGATCAAGGACTACTTCGCCGGCTTCTTCCTGCTAGTGGAGAACCAGATCCGCGTCGGCGATGTGGTTTCGATCGCCGACAAGAGCGGGCTGGTCGAGGAGGTCACGCTGCGCCGGGTCAAGCTGCGCGGCTACGACGGCGCCGTTCACTACGTTTCCAACGGTCTGATCACAACGGTGACCAACCTCTCGACCGAGTTCGCCCAGGCGGTGATGGACATCGGCATCGCCTACAAGGAGAACATCGACGCCGCCTTCGACGTGATCCGGCAGGTGGCGAACGAGATGCGTGCCGACCCCGAGTTCGCGCCACGCATCCTCGACGATCTGGACCTGGCAGGCGTCGAGAGCCTGGCCGATTCGGCGGTGGTGATCCGATGCCGCATCAAGGTTGCGCCGCTCGAGCAGTGGAGCGTGCGGCGCGCGTTCAACAAGCGCGCGAAGGAAGCGCTCGAGCGCAATGGCATCGAGATCCCGTTCCCGCAGCGGACGGTCTACCACAGGAACGTGCCGCAGAAGGAGTGACGGGCGAAGAACTTACTGACGCGGCTTGCCTGGTTCCGACTGCTGCGCCAGAAACGCTCGAATCCATTGCCGTTCATTTTCGTTCCTGATGCGCGTGAACAGCTTTGTGCCGAGCGCGTGGATGGTTTCCGCCCGATCGAACGGCCGGCGCTCGTACATCACGCCGCCGCTGAAGTGGCATGGCTGGCAACGCGACTCGAGGATCGGCTTGATGTGCGTCTGAAAATCGACCGGCCCTTGCAGACTCGCAACGTCGGGCCTCGTGTGCTCGCACGAGGTCGAGCCGACCGCCAAGGCCAGCGCCAGCAGCAGCGTTCGTGTCCGCACGAATTCATGCTACGCCGGCCAACGCAGCGGGCAATCGCGCGTGACCGCACCCGACGGGACCTTCGCTACGCTCGGCCTCCCGTTGACGCTCAAGCGAGGCCATCCACCATGACACATCGAAGCCGGGTTTGCGCGGTGTTGATCGACACCAGTCCGCAGACGCATGAAACTGTCTCGCGATTTTGGAGTGAGGCGCTCGGTCGCGAGTTGCAGTTTTCGCCGCAGGAGCGATACGCGGCGCTCAAGGGAGCGCAACTCGACTACCTGGTGCAGCGGGTCGAGCTTGGTCACGAGGGCGTCCACATTGACATCGAGACCGACGATGTCGATGCGGAGGTTGCCCGCCTCGCGAAAGCCGGCGCGAAACGCATACAGCAGATCAAGACGTGGTGGGTCATGGAAGACCCGGGCGGCCATCGATTCTGCGTTGTGCCCCTTCAGAGCACCGCCTGGCCCGAAGGCGCACATGAGTGGACTAGCTCGCCGTGACCGACAGAAGGGTCGCACTGCTCCGCGGTATCAACGTCGGGCGTGCGAAGCGCGTGACGATGGGCGACCTGCGCGCGCTCGTTGAAGGGCTTGGCTACAGCGACGTGCGCACGTTGCTCAACAGCGGCAACGTCGTCTTCACCGCGCCGCGCGCGGTCCGCGGCGACGTCGCGGGCCGGATCGAGGAAGCGATTGCCACGCGGCTGGGCGTCCCCGCGCGGGTCATCGTGCTCACCGCCGCGGACCTTGCCGCGGTCGTCAAAGACAATCCATTGGGCGAGGCCGCTAGCGATCCGTCGCGACTGCTTGTGACCATCCTCAACAAGCGCGCTGATCGCGCGCGGCTCCAAGAGTTGGCGCAGCAAGACTGGACTCCTGAAATTCTTGCGATCGGCGAGAGCGCCGCCTATGTTTGGTGCGCCGAAGGAATACTCGCCGGCCGGCTGTTCGGGGCCGTGGACCGCGCTCTCGGCGACACGGCGACCTCGCGCAACTGGGCAACAATCAAAAAGCTGCACGCGCTTGTGTCGGAAGCCCGGTGAGCGAACCGCTGCCGACATTCGGCGACGCGCTTTTGCGGGACCGTGAAGAAAGCTCCGCGGCGAAGGTTGGGGCTAATCTGGCCGGTACTGACTGGGAGAAAAACGGGGGAATCAAAATGACTGTCGCGCGCACGCTCTCTCTGATCGCCGGCCTCGTTGGGTTTGCCGTTTTGACCGCTGGATGCAGAACGGTCACAAGTGTCGAGACCTTCAAGTACGGCTTCTCCGATCTTGAATCGAACGTCGCCGCGGGCGCCGACCGCCGCAGCCCTGAAGACTTCCTGCTCCGCGCGAAATCGTGGAAGCATCAATGGCGTTGCAGTGTCTTCGACTCCTGCGAGACCGACTTCCTCAGCACCTTGTACGTCTTCGACAAGAGAACCGGAAGACAAATAAAGTGGAACCGCGTTGAGGTTTTTCTGGCCGAAGACTGCGACGCCTCCGCCGACGACCGCCGGAAGTACAAAACGGTCGTCGATACCGATGTCGTTTCGCTCGGATGGGGTGAAGATCGCAACGGCAAGTACGACCGCGTGAGCGCGCTCCTCGTCTTCTATGCCGATTGGGGCAGCGTCAATGCGCGCATGCGGACGCGCGCGTGTCCGTAGCACGCTTTGGATTCGTTAGTTGTGTCGTTCCCGCGAAGGCGGGAACCCAATGTTGTTGCAGCTAAAGGTGCTGGATCCCCGCTTTCGCGGGGATGACACCTCCCGGGACGACGGAGCGTCAGCGGCTCTCGATCTGCTTCACATCGCGCCGGTTCGCTCCGGAGTACAACTGCCGTGGCCTTCCGATCTTGTATTCAGGGTCGGCGATCATTTCGTTCAGTTGCGCAATCCAGCCGACCGTCCGTGCGAGCGCGAAAATCGCGGTGAATAGCGTCACCGGGATGCCGATCGCCTTTTGCACGATGCCCGAATAGAAATCGACATTCGGGTACAGCTTGCGCGAGACGAAGTAGTCGTCTTCCAGCGCAATCTTCTCCAGCGCCATCGCCAGCTTGAACAGCGGGTCGTCCTCCAGCCCAAGTTCGCCGAGCACGGCGTGGCAGGTCTCGCGCATCATCTTGGCGCGTGGGTCGTAGTTCTTGTAGACGCGATGGCCGAAGCCCATCAGCTTGACGTTGCTGTTCTTGTCCTTCACGCGCGCGATGAACTCGCCGATTTTTTCGATGCCGCCGTTTCTCTGGATGTCGTACAGCATGTTGAGCGCGGCTTCGTTGGCGCCACCATGCGCCGGGCCCCACAGACACGCGACGCCAGCGGCAATCGCGGCGAACGGATTGGTGCCGCTCGATGCGCACAGCCGCACGGTTGACGTGGATGCGTTCTGCTCGTGGTCCGCGTGCAGGATGAAGATGCGATCGAGCGCGCGCACCAGCACTTCGTTGACGTGATATTCGGCACACGGGGTGGCGAACATCATGCGCATGAAGTTAGCCGTGTACGACAGCTCGTTGCGCGGATAGATGTACGGCTGGCCGACCGTGTACTTGTATGCCATCGCCACCATCGTCGGCAGCTTGGCGATCAGTCGGATCGACGAGATGCGCCGCTGCTCGGCGTCCTGCAGATTGATCGAATCGGGATAGAACGCCGACAGCGCGCCGACCATTCCGGTCAGCACCGCCATCGGATGCGCGTCGCGCCGGAAGCCGCGCATGAAAAACTGCATCTGCTCGTGCACCATCGTGTGATTGGTCACGCGGCCGACAAAGTCCTTGCGCTGCGCCGTATTCGGCAACTCGCCGTTCAAGATCAGGTAGCAGACTTCGAGAAAGTTACAGTGGGTTGCCAGCTGCTCGATCGGGTAGCCGCGGTACAGCAACTCGCCCTTGTCGCCGTCGATGTAGGTGATGGTCGAATTGCACGCCCCAGTGGACAGGAACCCGGGGTCGTAGGTGAACTTGCCCGTCTTCGCATACAGCGAGCGAATGTCGATCACCTCGGGACCGATCGTGCCGCCGTAGATCGGCAGTTCGATCGGCGGCGAGCCATCGCTGAAAGAAAGCGTTGCCTTCTTGGTCGAGTGATTCAGTGCCATTGGTCTTCCCTAGTGAGTGTCACGCCGCGCGCAGGAGCGTCAGCAGCGAGCGTACGTCGTCTGTGTTCAAGTCGCCCGTCGGTTCGCTGCGCGCGAGCAGCAGATCAAGCAAATCGTTGTCTGAAAGTGCCAGCAGTGCTTCGAGAGCCGCCGTTTGCCGTTGATCGAGGTCGTACGCATTGCGATCGAGAAAGCGGTTGAGCAGGAGATCGTTCTCCAGTAAGCCGCGGCGCGCGCGCCAGCGCATGCGGTTCAGCGTCAGTTCGAAAATCGCGTCGTTCCCGCCCCCGATCGGAGTCGAGGGCAGGCTGCGGCGGGAACCCAGTGTCGTTGCGGCCAAAGACACTGGATCCCCGCTTTCGCGGGGATGACGCCCTCCAGTGCTCATACCGCCCTTCTCACCATCAACTCCTTGATCTTCCCGATCGCGTGCGTGGGGTTCAAGCCCTTCGGGCACACGTCGACGCAATTCATGATCGTGTGGCAGCGGAACAGCCGATACGGGTCCATCAGGTTATCCAGCCGCTCGTTGGTGGCCTGATCGCGGCTGTCGGCGATAAAGCGGTACGCCTGCAGCAGGCCGGCCGGGCCGACAAACTTGTCCGGATTCCACCAGAAGCTGGGGCACGCGGTCGAGCAGCACGCGCACAGAATGCACTCATACAGACCGTTGAGTTCTTCACGCTCTTCCGGCGACTGCAGGCGTTCCTTCTCAGGCGGCGGCGTCTCATTGATCAGGTACGGCTTGATCGAGTGGTACTGCTGGAAGAACTGCGTCATGTCGACAATCAGGTCGCGGATTACCGGCAGTCCCGGCAGCGGCTTGAGGACGATCGGCTCCTTCAAATCACGCAGGTTCGTTATGCACGCCAGACCGTTCTTGCCGTTGATGTTCATCGCGTCGGACCCGCAGATGCCTTCGCGGCACGAGCGGCGGAACGCGAGGCTGTCGTCGACATCGGCCTTGATGCGCATCAACGCATCGAGCAGCATCTTGTCGCTGGCCTGGATCGGCACCTCGAGCTTCTGCATCGACGGCCGCGCGTCCTTGTCGGGGTCGTAGCGATAGATTTCAAAGCGGACGGTGCGCGCTTCTGCGGAGATTGTCATCGCGTGCTTTCAGAACGTGCGCTTTTTCGGCGCAAAGGTTTCGACCGACAGCGGCTTCGTGTTGACCGGTTTGTAATCCATCCGGTTTCCGTCCGCGTACCACAGCGAGTGCTTCATCCAGTTGGCGTCATCGCGCTCGGAAAAATCGTCGCGCGCGTGCGCGCCGCGACTTTCCGTGCGCGCTTCGGCCGACACGATCGACGCCTTGGCGGCTTCGATCATGTTGTGGAGCTCCAGTGCTTCCACGCGGGCGGTGTTGAATACTTTCGACTTGTCGGCAATCGCAACACCGCCCACACGTTCCTGCAACGCCATCACCTTGTTGACGCCCTCTTTCAGCCGCGGCCCGGTGCGAAAGACGTTGCAATGCGCCTGCATTGCACGGCGCAGGTCATTGGCCACGCCCTGCGTGCGTTCACCGCTGGTTCCGCTGCGGGTGTCGAGCGCCGCCAGCCGCGCACGCGTGACATCGCCCGCACCGGCCGGCAACGCCTTGTTGTCGCGCGGCTCGCGTTTCAACGTCTCGACCACGTGATCGCCGGCGGCGCGGCCAAACACCACCAGGTCGAGTAACGAGTTGGTGCCAAGCCGGTTGGCGCCGTGCACGCTGACGCACGCGCACTCGCCGATGGCGTACAGGCCGGGAACGACCGCGTTCGAGTTTCCGTTCTTCGGTGCAACCACCTGCCCGTGATAGTTGGACGGCACACCGCCCATCTGATAGTGGATGGCCGGCACGACCGGAATCGGTTGCTTGACCGGATCGACGTTCGCAAACTTGATCGCGATTTCGCGGATCGCCGGCAGGCGCTTGATGATCGTCTCTGCCCCAAGATGATCAAGCTTGAGCAGCACGTGATCCTTGTCGGGACCGCAGCCGCGACCTTCCTTGATCTCCTGGTCCATCGAGCGCGAGACAAAATCGCGCGGGGCGAGGTCCTTCAAGGTCGGCGCATAGCGCTCCATAAAGCGTTCGCCGTTGCAGTTGAGCAGGATGCCGCCCTCGCCGCGCACGCCTTCGGTGATCAAGATGCCGTCGGGCGCGACACCGGTCGGATGAAACTGCCAGAACTCCATGTCCTGTAGAGGAACGCCCGCGCGCGCCGCCATGCCGAGTCCGTCGCCGGTGTTGATGTAGGCGTTGGTCGAAGCGGCGAACATACGACCCGAGCCGCCGGTCGCGAGCACGGTGGCCTTGGCCTCGAAGATCATCAGCTCGCCGGTTTCCATCTCGAGCGCAACCACGCCGACGCATTCGCCGTCGGCGTTCATGATCAGGTCGAGCGCCATCCATTCGATGAAGAACTGCGTGCGCGTGGCGACGTTGCGCTGATACAGCGTGTGCAGCAGCGCGTGGCCGGTGCGGTCGGCCGCCGCGCACGAGCGGGCCACCGGTTTTTCGCCAAAGTTGGCGGTGTGGCCGCCGAATGGACGCTGGTACAGCGTGCCGTCCGGATTGCGGTCAAACGGCATGCCGAAATGCTCGAGCTCGTAGACGACCTTGCTCGCCTCTCGGCACATGAACTCGATCGCATCCTGGTCGCCGAGGTAGTCGGAACCCTTGACCGTATCGAACATGTGCCACAGCCACTCGTCCTCGCCCATGTTGCCCAGCGACGCACCGATGCCGCCTTGCGCCGCCACCGTGTGCGAGCGGGTCGGGAACACCTTGGTCAGCACCGCGACGTTCAGTCCTGCTTGCGCCAGTTGGAGCGAGCAGCGCATGCCGGCGCCACCGGCGCCGACGATTACCGCATCGAAACGCCGCCGTGCAATCGATGAACCTGTCGCCATCGCTCACACTCTCCAGAGGATCTGCACCGACCAGACGGCACACGCGGCGAGCCAGAGAATCGTCGCGACCTGCAGCGTCAGGCGAAGTCCGGCCGGTTTCACGTAGTCCATCCAGATATCGCGCATGCCGATCCACGCGTGATACAGCAGCGCCGCCAGCGCCAGTAGCGTGACGACTTTCGCCCACAGCGGTACGAAAATCGCCGACCAGGTGTCGTAACGTAGATCGCGTTGAACGATGACGCAGACGCCGAGCGCGATCACGTAGACGCCGAGAACGACCGCAGTCAATCGCTGCGCGAGCCATTCACCCAGCCCGTAATGCGCGCCGACGACAAGTCGCTTGGCGCCGATATGGGACGCCATCAGATCACTCCGAACAATCTCAGACCCGCTGCTACCGCGAGCGGGAGGCTCACGTAGTAGACCCATAGCGCGCTGGTGGTCGATGACTGCTTGCCGATGCCGATGTGCAGGTCGAGCAGCAGATAGCGAATGCCGGCGATCAGGTGATGCAACAGCGCCCAAATTGTCGCCAGCAGAACCAGTTTCGCGAGCCAATGGGACGCGTGCTCGCGCATCCGATCGAAACTCAAGTCCGATGTCAGGCTCAGATCAAACAACCAGAGCAGCCACGGCAGCAGCAGGAACAGCGCCGCACCGCTTGCGCGATGCATGATCGACACCCAGCCCGCCGGCGGCAGCCGATACGCGACCAGTTGCGACAGGCTCAGATTGCGAAACTGCGGGCGCGGCCTGGCGGGTGCGTGCGTTGTTGTCATTTTCAAAAAATGGGGTCTGACCCCATTTTCCTCCTGGCTCTATTTTCTATGTCAAGGTGTTCCGATAGTGATGTTGCTCGGTGCGACACAGGCCCAGCCGCAATTCGACCGGCCGTTCTCCATACGTAAACGAGACGCGCTCGACGAGCAGTAGCGGCGCGCCGACTTCGACCTGCAGCGCCTTCGCAGCCACAGCATTTGCCGCCCGCGCGCGCAGACGCTCATCGGCGCGGATCATCCGCGTACCGAATTGGCTTTCGAACAGCGCATACATCGAACCGTGATGCTGTCCCAACCGCTCGGCGGTCAA
>Ga0187892_10009515_pt1 | contig 12753 bp, 8 predicted proteins | sample MA1701073metaG_FD_139345 | JGI IMG/M metagenome (GOLD analysis project Ga0187892, IMG submission 139345) | Bio-ooze microbial communities from a basaltic lava cave in the Kipuka Kanohina Cave System on the Island of Hawaii, USA - MA170107-3 metaG ...
CTTGAGCGTTCCTGCGTCAAAATCCCCCCGCGCTTTGCGCGGCCCCCTTTACCAAAGGGGGCTTTTCCGAATTCCCCCCTTGGAAAAAGGGGGGCTAGGGGGGATTTATCAACAGCTTCTTAGACTTGCAGTGACTGGCCCTAGACTTGCAGTGACTGGCCTTTGACTTTTTCTGCATCCTCCTGAAAGCTAGCGTCCAACGACACTCCCAATACTTCAAGGAGGGAACATGAAACGGAAACCCGCAGTGAGTCTCGCGCCAATGCCAGGACGCCGCAAACTCTCGATTGAGCTTGCACAACAATTTGAGCAAGAAGGGTTCGGCGGCATCTATTCGCCGAGTGTCATTGACAACATGACGTGGTGCGCGCTGCTTGCACAGGTCACACATGAGATTACGTTCGGCACGAGTATCACCAACATCTATACTCGCCACCCATATGATTACGCCCAAACTGCGTCGTTCATTCACGAACTGTCGGGTGGGCGGTTTCGCTTCGGTATTGGTGTCAGTCACGGCCCCATGCATCAACGGCTTGGTCTTCAGGTCGGGAAACCATTGAGCGACATTCGGAAATTCATCCACGAGGTTGGCAGCAGCGTTCCCCAAGCCAACGCCTTACCACCGATCGTCCTGGCGACCCTGCGCAAACCGATGGTAAAGCTCGCCGGAGAAATCGCCCAGGGAGCAATGTGGGCAAATGCTGCACGTTCTCACATGGCTGAGTCAATTCGTGCCTTGCCACAAGAGAAGCGTAACAATCCTGCCTTTATGATCGCGAACATGGTGCCGACCTGTATCGCCGAGGATCGGGCTGCCGCAGCCGCAGTCAACCGCCGGACACTGACCAGCTATGTCAGGCTCCCGAACTATCAACAGTATTGGATTGAAGCCGGGTTTGAGGAAGAGATGTTAGCGATCCGGCAAGCTATCGCCAACAAGCAAGAAGAGAAAATTCCCCAGTTGATGTCTGATCGGTGGCTCCAGCAAGTCACGCTGTATGGCACTGCAGCCGAAGTGCGTGAAGGCATTGAAGCGTGGTACGACGCTGGTGTGAATACGTTGATCATTGTTCCATCCTCTGCGCACGGCAATCAGATAGTTGCCTTTGAGGAATTACGGGCAGCGTTGCGGTAGAGGGAAATCACAGCTATAGGATGAAGTTAGCGCGTACTCTACAAAATTCAGACGCGACAGGAGGAACTTTCTATGTTGAAGCCGATCATCTCAGCGGACTCGCATATTACTGAGCCGCCGGGAACGTATGTTGACCGTATCGATCGCAAGTACAAAGACACCGCTCCTCACATGGTCCGTGACGAACAAAAAGGGGATCTGTTTATTATCGATGGACTGAGCCAGCCGATTCCGATGGGGCTAGTGGCCGCAGCTGGGAAAAAAGCCGAAGAACTGCGGATGTTCGGCGCCAAATTTGAGGATCTGCACCGTGGCGGCTGGGACCCGCAGGCGCGCATGGCCGAACAAGAACGTGATGGCGTCGCCGCGGAAGTCATTTATCCCACCGTTGGGATGCTCCTCTGCAATCATCCTGATCTGGACTACAAAAAGGCCTGCTTTGATGCCTACAACCTGTGGATCGCTGAATACTGTTCCGCACATCCCACTCGTCTCATTGGCCTCGGTCAAACTGCAATGCGCTCAGTCGAAGAAGGGATTGAAGACCTGCGCCGGATCAAAGCCCTCGGTTTACGCGGGGTCATGATGCCCGGCAATCCTGGCGTCTCAGATTATGACGATCCCATTTATGGCCCGTTTTTCGAGGCTGCGATCGACATGCAAATGCCCCTCAGTTTCCATATTCTCACCAGTAAGGGAGATGTGGTCGGTGCCCCACCGCGCGGACCAAAACTGAACGGATTTATGTCCATCATCCGGGGTTGCCAAGACATCATGGGCACCTTTATCCTCGGGGCCGTGTTTGAGCGCCATCCCAAACTGAAACTCGTCTGTGTCGAAGCCGATGCCGGATGGGTGCCACATTACATGTATCGGATGGACCATGCCTTCGAGCGGCATCGCTATTGGCTGACTGCCGGGACGTTGTCCAAGATGCCGAGCGAGTATTTCCGTGAGCATATCTATGTCACGTTCCAGGACGACTGGGTGGCCTTCAAGATGAAGGACCTCTGCAATATCCGTCGCCTGATGTGGGCCAATGACTTTCCCCATAGTGACTCGACATGGCCAGATTCTCAGGCATTGCTGAAAAAACACGCCTCGCATCTGAGCGAGGAGGAGAAAAACTTTATCCTCCACGATAACGTGGCAGAACTGTATAACCTACAGTAAGGTTGAATAGATTGTTTCCTGTCCGCGTCCACGTAAAAGGGCGGGCTTCGTGCCCGCCCTAAACGATTCTCACCTCGTGGACAGTTTCTTTCATGCTCTTTACGCTTCCCCCCTATTCATTCAGTCACCCTGACCTCCTTTATCTGCTTGGCATCCTCCCGCTCTTCTGGCTGTGGCAGTGGCGGGCGTTTCGTGCATTAGCTTCCTTCTTCAGTCTCTGTTTACACTCTCTCGTGTTCGCCTGTGTGGTCTTGGCCGCAGCTGGACTCCACACGTTTCAGCCCGGCGCAGCGAGTATTCCACTGCTCGTGCTTGATCTGTCTCAAAGCCTGACCGCCGCCCAGCGGCAATGGGTACACGACACGATCACCCAACAGATCCAACCAGCTGCCGATACCCCAACGGTCATCTTCGCGGGTACGCATCAACAGGTGCGTTGGCAAGAGGCAGAAGCCTTGCTCTCTTCTCCACCGTCGGAACTGCAATTGACGGCAACGAATCTCACAGGCGTACTCACGTCGCTGCTGCAGGAGGAAAAGAATCGCCAGGTTTATCTTTTTAGTGACGGTTGGGAGGTCAGTCCTGAAACTGTTGGTACAGATCCGGAGATTGCCACCGCAGCGAGTGACAAAACGCAACTCCTTTTGCCACTTCTCAAAGCCCATCAGTTGAAGCTGTATCCCTTTCTCCCTCCACCAGCGGAAGCGGCTCCGAATGTGAGACTCCAACGGTTTGATCTCCCACAATCTAGCGCCAGTGGAGAAAGCGTGCTCCTCAGTGTCGCGTTGGAGAATACCAACCCGGAACCAGTACGCGGAGAACTGACGGTCACCAAAAAGGACAAGGAAGTCTGGCGCCAAACCGTGACGTTACCGCCAGGGGCATCGTTGTTCACTCACCCTCTGGTGTTTTCTGCTGACGACAGTGGGCTGATTCCTCTCCGCGCAACCTTTACTCCGAGCACTCCCCGTGAGGAGGCGGTTACTCAAGACAACCGCGCCACAGCCTGGATCACCGTCGCCGCGAAAGAGAAGATTCTCCTCCTCAGTGCCAAAGCCCAAGACAATCGCTACTTGGAACGGGTGTTGAGCAATCGTGGGCTTGGGGTGACGACACTCAATGTTGCTGACCAGCCGGCAGCAGTTCCTACTCCCGCCTCATTCAAGTCGATCATTCTCAATAACGTTGCCCGCAATCGTCTCCCCTCGGCGCTCCTCACTGGTCTGGATGAATACGTCCGCCAAGGCGGTGGGCTCATCATGATCGGTGGTGAGGAGAGTCTCGGTCTTGGTGGCTATAAAGGAACAGAAGTCGAACAGGTTCTACCCGTGACACTCGTGCCACCGCAGAAGAAGGAAGAGCCGCGGACTGCCGTCATTCTGGTGATTGACACGTCCGGCAGCATGCGGCGTGAGTCAAAACTGCTGTATGCCAAAGAAGGGGCCCGTGCGGTCGCCCGCAACCTCAAAGACAACGATTCTTTCGGAGTGATTGGCTTTGATACCGAACCGTTCGTCGTGATCCCTCTCAATCTTATGAGCACGATTCGTGAAGATGTTGAGTATCGCTTGAATCGCCTCAAAGCGTCGGGGGGAACATCTCTCTTCCCCGCCCTCGAAGAAGCCAAACGGCAAATCGAACGACAATCGGCCACGCACAAACACATCATTATTCTCACCGACGGTGAAACTGGGGGCAGTGGCAGTTCTTATATCGATCTCGTGTCAGCCATGAATCGTGAAGGGAAAATCGTCCTTTCCGCGATCGCCGTGGGAGAAGAACCGAACCTGCGGCTTCTGTCTCGCATAGCCGATTACGGTGGCGGGGCGTTTCATCACACCACCGACCCTTCCACACTGCCTGATCTCTTCATCGACGAGTTGCGAGAAAAGAAGAAGCCAGAAGAGAAGACCATGGTTGAGAAGGAGTTGCTGCCCATTCCTAATCCCGCTTCACCGTTCGTCAAAGACTTGGCGAATCGTCCCTTCCCACCGCTGAAAGGGTATGTGGAAACACAAGTGAAGCAAGGGGCGCGAACCGATGTGTCATTGCGGGCCGATGGCAAACGTCCCCCCTTAGCGGCCTCGTGGTCGTATGGACAGGGGAAAGCGATGGCTTTTACCTCAGATGCCAATGGACGGTGGTCCGCTCCGTGGGTGAATTGGGAAGGGTTCAGCAAATTCTGGTCACAGGTGTTACAGTGGAGTCTGCCTGAAGCCAAACCCCAAGCAGAAACACATTTCTCGGTCACCTTGGGACATAGCGACACTGGTCTTATCGTCGATCTCTTCTCCTACGGCACCAGTGAAGAAGGACGCGCTGCGTCTGCCCGCATACAGGGGCCAGGAGAAATGAAGACTCCACTCTCGCTCCAGCGGCTTGCTCCTGGTCATTATCAGGCTACGTATCAGACCACGAAAGCGGGAGATTATCGGATTGAAGTGACTCTCCCTTCTGGCGAGCGGCTGGGACCGTTAGGATACACCTTGCCCCCGCCTCATATTGCGGAGGCTCCACAAGCGCAACCCAATCTTCCCTTATTAGAAGCACTTGCTCGTGAGACTGATGGCGCGCTGAATCCTGACGTCTCGTCCCTTGTCCAACCCATTGCCCCACCGGAGCCGTATCCGTTGTTGCCCTATCTTATTCCTTTGGCAATGGCGTTGTATTTTCTGGAACTGTTTGTGCGACACGCAGCCGGGGAATGAATTCCCCGGCTACTCTCATTGCCTCGCGCCGCGAGGCCAAACATCACAACTTCCCTTCACCGGAGAATAAATTCCTTGGCTACCCTCACCGCCTCGCGACGCGAGGCCGGACATGCCGCGTAGCGACATCTGAAGGTAGCCCGGCCTTTCAAGGCCGGGAGGTTACCGCCCGGCCAAGGTCTGCGCCTGCCCCGCCTCTAACCGCGTCAGCCGCGCCGCCAACACTTCCATCTGCACCATCGCCGCCTGTAACTGCGCATTCTGGGATTGCAATGCGGCGATCCGCTGCTGTTGCTGTTGTAGCTCATTGAGCAACATCGGAATCAGTTGGTGGTATTGCACCGACTCCACCTGCCCATCCTCGCCTTTGTTCACTAACTCTGGATACACCTTCGCCACCTCCTCCGCGATCAACCCATACTGCGTGGCTTGCTGTGGATCTGCCGTGTAGCGAAACGTCACCGGCCGTAACTGCTGAAGCTTGGCACTCTGCTGCCCCATATCCTCAATGTCCTGCTTGTAGCGGGCTGACGACACCACTGTCCCTAACTGCCCGCTGCTGGTGATCAGCACTTGGCTCCCACTCACGGGAACGCCCGCAATCCCCGCAATAAACGTGCGGGTCTGCAGCGCGGGCGTGCCTAACCGCGTCGTCTTGGATTCGCTCGCCACGCCTGGGTGGCCGAGGTAGAGGTTGTCGGAGCCGGTGGTGAGGAGGTTGCCGGCGCCCCAGCCCAGAGCGGTATTGTTGGAGCCGGTGGTAAGTGCCAGGAGGGCTCGATAACCGAGGGCGGTGTTGCGATGACTCGCGGTGTTCAGGGCCAAGAGCGCCTGGTAGCCGTTGGCAGTGTTGTAGTCGCCAGTGGAATTGCGCGCCAGCGCATTGCTGCCGCTAGCGGTGTTGTAAGCGCCTGTGGTGTTGTATCCCAGCGCCCCAAAGCCGCTGGCCGTGTTGGACTTGCCCAGGGTGTTGCGAGCCAAGGCGAAGGTGCCGCTGGCAGTATTGTAGATGCCACTGGTATTGTCCCGCAGGGCTTCGAAGCCACTGGCGGTGTTGTAGGAGCCAATGGTATTGGCGTAGAGTGCGTTGACGCCGCTGGCAGTGTTGTAGGCACCGGTGGTATTGGTGTAGAGCGTCCTGACACCCTCGGCAGTGTTGCTGGAGCCGGTAGTGTTGAATAGGAGCGCAAAGGCACCGCTGGCGGTATTGTAGGAGCCGGTGGTGTGAGCGAGCGTAGCGTTGCCGACCGCGGTATTGTAGGAGCCGGTGGTATTGGCGTAGAGCGTAGCGTTGCCGACCGCGGTATTGTAGGAGCCGGTGGTATTGGAGAGGAGCGCCCCAAAGCCACTGGCAGTGTTGGAGTCACCAGTGGTGTTAGCGGGTAGGGCCGAGTGGCCAAATGCGGTGTTGGCAACACCGATGGTGAGGTTGAGAAGTGCGTAGCTCCCGCCCGCCGTGTTCCCCTTGCCGTCGCTCGGCGTCGGATTCGGCGGCCCACCCCAACTTACTCTCACACTCCCCATGACCATCAGACTCGTGACGACAATAGCCACACGATAGCTGCTCTGCATAATTTCCTCCTTGTAATGGCAGCTGATTCAATTCTTCACTCACTCAATCGCTCGATGACTCAGTGGCGCAATTCCTCGAGTAGCGCTTTCGCGTCTTGCAAATCCCTCGTATCAAAGCCTTCAGTGAACCAGTTGTATACGTCTGACAACAGCTTGTGAGCCTCTTCGAGCTGGATACGTGTTCCGTGTTCCGTGATGCAGACTGCGTCGCTTGCTGTTGTCGCAACCGAACAAGGCTCATCACCACCCGTAACTCCAACGACTTGGCCTGTTGCTGCCGAGCGATGTCGAGCGCCTTCAGAAAATACGCTTCGGCTTCACCTTGGGAGTTGGGCTTTAGGAGTTGGGATTTAGTTTTTGAAGACTCTGGACCCTGGACTCTGGACTGCTTGTGACGCCGGACGCCGGACTGTGTTTGCAGCATCAGCTCGCCTTGGACACGGTAGAGTTCAGCCGCAAAAACGCGGCCTCCGGTTTTGTCCATCCAAGGCCAACATTCAGTGAGCACCGCGAGTCCTGCGGCGGGTGCGCCCGCCTTTCCGTATGTCTCCGCGAGAAGTGCAAGGTAATAGGGCCGTGCCGACTCCGCCCCTGTCGCACGCCACGCGAGGAGTTGCTGACACATTTGTTCAATCCCCTCTTCTTGTCCTCCCTCCTCGGTGAGTAACCAGCCGTGGACAATCCGACTTAACGCTAAGTACGAAGTAAAACCGTATCCATCACACAGCGTGATGAGTTCGTCTATCCGTGCGTTCACTGCCTGTCGATCACGGCGCAGTACCCACGTTCTTGCCACTAATGTCAAAGCGTACACCACACTATATTGCTGCGTCAGCTCTCTAGCGAGAGCGAGTCCCTTTTGACTTTGTGCAAGTGCCTGATCGGGATAGCCGAGAAGCCACAACACCGGCCCCAGCGTTGAGAGTCCCAGCACCGCCGGATCATACGGGGAACCGGTATTGCGGAATTGCTGCGGCTCATAGCGCGAGAGGCATTCTTCAAGATGCTGTCGGGCTGACATTTGCTCTCCGGCAAAATGGTGCGTGATCCCCATAGTCAAATGGGCCCACACGAGCAGTCCAGCAGCCTGGACCTGCTGTGCTATCCGTAGCAGTTGACCTGCCAGTTCGTACGCAGTGGTTAATTCTGCTCGCTCAACATAAAAGGCCCATACGCCCAAGAGGACTCTGAATAACTGCGGTGTATCACCAAGCTGACGACACAAGTCACGCGCACGGGCGAATGCTTGTTCGACCTCGATGACCCCAAACCCTTGCAGCGACGTTAGCTGTTCGCCTAATGTGACCTGGAGCATGAGTTCTTGCTGAACCCGCTCTGGCGTATCAGGAAGTGACTGAAGCAGCCCCAAGGCTTTCTTTACATGTCCCACAGCTTCTCGATGCGCGTGCCGCCGCACGGCGTTCTCAGCGGCTGAGCGCAAGAATTGCACTGCACGCGGAAAATCTCGTCCAGCAGAAAAATGCGTCGCGAGTTCGCTCGCAATCTCACGCGCCCTTTCGCCATACGCCGTCGCTTTCTGTTCCCCAATACGCCGATGTAACCGTACACGTCGTGGCTCAGTAACACGCTCGTACAATCCTTGCTGATACAGCGCGTGCAAGAAGCTATACTGTCCTCCCATCGTTCCATCTGGCCATTCTTCTATTCCTTGTGCGCGAAGGAAATGCCCTGTGCGAGCCAAGGTTTCGCATTGTTGGTCCACGGTCTTCACCCCAACCTGAAGTCCAGCGGCCACTGCTGTCGCTGAAAACGTTACCCCGACGACGCTCGCCACTTCTAACAGTCGCTGCCGTTCCTCGCTGAGCCGTTCAATGTGCTTCTCAATCAATTGCCGTAAACTTTCGGGCACCTCGCGTCCGACCTCCTCAACCCCCGTTTGTAGTCGCCAGTGCCCGTCCACTTCTGCGATCACCCCCTGGACGGCCAGATACTCCACCATGTTGACGACAAACAACGGATTCCCATCGGTCCTCCGGTAAATCGCGATTCCCAACCCCGACGGGAACTGATGTTCGGGGTATCGCCTTGTCAGGTAGTGCGTCACTTCTTCCGCCGACAGGAAAGGTAGCCACAGTTCCTCACACTGTCCCTTCGCCACTAGCTCTTGCTTCACGGCTCTCAGGGGATGTCCACTCAAGCTCAGGTCAGACGGACGATACGTGCCAATGACCAACAGCCGCGCTGGCGCTCCCCGATGTGCGAGTGCCGCCAACCAATCCACAGTAGAGGCATCGGCCCAATGCAAGTCCTCGAACCACAACACCAACGGACAATGGGCGGTGAGCGTCTCAATGGCTTCGACCATCTCCCGTAACATCCGTTCGCGAGTTGCCCCGACCACCCGCCGTTGTAATGTCTCCAACTCCTCCGTGGCAAGCAGCGCTGGCATCTGCACCAACCACGTCGGCGCAAACTGATGCAGAATCGCAACGAACTGCTCCCCACCCGCTGCCCGTCCGATACGTCCCAAGGCTTCGAGCACCGGTAAGTACGCCTCGCCCGCGCCATGTTGTTCCACACACTGCCCACGGCCAATCCAGGGAAGAGTGTCTAGGGTCTGGGGTCTAGGGTCTAGGGTCCGAGCCCGCAAAAGGAGAGGCTTCTGGTCTTCTGACTCTAGACTCTGGACGCTAGACGCTAGACTCTGAAGAAGGGTCTCCACCAACGTCGTCTTGCCAATCCCCGGCTCGCCGGTGACAAACACGATCTGCCGTTCGCCGGCCAGGGCTTTCTCGAACAGGTTGTGTAATTTTGCCAGTTCCCCCTCTCTTCCCACCAAAACAGAGTGCTGAGGACGGAGGACTGAGGACTGAGTTGGCGGAGGGGGGCTACTGGCTACTGAATGCTGACTACTGACTACTTGTCCGATGAATCGGTGCCCCCTCCGCGGTACGGTCTCAATAAAGCGGGGCTGCTGCGAATCGTCTCCCAGAACGTTACGCAAATCGCGAATATATACCTTGAGAATCCCGTCGCTCACACGGGTTTCGGCCCATACCGCTTTCAGTAACTCCTCTCTGGTCACTAGCCGTCCGGCGTGTTCGACGAGGTAGCGCAACACGGCAAAGGTTTTCGGGGGGAGTGGCACAAGTTGGTGCTCGCGCCATAGTTGCTCGTTGACCGGATCTAAACGAAAGGGTGGAAAGACAATCGGTTCCGTACGTTTCACTCATTACTCCTCTACACGCTAGAGGCTCTGTACCACCCTCTTTCTCAAAATTCCACCGAAACTTTACCGAAACTTCACCGTTTCCTCACCGCTCAACTCTCGTACTTCACCACGACGATTGGTATTGTTCTGTCATGACGAAAGCGAGGAAAACCACGATGAAAACGACAAGTCAGAGACGCACGACTACCCAAGTGCCAGTCGCCATCGACGTGCCTCTTTCACCGCAGTGGGCGTTTGTCGTTCAGTTCCGCGCGGTCCCCGGAGGGCCAGCATACGCCGCTGGTCGCGTCGAACATTTGGTGTCTGGTCGAACGGTGCATTTCCAGTCGCTGGAAGAATTGAGTGCCTATCTGGGTAGAGAACTACACGCAGCTGAAAGCGTGGCCAAGTAGTAAATAAACATCTCACACCGGGCTTGGTCAGAACAAAAGAGGGGGGACATACATGAACGTTATAGCCTTGCCGGTACAGCGCAAACCACAACCGCAGCGGCTGTTCACCTTGCTGGAGACGACCACAGGGGCTTCTCCCTCTAGCCTACAGCCTACAGCCTTTCTCAGTCCTCACTCCTCACTCCTCAGTCCTCACTCGTTGTGGGACGTGAGGCCGAGCTCGCCCAGCTTCATAACGTGATCGAAAAAGCTATGCGCGGCGAACGACAGGTGGTGTTTGTCACTGGAGAGGCGGGGATTGGCAAGACGACCCTGATCGACGTGTTCCTCGCGCAGGTTCGCAATCGTGCCGATGCCCGTATTACGTCTGGCCAGTGCGTAGAACAATATGGACCGGGCGAAGCCTATATGCCGCTGCTCGAAGCGACGCAGCGGCTGTGCCGTGCCCCAGGCGGCGAGCGGTGTATCGAAGGACTCCAGAGTTACGCACCGAGTTGGCTGGCACAATTGCCGAGCCTGCTGGAACCCCAAGAATTTGCTCGTTTACAGCAACGCGTACAGGGAACGAGTCGCGAGCGCATGCTCCGCGAGATGGCAGAGGCGGCAGAGCTGTTCACGACGCAACGAGGGTTGGTCGTGGTGCTTGAGGACCTTCACTGGAGCGATGTATCGACGCTCGACTGGGTGACCTACATAGCACGGCGGCGTGATCCAGCCAAACTCCTCATCCTCGGCACCTATCGCCCTGCTGACGTGCTGGTCAGCGGCCATCCGCTGCGTGGGGTGGTGCAGGAGTTACACGCACGACGGCAATGTGACGAGATACGGCTGGAGCCATTGGCGGAGGAAGCGATTGCAGAGTATCTCGCCGAACGGTTCACGGGAGGGGTAAAGGATGCTTCACCCCTACGAGACTTGGTGCCACTCCTTGCCCGCCGCACCGGAGGCAGTCCGTTATTTGTCGTCAACACAGTGGACTACCTCGTACAGCAAGGAGCGGTCACAGAAGATGCAGGGCGTTGGACACTGCAAGCAGAGAAAGTCAATGAAGTTGGTGAAGACGTGCCAGACACCGTGCGACAGTTGATCGAACGGCAGGTAGAGCGGTTATCCGAAGCTGAGCAACGCCTCCTGGAAGTGGCCAGTGTCGCAGGCGTAGAGTTTGCCAGTGTGGAAGTAGCGGCAGGATTATCCACGGCAGTGGAAGAGGTGGAGACGATCTGTGAACGGTTCGCTCGCGCAGGGCAGTGGCTGCGCACGGTCGGATTCGTTGAGTGGCCGGATGGGACGCTCAGTGGACGCTACAGTTTTCGCCATGCGCTGTATCATGAGGTGGTCTATACCCGAGTAGCAGAGGTGCGCCGACTGCAACTGCATCGGCGCATTGCCGAGCGCAAAGAAGTTGCCTATGGCGAACGGGTAGGAGAGATTGCCGCCGAGCTGGCAGTGCATTTTGAGAAAGGGCGAGATCTCACTCGAACTGTCCACTATCTGGGCAAAGCCGGCGCAACTGCGGTACGGCGCAACGCCCACTAGGAGGCCATCACCCACTTCACGCGAGGGCTGGATCTACTAGCGACATTCCCAGACACGCCGGAGCGCAGGAAGCAAGAACTCGCTTTACAAGTGGCCATAGGTGTACCGCTTCTCAGGACCAAAGGGTATGCAGCCCCAGAGGTCGCCCACGCCTATGGCCGGGGACGAGAATTGTGTCAACAGATCGGGGAACAGCCAGAACTCTTCACTGCTTTAGCCGGGCTGTGTTCATTTTATCTGGTGCGAGCGGAGTTGCAGACGGCACGCCTGTTGGCAGAGCAGTGCTTACGCTTGGCCCAACATGTGCAAGATTCTGCCTTGTTGGTGGAGGCTCACTTCATTCTGGGAGTAACGTTATTCTACAGCGGTGAGCTGACGTCTGCCCAAGCGATTTTAGAGCGAGGTAGCGCCTTCTATGATCCTCAGGTGAATGGCTCTTTGACGGTGACCTATGGGCAAGATCCAGGGGTGGGATGCCGTAGTTATGTTTCCTTGGCGTTATGGTTTCTAGGCTATCCAGACCGGGCGCTTGGGGAAAACCACGACGCCTTCTCGCTGGCGCGGGAGTTATCTCATCCCTTTAGTGTAGGGGCCGCCTTACACACCGCCCTCTGGTTACGCCAATATCGTCAAGAAAGGCACGCAGTCCAAGCGCATGCAGAGGAGGAGATTGCCTTATCTAAGGAAGAGGGGTTTGCACTGTGGTTGACAGTTGGAATGATCCAGCGGGGGTAGGCGCTGAGCGAGCAAAAAGATAAAGAACAAGGGCTTGCACAGCTGCAGGAAGGGATGACCGCTATTAACGCGACAGGGGCAAAGCTCGCCCAACCGTATCACCTTGCCTTACTGGCTCAGGCTTACGGGAAGAGCGGACAACTACACGAAGGATTAGCATTGTTGGACCAAGCTCTAGCAGTAGTAGACAAAACCGGTGAACGTTACTACGAGGCGGAGCTGTATCGGCTACGCGGGGAACTATCGCTCGCCCAGTCCAAGGCAAGTCTAGGGCAAGTCAAAACAGGTCAAGACAAGTCTGAAGTC
>Ga0187892_10009517_pt1 | contig 12751 bp, 14 predicted proteins | sample MA1701073metaG_FD_139345 | JGI IMG/M metagenome (GOLD analysis project Ga0187892, IMG submission 139345) | Bio-ooze microbial communities from a basaltic lava cave in the Kipuka Kanohina Cave System on the Island of Hawaii, USA - MA170107-3 metaG ...
GCGCTTGCCGTGGAAAACGCTGCGCGTTTCCCACCGCGTGCCCCTTTGCCCACAACCTCCACAGCCTCAACAATCTTCTCATATATTCCAACAACCACAACATACAAGGGTTAGGGTGAGGGGATCGAAATCGACGCAACTGTTTGATTGTATCCCCTCATCCTAGCCTTCTCCCGAAGGGAGAAGGGACTTTCTACTTGGTGAGGCAGATGAAGTTGTTGAAGTGGTCTTGTCCAACCTTTGAGACGGAAGAATCTAACGATGCGCTTATTACTGATCGAAGATGACCTCATGATCGCCTCGTTCGTCAGCAAGGGGTTGAAGGAGGCCGGTTTTGTCGTCGAGCATGCAAGCGACGGCAAGACCGGGCTGCACCTGGCCCTCAGCTCGTGTTACGACGCGGCCGTGATCGATATCATGCTGCCCGGGTTGGACGGTCTCGCGATCATTGACGAGCTACGGCAGCGGCGCATCAAGCTGCCGGTCATCATCCTGAGCGCCAAGCGATCGATTGATGAGCGCGTCGACGGGCTCGAGGCGGGTGGCGATGATTACCTCACCAAGCCCTTCTCCTTCTCCGAGCTCTTGGCGCGCATCCAGGCCTTGATTCGCCGGGCGAGCGATACACCCGAGCCCACCCGAATCACCGTTGGGGAACTCGCCATCGATCTGCGTACGCGAGCGGTCACGCGTGCAGGCAAAAAAATCGCTCTTCAGCCCCGGGAGTTCCTGTTGCTCGAATATCTCGCGCGTAACGCCGGGCGGGTGGTGTCCAAGACGATGATCATGGAGCATGTCTGGGACTATAACTTCGATCCGCAGACCAACGTGGTGGAGTCTCGAATATGCAGGTTGCGCGACAAGGTCGACAAGGGCTTCGACACACCCCTGATTCATACCGTGCGCGGGATGGGCTATGTTCTTAAAGACACTCCGTAGCCTGCGTCATACGCTCGCGCTGCGCTTGACGCTCTGGTACGCCGGCATCTTCGCCGCCTCCTCTATTCTCGCCTTTACGCTGGTCTATGCATCGGTGGTGGCTGTGGTGCAAGAGCGGACCGACGCGGATTTGGAAGAGGACATCGAAGAGTTTGTCTCTTTTATGCAGTTAGGTGGACTCGAGCGTGTGAAGACTGAGATGGCGAAGGAAACACAAGGCGAAGAGGCCAGCCACGACTTCATACGTCTGTGGGCACCCGGTGGTCGGGAGATCTTTGCAACCGACCTGTCGTCGTGGCGAGGCTTGGACAATCCGCGCGACGTTCTGGCAAAAGTTAACGGCGCCGATGAGCCGCTATTGGCAACCCTCGCGCTGCCGGGGCGCGCGGACAAAGTGCGCATCATCTATGGAACCATCGCGCCCGGTCTGGTCCTCGAGTTCGGCGAGTCGCTGGAAGAGGATGAGGAGCTCATCGCGGCTTTGCTGAGGGGGTTTCTCATCGCGCTCGTGGCCGTCACCCTGCTCGGCGGCCCCATCGGCTGGTTCATGGCGCGACGGGCGTTGCGCGGGGTTCAGGAGGTCACGCGGACGGCGACCGAGATCGCGGACGGCGCGCTCGATCGGCGCGTGGAGGTGCGATCTCAAGGCGATGAGCTCGACACCTTGGCGCGGACGTTCAACACCATGGTTGACCGCATTCAGGCGCTTGTGATCGGCATGCGCGAGATGACCGACAACCTGGCGCACGACCTCAGAAGTCCGCTTGGCCGGATGCGCGCCTCCGCCGAGCTGAGCTTGACCAGCGGCGGATCAAAGGCGGAAGCCGAGGCCATGGCGGCGGCGACCACCGAGGAATGCGACCGACTGCTGGAAATCATCAACACCACGCTCGATATCGCCGAGGCGGAATCCGGTGCCGCCAAACTTAAGCTCACGGACATCGACTTGGTCGAGCTCGTTCACGACGCCTTAGAGTTATTCCAGCCCATCGCCGAGGATAAGCAAATAACAATCACTGCCGATTTGCCCGATCACTGTCGGAGCCACGGCGATCGGCAACGGCTGCAACGGGTGGTCGCTAATCTCCTGGATAATGGCTTGAAGTATACGCCAACTGGAGGGCGCGTGACGATCAAGCTGGTCGCGGAAGGTGAGCGGGTCACCTTATCGATCGAGGATACGGGTATCGGTATATCGTCCCATGAATCGGCCCGGATCTTCGAGCGCTTCTACCGCTGCGATCGAAGCCGCTCGAAGCAGGGGAACGGGTTGGGTCTGAGCCTGGCGCTGGCGTTCGTGCGGGCCCATGGCGGCGACATCACCGTCAACAGCACGCCAGGACAAGGCAGCACGTTCACCGTTGTGCTTGCTCAGTCGCGCCACGGCCGGTATTTCCAGCAGGACCGTAGCACGGGGGGATAGGATATTCACCGCGGTGTCGCAAGCGTGGTGCTTTCTCGGTGGGGAGTGGACGTGATTGGCCGGGTCCGCGCCGAGTCGGGAAGCACTTATTTGGGACGCACAAATTCATCCCGCCCAGATTATCTGGAAGGACATTGCCTGGCCCTCTCTTTCTTTTCCATAGCTTGACTAATCCGCCGCTGCGAATCCGGAAGGTCCGTCTATGGCAACGAAATATTCAATAGTCGCTCGCCCGCATGCCGGAGGTGCGCACGGCTCGCGAACTGCCCTGGGGGCACGGCGCGCTTAACCTTGCGGGGCGTTATCGGTTGGGGCGGATTTTGCGAGCCTTGGGCTATACCTGGAGCATCGTCTTGCCCACTTCAGCCCTTGAGCCGACCATCCCTCTTAGTCTTCACTCGCACCAGACGGCAAACTGCCTCGAAATGTGGCGCCTCGGGCTGACGAAGGCCGGACAAACGCCCATCCAGCAGTACCTTGTCTGGGCGAAGAATCAGGACGTTTATTTTTATTTTCCTTGGTACACCATATTCGACTCCCGGGGGTTCTCAAGGCGGTAGGCGTAGGGTTTCGATGGAGAGGGTTGTCACCGCCTGAGTTGGTTGTGCGACCGATGCTAGAACCTGCTGCACACGCCGCAACAGATCATCCGCTGAAATGGCCGCCATGCACGGCTGACTGCTGTAGCACGTATAGGAATGTCCGTCGCACGTGCATGGACCGCCTCGGATAACTTGCTCTGAGCGATACAAAGGAGCGGCATGAGCGAGGGAGTTGTAGGTACCGAATAGCCCGATCACCGGCACTCCCAACCCAGCGGCGCAATGAAAGGGACCGGTGTCGCCGGAGATGAAAAGTCTGCCCCGCTTCAACACGGCCAGCAACGCGGCGACATCCGGCAGCACCGGCAGGACGGAGATGCCCGGCGCCGAATTGCGCAGCGCTTCCAGCAACAAACGTTCACGCGCGCTGTTGCCGGACATAAAGACAAGTTCGAGGCCGGCAGCGGAAGCCAATTTATTAAAGCCCGCCCAGTATGCAATCGGCCAGTCCTTCTTCGCCTGTCCGGTGGCGAGATGACAAACAATCTTTTTGTCCGGCAATAGTTGTTCGGCAAACTGATCCAGCTTCGGATCAGCGCGGACTTCCATCTCCAAAGAGCGCGGCGGTTGAACGCCCCAGACCGCGAGCACTTGTAGGTGCCTTTGCACCCAGGCTGGATCGAGACTCCTTTCGTGGATGCGCTCAGTGTAGCAAAACCGACGTCCGAAAAACCCGCCGGCGGCAGTGGGACCGAGCCTTTGCCGCGCGCCGCAAAGCAAACTGAAAATGGCGCCGCGATCATTGCCGACAAAATCGACCGAGCGATCGAACCGCTCCCGCCGCAGCGCATGGATGATGGGCCAGGTTTCTTTGGGTCGGGCGTGCCCGCGCGCTCGGGGCACACCCCAGACTTTATCCAGCCAGGACAGGTATTGATAAATGGGCGCGAACTCCGCCGGCGTCAGCACGTGTAAAGCGCAATGCGGGAAATGCTCTTTGACGGCCCGCAGCGCCGGCGTGACAATGGCTGCATCGCCCAGATATTTAAAATGGATGGCGAGGATTTTCGTGGCGGTTTACTAGCCTGGAGCAGCGCCTTCGAGAAAGTTCGACCGTGACTTCCTTGCATATGGCAAAGGAGTTTCGTCTGGCGTTTGATTGCGGCCAGAGGCCGCGCTAGGGATATTAAAGGCCTTTATTTCAAAAGTAAGATACGACTGGACCTGTTTGCTGTCAAACACGCGGGTCCAGGATCGGGGAGTTTTCGGGCCGTACAAAACCGGAACGCCGCGGCTTCAACCAATCTCCAAGACTTAAATTTGAGCCAGCAACAGCATCAGATGTTATTTTTTCTGCATATCCCGAAGACTGCCGGCACGACTTTTCAATTCATTCTGGAAAACAGTCTTGGAATCACCCATTGCCACCTGGGCCACCTGGGCAAGCAGGTCGTGGATCAGCGCGATCTGGATTTCACCCGCAAGCTTTTCCCATGGCTCCGCAGCATCGCCGGCGAAAACCTTACCGACCCGCTGCGCTTTTCCGTGCCGAGCCCGTTTTACATTACCTTTCTCCGCGAGCCGGTCGCCCGCGTCTTTTCGCATTATCAGGACGAGGTGTTGCGCGGCGGGAAAACCCTGACGTTCGAGGAGATGCTGCGCTCAGATGAAGTGCTGGAAAATATCCATGTAAAGCGGCTGGCTGGCAAGGCCGACCTGGGCCGGGCAAAAATGGTTCTGGAAAACTTCAACTTCGTCGGCCTCACGGAAAAATTCGATCTGTCGCTGCACATGCTTGAAAAAATTTGTCCCTGCAAACTGAACCTGAATTACAAACGGAAAGTCACCGCCCGCGACAGTTCCATCAAAAAATCGCTCGAAAATGACTGTCGCATCGTGGAAATGACGCGCGAAAAGAACCGGCTCGACCTGGAGCTTTATCATTTTGCGGTGAAGGAAATCTTCCCGAAATTCTGTGCGCAGACCGGATTTTCGCCGACGGACAAGGTCGCCTCGTTCGACAAATATGAGAGCGAACTCCAGCCAAACTTTCTGCTCCACCGGCTTTACAACCAGACCTTCTACCGCAATGTCTGCAAGGTTTACAAAAAGCGCCGCGCCCGCGAAGAAGCGGCCTGAAGAATCTCAACGCACCAGCCGGTAATGTTTTTTGTCGAACCGGCAGCCGAAATACTTTTCCAGCTTCATCCAGCGATGTTTTTTTCGCGCGACGAAAGCAAGCTGTTGCGGTTGGTGAAGAACAATACACGCCGAGATAGAAACTCTGTACTGTGTCCCAATGTGAGTCGGGTCTCGGAGTTCCGAGGAGCTTATCCGGGTGCTAAAATACCAAAAAACCGGCGCTGCCATATGACACCGACGAGAGGAATGATGTTTTGGGACGGCGATCGGGCGATTTTATGCGGCTCACTGCTTTCCACCGGCCGGCGGCACCCGTGATCCTCATCGTCGGTCCATCGTGGGTTGGGGACATGGTCATGGCGCAGAGCTTGTTTCGCCTGCTGATCGAACAGCATTCCGATCTTGCCATCGACGTGCTTGCCCCGGCTTGGAGCTTGCCCTTGCTCGCCCGCATGCCGGAGGTGCGCACGGCTCGCGAACTGCCCTGGGGGCACGGTGAGCTTAAGCTTGCGGGGCGTTATCGGTTGGGGCGGAGTTTGCGAGCCTTGGGCTATACCTGGAGCATCGTCTTGCCTAATTCCTTTAAATCAGCCTTGGTGCCTTTTTGGGCCCGGATCCCGCGCCGCACGGGCTACCTGGGCGAGGGGCGTTGGGGCTTGCTCAATGACGTGCGGCGTTTGGATAAGAACCGTTTAAGGATGACGGTACAGCGCTTCGTGGCTCTGGGCTTGCCCTCGGGTGCCCCGTTTCCTGAAACCTTTCCGCTACCCGATCTACGAGTAGACCCGGGCTCTGTGGCGCGCAGCCTCCAAACCCTGGGACTGGAGCGGCCTGGGCGCCTGCTCGCTCTGTGCCCCGGGGCTGAGTTTGGGCCAGCCAAGCGCTGGCCGCCGGAATATTTCGCCGAGATCGCACGGCGCAAACGGGATCAAGGTTGGGCGGTGTGGATATTCGGTTCGGCACGGGATGCAGAGGCCGCCCGCGGGGTTTGCGAGGGCGCGGGTGGCGGTTGTGTAAACTTAGCCGGACGTACCACTCTTGGTGAAGCTATGGATCTGCTCTCCCTGGCCTCCGCCGTACTAAGCAATGATTCGGGTTTAATGCATGTGGCCTCGGCACTCAATCGCCCCCTCGTCGCAGTGTACGGATCCTCAGATCCGGGTTTTACCCCTCCCCTGAACCGTGATGCCCGAATCGAATACTTAGGGCTTCCGTGCAGTCCTTGCTTTAAACCGATCTGCCCTTTGGGTCACCTCGATTGCCTCAGAAAGCTCGAACCCGAGCGAGTGATGGCGGCCCTGGAGCAACTGCACTGAGTTTGAAGACTGAGCCCAGTGCGTGTTAGCGGTTTCACCTTTATTCGCAATGGAACAATGCTCGGATATCCATTCGTGGAGAGCATTGTTTCTGCCTTACCCCTTTGCGATGAATTCGTAGTGGCGGTGGGGCTAAGCGAGGACGATACCCTGGATCGGGTACAGGCGATCGCAGATCCGAAGGTCCGCATTCTAAACACTCAGTGGAACGAGCAGATGAGAGCTAAGGGTTTCGTCTACGCTCAGCAGAAGATGATCGCCCAGTTCAACTGCACGGGGGATTGGGCCTTGTATCTCGAATGCGACGAGGTCCTGCACGAGGATGACCTGCCCGCTATTGGTGAAAGCATGAAGCGGCATCTGGCCGATCCTGGAGTCGAAGCATTGGTATTTGACTATTATCACTTTTTCGGCAGCCCCGATTGGATAGCCGTGAGTCCAGGTTGGTATCGCCGGGCGCCGCGGATCATTCGCAACACGATCCGAAACTATTCTCCCGACGGGCTGTTTTTCGTAGTTGTGGATCGAAATAAGCGGGGCCGTTATCCGGGGGCAGCGCTCGCGGGCGGAACCATCCACCATTATGGCCATGCGCGCTCTGCCGCCAAAATGCAGGCGAAGATCCAAAAGGTGAGCCGCTATTGGGGACACGCGCCACCGCCGTTTACGCATTACGCCATCGACCCCAGGGCGCTGCGCCCATTTTCTGGCCGGCATCCGGCGGTGATACGGCGCTGGTTGAGCGAAGAGGCAGCGCAGGGCTTTGAACCGGATCCGACCCACGCGCCGAGCCGGCGTGAACGTCGGCACTGGCTCATGATGCATATCGAGGACTTGCTGGGAGTGGATCTCAGCCGAAAACACTTCAAGCTGGTCCACGAATGAATCGGGTATGGATTGGAACAGCTTGCCCCGTCAGTGTGATGAAGCGAGCCGCTAGATGGCTGTCGCGACGGCCTTCAGCCCGGAAGGCCTGGACCGACCCAGCATGAACGACACCGCGAGAACAGCCGACAGGCGGCTGGTGATCGCCCTGCGTACGGGGCGCCTTGCCAACCGTTTGATATTATTCGCGAACGTCATCGCCTTCGCGGAGGAACGGGGTTATCGCGTTCTCAACCCCGCCTTTCAGTCCTACGCCGGGATGTTCGAGCGCACCCGCCCTACCGTCCTCTCGCCCTACCCCGCTCCCCCGCCGCACCCAGTGCGATCGCTGCTCCTGCCTTTGTTTGCAGCCATACGATGGACCCGCCTGCTCTATCACGTCGCCTTCGGTCTCACCCGCTCTGTCAACCGTTTCCCTGCCCTTGCGCCCTGGATTCGAGGCATAGAAACCCCTGTCGTTCCCGGGGCCTGTGAGCTCGGGAGCTCGGCCATATCCTCCCTGATCGAGGGTTCGCGGCTAGTATTGCTGCGCGACTGGGGGTTCCGGTACGCCGTGGGGGTCCCCAAATACGGGAAACTCATTCGGGCATTCTTCGTACCGGTGGCCAGGCATCGGGATGCCATCGCAGCGATACTTCGCCGGGCACGCGCAGACTGCGACCTGCTGGTTGGCGTGCACGTGCGCCACGGGGACTATCGCGGGTTTCTGAGCGGACGCTATTACTTCGATTACCCCCAGTACGCCCACCTGATGCGGCGGGTTCGTGACATATTTCCGAGGCACCGCCTGGGATTCCTAGTGTGTTCCGATGGCGCCCCCCGCCCCAATGACTTTCCGGGGGGGCTCCGGATCCACGTGAGCAGCGGCGTGGCGGTCGAGGATCTGTATGCCCTGGCGGGCTGCGACCTACTCATTGGGCCCCCGAGCACTTTCACACAATGGGCCTCTTTCTACGGCAAAGTGCCCCTCTACCACGCCTGGAACCCGGATGCCGCCCCGACTAGGGACGACTTTGCTGTGGCCGATTTGGGGTTGATCAGCTTTACGCAACGGATGCTCTCCATGCGCAACCCATGACCGAGAGATAACCTCTTCAGCGTGAACGCCATCCATACGCTCGCGCTCGATACCTGGACGCCGCCCGCGGTGGCGGAGGCCGGTGCGTCCCTGGCGCGGGAAATCGAAGCGGGCCGGGTGTTGTACCTGCCGCGTCTCGCGTTCGCGTTTCGCGAGGACGAACACCGCTTCCTCGACCCGCGTTGGTCGAACGGCCGCAGCAAGAACATCGCCCTCGACAACGACGTCGCGCCCCTCAAGGGTGCAGCCGGGTCTCCACACGAGGTGGCGGAGTTGCGCGCGCTCGTGGCGCGCTTCCGGGCGCAAGCGGTCGGCTTGATCGCGCGGCTGTTTCCGGCGTACGTGCCGCAGCTGCAGCCGGCCGGCACGAGCTACCGGCCGGTGCGCGTGGAAGGCCGCGCGGCGTCCTGGCGCGAGGACGATTCACGGCTGCATCTTGATGCTTTCCCTTCCCGTCCGAACCGCGGCCTGCGCATTCTCCGCGTGTTCACCAACGTCGATCCGAACGCCGTGCTCCAAACGCCACCATGCTCGTGCTTGACGATGCCCGCGGTATACTAAGACACATTCCCGGAAACGGAGGAGATTGGCCATGAGGTACATCATGCTCGGCACGATCAACGAACTATCCCCGGGAGGCCAGTACTCTTTCACCCTAGGTGGCCAGGCTTTACTACCTTCTTTCAGACTCATCTTTGAATCAGAAAATACTGCCCGTAACTTCAATCACGAAATCCCAGAGATAATAGTTCCCCATGGCAAGCGCCGATTCATCGCTTTCACCCTTGCCAGTTAATGCGTGGGTGGATGCCGTATACGTCCTCAGCGTCAAGGCGTTTACCCATCGCATCGACCACGTGTCAAGACAACTATCACAGCAAGGTATCGCGTTTGAGTTCATGTGGACCCACGACGCGAATGAGATCGATGACGAGATGCTGGCAAACGTTTTCGGTTCTTCGGGTTTGAAGCGAACGCATCAATCGCTAGTCCTGAAGCACATCCAGACATGGCGCGAAGCGGACGTGAGAGGGTTACAGCGGATCCTGGTGTTCGAGGATGACGTCATTCTAGCTACGGATTTTCGCACCCGTTTTGACCAGGCCATGCGCGCTGCCAAACGGTTATCCCAGGGTTATCTTATATTCCTTGGCGGTGCTGATACCAAAGTGCCGGATTTCTATCACCTCGCGACCGAGCCCCTGGTCCCTCTCCCCATCGCGACGGCCGAGGGCTATGTCACCGACCTCACAGCGATGCGCCGCCGGCTCGAATGGCTGGAGGCAAACCGAGTCACTCTGACCGCTGATCACCTGATCCGTCAGATAGACGAGCATGTGGGTACGGCGCATTACTGGCTGCGCCGCCCCATCGTCGAACAAGGGAGCGTGACCGGCATCTTTCCCAGCGTGCTCGATCGCCACCGGCAGAAGCACAGCAGGTGGGTCAATCAGTTGCGCTATCGCTGGAACAAATTCCAACGACACCGCCTGCACGGCTGGCTCGCGCGTCTGAAGGCGGATTGGGCGAACAGGAGCTAAGCCGCCACGTTATTCGTGCAAACTTCCCGAACCCGCATGCGGGTCGCCTCGCACACCGGCAAGGCCCTCGAGGCTGCGCGCTGGAGCGTCGCCTTGACCATGGTCGCGCTTCTGTTCTCACCGCCCCTGACCACTCTCGCGGAGGTGGCGCTCGTTGCATGCTTCGTGGTTGCAGCAGACCTACGTGCACGGCTGCTCGCAGCGCTCCGCCAACCGTTGGTTAGGGCCGGGCTCGCGCTCTATGCATTGATCAGTATCGGCACTCTTTACAGCATCGTACCGTGGCACGACAGCCTGAGCATGTGGTGGAGTTGGCGCAAACTGCTGCTCTTGCCCCTGGCCGCAGCCGTTTTCGACGACACGCATTGGAAGCGGCGGCTTGCCTGGATCTTGATCGCAGTGGCTACCCTGTGTGCCTTAGTATCCTACCTGAGCTTGATAATGAATCTGAACATTTACAAGTATCGTCCCGGGATCACGATACGCAGTCATGCGACGCAGGGCATGATCTTCGCTGTTGCTGCCTTTACCGCCGGCGTCCTATGGCGCTCTGCTGCGGACTTGAAAGTCTTCCAGAGACGCTTCTTAGAGATAAGCGTCGTCCTGCTCCTCGCCAATATCGTGTACGTGACCCCAGGGCGCAGCGGTTATTTGGTACTGATGGTGCTCTGTGCCATCTTCGCGATGTTCTTGGTTCGGGGCCCCACGCGTTACGCTCTCGCCGTGTTGGTGCCGGCGCTAGCAGCCGTGTTGCTGGCCACGTCGCCGATAGCCCTGCAGAGGGTGACGAAGGCGCTACATGAGATACGGAACTATGACCAATCCCTCGAACGGACATCGATGGGCCGGCGCGTCGTAATGTGGGAAAACACCCTTGACTTGATCGGCGAGCGTCCGTGGTTCGGTTGCGGCACGGGGGGATTCGAACAAGCGTATCGCCACGAGGTCGTGGGCGTATCGGGTTGGCAAGGCCTAGTTGCTAGCGATCCCCACAATCAGTTTCTCAACATCACGGCGGAATATGGCCTATTCGGCTTAGCCGTCTTCCTTGCATTCATCCTGTTCGCCTTCCGCCAGAAGGCTTCCTCGCCCTATCGTATCCTCGGACTCGGTGTCTTGGTGTCGTGGTGCGCCACGAGCCTTTTCAGTTCCCATTTTTCCACCTTTTCCGAGGGACGTTTCGTAGCCTTATGGTGTGGCGCGATGCTGGCGTTAGAAAGTGGGGATAGCACACGTCGGATTGATCCATAGTATGGGAAGGGTGCCTCGCCTAACATGAGCCTGACTGTCACCCTCATCACCAAGGAGGAAGGGATCGATATCCGCGCCTGTCTCGAGTCCGTAGCCTGGGCCGACGAGATCGTGGTGGTGGACGGGGGTAGCCACGACGATACGGTCGCCATCTGCCGTGAATATACCGACAAGGTTTATGTCCGTGAAGATTGGTGCGGATTCGGCCCCCAGAAGAACCGGGCCTTGAGCTATGCGACCGGTGAATGGGTCCTTTCGGTGGACGCGGATGAGCGCGTATCGCCTGCGCTACGACAGGAGATCCAGCAGGCCATCCGTTCGGAGCGCTTTGTCGGCTATGAAATCCCACGGCAGTCCAGCTACTGCGGTCGGGCGCTACGCCATGGCGGATGGTGGCCGGATCATGTGCTGCGTTTGTTCAAGAGGGAACAGGGTCGCTTTTGCAATAGACGGGTCCATGAAAAGGTTATCATGAAGGGGCCGCTCGGACGCTTGCAAGAACCGCTGATCCATGAGACCTATGGTTCCCTGGAGGAGGTTTTGGACAAGATAAATAGCTATTCCAGCGAGGGTGCCAAGTTGTTCTATGAGCAGGGAAAGCGGGGAGGGCTAGGGGCCGCCCTCGCCCATGGACTATGGGCCTTTATTAGGACCTATTTTTTGAAAGCAGGGTTGCTGGATGGCCGGGAGGGTTTAATGCTCGCTATTTCAAATGCGGAAGGTACTTATTACCGCTATCTAAAACTGGCCTATCTCCCTGATCGAAAAGAGCGCTCTGATTCTGAATAATAACGGCTTTGTTTTTCTCCCCACGGGCTGAAGCCACGGCCACAGTTAATGGTGTTGCCGCCGCGTCACGTAAGCTGCAGAGCCCGCAGAGGGTTGTTCCCTCGGCTGAGGAAATGCAAACGCGATTCCCAAGAACGAAGTGGCTACGCGAGCGGCGCAAGGATTAGATCGGTTGATCGAGGGGCAATCGGTCGCAGAGATCTCCCATGAGGATATTGGTCATCAAGACCTCATCGCTTGGCGATGTGGTGCATATGCTGCCGGCGGTAAGCGATGCCGCACGCTGTTGTCACGGGCTTGGTGTAGACTGGGTGGTGGAAGAAGGGTATAGCGCCGTCCCGAGCTGGCATCCCAAAGTAAATCAGGTGCTCCCTGTCGCCTTTCGTCGTTGGCGTAGCGCACTGGCGCGGCGCTTGACCTGGCGGGAGATCAGCACTTTCAGAGCCCAGTTAAGCAGGCAAGACTATCTTGCCGTGATCGACAGCCAGGGACTTTATAAGAGCGCCCTTGTCGCTTCGGGGGCTCGAGGGCTGCGCTGGGGCTACGACCGGAAGAGCGCGAGAGAACCCCTCGCGGCATGGGTTTACCAGCGCAGCGTTGCAGTGCCCTGGGATCTACATGCTATAGAACGAAATCGCCGACTGCTCGCGGCTGCCCTAAATTATCGGCATGAAGGGCTTCCCCTCGATTACGGCCTGACAGCCATGCGTGCCCAGCTTCCATGCCAAAGCGATCTGCCTCAGCCCTACCTTGTCGGACTGCATGGCACTTCGCGACCGCAGAAGGCATGGCCGCTGAACCACTGGCTGCAGCTTGCGCGCTGGCTCGATGCTCAAAGTGTCAGC